>Ga0209343_10002761_pt1 | contig 22502 bp, 17 predicted proteins | sample RifCSPlowO2_02_FD_184026 | JGI IMG/M metagenome (GOLD analysis project Ga0209343, IMG submission 184026) | Groundwater microbial communities from Rifle, Colorado - Rifle CSP2_plank lowO2_0.2 (SPAdes) (version 2) | ecosystem: Environmental > Aquatic > Deep subsurface > Groundwater | place... | reverse complement strand
GTTGCAGGTCGAGTTCGTCACTCTCTCCACTGTTGAACAGCCGATCGGTGATCTCGAAACTGCGCCGCTGGTGCTCGGCGTTCTCGCGGGCGACGCGCAGACGGGCCTCGGTGGTGCGCAGGGCGTAGTAGGTTTCCGCCACCTGGGCACGCAGCAGCACCTGCACGTCCTCGTAATTGGCTTCGGCGGCGAAGTAGGCGGCATCGGCCGACTCGATGGCCCGGCTGAAACGGCCCCAGAAATCCAGCTCCCAGCCGATGTCGAAGCCTAGGCTGTGCTGCCAGAATTGGCTGTCCTGCGGGTTGCGCCCGCCGGACTGGTTACGCTCGAGGTAGAAACTGTCGGCGCTGGCCTGCTGCAGTTGCGGGTAACGCCCACTCCGGGCGATGCCCAGCTGGGCGCGGGCCTCCATCACCCGCAGGCCGGCAATCTTCAGGCTGGCGTTGTGGGCGTCGGCTTCGCTGATCAGGCGGTCGAGGGCCGGGTCGTCGAACACCCGCCACCACTCGCGGATGTCGGGTTGTGCCGCCGGCTGGCTGGCCTGCTCGATGGCCGCGCTGCGCCACTGCTCGAGCCAGGCCTCGCCGGGCGGTTGGAAGTCCGGTCCCAGGCGCACGCAGCCGCTCAGGCCGAGGGCGCCGAGCAACAGGAGTCGGGCAGGGAGACGTGAAGGCGACATGGCGCAGTCAGGTCTGTTGCTGGCTGTCCGGTCCGCCATCCGTCGGTCGGTCCCTGACCCATTGCCAGAACAATTGGTAACCGACCGCCAGCACCACCGGGCCGATGAACAGGCCAATCACGCCATTGGTGACCATGCCGCCCAAGGCGCCGATCAGCACCACCGGCATCGGCACATCGACCCCCCGCCCGAGCAACAATGGCTTGAGCACGTTATCGGCCAGGCCGGCGACGAAGACGTAGATGGCAAAGACGATGGTCGCCGTGCTCGCCCCCTCGGTGGTGAAGACGAAGGCAATCACCGGGATGGTGATCAGGGTCGCCGGCAACTGCATGATGCCGAGCAGCAGTACCGCCAGGGCCAGCAGCCCGGCGCCGGGGATGCCCTTGAGGACGAAGGCGACGCCGATCAGGAGCATCTGGATGAAAGCGATGCCGACTACGCCCTGAGCCACCGCGCGGATGGTGGCGGTGCACAGCTGGGTGATCTGCGGTCCCTTGTCCGGGCCGGAGAGGCGTGAGGCGATCTCCACCGCGCTGCGGCTGCCGCCCTCGCCGTAGGCCATGAAGATACCGGCGATCATCAGGGCGACGATGAACACCAGCAGGCCCATGCCGAGACCGGCGAGCTTGCCCAGCAGGCTGAGCACGAGTTCCTTGATCTGCGGGGTGAACTTCTGCACCACACCGGTGAGGTCGGTGGAGGCTTGCAGCCAGAAGGTATACAGCGGCTTACCCACCAGCGGCCAGTCGGCGACCGACTCGGCGGGCGGACGAATATGGACATTGCCGCTCTTGACCACGGCCAGGGCATCCTCCACCGACTCGGCCAAGGATGAACCCAGCAGGTAGACCGGCACCATGAGAACGCCGATGGCAATCAGCGCGATCAGCGTCGCGCTGCGCCCCTCGTTGTTGCCCAGCTTGCCTCTGATCTTCAGGTGCAGCGGGTAGAGGGTGACCGCCAGGATCAGCGACCAGAGCATCAGGTCGAGGAACGGGCGGAAGACCCGGTAGCAGAAAATCACCAGCACGGCGATCAGGCCGGCACGAATCAGGACATCGAGCAGGCCGCGAGACAGCGCCTTGTCGGAAGTGGGCATGAGCTGCATCGATTAACTCCTTGTAGGTCGCGACAAAGCTATGAAACCGATAAGCCCAGCGTAGTCGCTGGGCCGGAGACTTTCTGTACAGAACCTAGAACGGTCTGCCCAGATAGAAATAAAAGCTGCTGTTGCCGTCCTGCGCGCGGCCGTAACCCAGATAAACCGGGCCAAGCGGGCTGTCCGAAGCGACAAACACACTGGCGGATTTGAGCCAGTCCTCCGAGTTACCGGGCACCAGCGGATTGCCGATCCTGCCGGCTTCCAGCGAGAAGCCGCTGTAGGCGCCCTCGAATATGCTGCCCGGCAGGATGCGGTGGTAGTACATCATCCTGCCGAACTGCAGCTCCTCGCCGAGCAGCTGGCCGGTGGAGTAGCCGGACTGTTTCAGGAAACCACCCCACTGGAACTGGTCGTAGCGCGGCAAGGGGTCGTTGCCGAGCTTGCCGCCAGCCTTCAGCGCGAAGTTGAAGGTGTGATTGCCGAACGAATAGACCGCGTTGGCTTCGGCATCCCACTTGGTGTACTCATCGTCCGCTCCGAGGCTGCTGTTCGAGTTGAATAGCGTGCTGCCGGCGCGCCAGCCGGAGCGCGGGAAGTGCACGCTGTCGAGCTGGTCGAGGATCAGCCGGCCGGTGAAGGCGCCCTGGGTGATGCTGCCTTCGCCTGGGGACAGGCTTTGCGGCCCGGTGTCCAGTTGTGGTTTGAGCTTGCCGCCCAACATGCCGACGCGCAGCTCGCCATAGCGTTTGAAATTGCTGCCGATGTCGACGCCTGCGAGGGTGGAGGTCACCTCGTAGCTGGCGATCCGATCATCATCCTGGTACAGGTCCGCCGTGCGCCGCTCGATTGCCGCGTGTGGCGCGACGAAGAAGGCGCCCTGGGCACTGAGTGGCTGGTAGAACTCGGTATACAGGCCGCTGGTGTGGCCGAGTTGCACGTCGTTGCGCCACTCCGCGCCGAGCGAATTGAGCCAGGTCTGGCGATAGCTGCCGAGCAGGTTGAAGAAGGCATCGCCACTGAAGTCGCTGGACAGTCCCAGGCCGAAGCGCAGGTAGTCCGGCCCCCAGTTTTTCTCGACGGCATCCACCGCGAGCACCCGCTTGCCCTCTTCCTCGAGGAAGCGGTAGTTCACGTGCTCGATATCATCGGTGCCATACAGACGGCGCATGTCCTGGTCGAGTATGTCCTGGTCGATCGGCTGGCCGACTTTGGTTTGCATCAGGCTCTGCAGGGTTTCAGGATTGACCCGAGTCAGCTGCTCGAAGCGAACCTCGTCGACCGGCCGCAGATCGGCGACCACCTGAACCGACTGGCGTTGGCGCAGCGCAGCGTATTCGGCAGGAGGCAGTGACAGGTGCATGAGCTGCTCGGCCACTGCACGCGCCGCCACCTCACCGAGCGGAGCGATCTGTGGCAGGTGGTCGAAATCCCCAGTGGAGAAATTGCCCAGATCCGGGGAGATCAGGATATCGCCCGGCTGCAGGGTCGCCAGCGAAGCCTGCACATTCTGCTCGGTCAGAATACTCAGCATCTGGTTGGTGACGCCGAGTATCCCATTCAGCTCTTCGCGCTTGAGCAAGGGCGTGCCGACATTGACCGCGATGATGATATCCGCGCCCATCTCGTTGCGGGCGGTTTGGATCGGCAGGTTGCTGGTGAGCATGCCATCGACCAGGATCATGCCATCGAACTCCGCCGGAGCCACCGCGCCGGGCACTGACATGCTGGCGCGCATCACGTTGGCCAGTTCGCCTTCGCTGAACACCACGGCCTTGCCGGTCACCAGGTCGGTGGCCACCGCGCGGAAGGGGATCGGCAGTTTATCGAAATCGTGATAGCCCTTGACCTTGGACAGCTTGCGCAACACGGTTTCCAGTTGCACGCCCGACACCAGGCCCTTGCTGATCTTGACCTCACCGTTCTGCAGGCCGACCTCGGGGGTGAACAGAATGCTGTAGTCGTCCTGTTTGCGGCGCATCGCCAGTTCCTGGCGCGGCGGTTTTTCCTTGAACAGCAACTCGGTCGAGATGCCGCCGAGCAGCCGCTCCATTTCATCGATGGAGGTGCCGGTTGCGAACGCTGCGCCGACCAGGGAACCCATGCTGGTGCCGGCTATGCAGTCGACCGGTACCCGATATTCCTCGAGCACCCTGAGTACGCCGACATGCGCCGCGCCGCGCGCACCCCCGCCGGAAAGTACCAGGCAGATTTTCGGGCGTTTCGGGTTGGTTGCCGGGCGTTCGCTGACGGCCAGCGCTTCGGCCGCCACTGCGGTGGACAGGAAGCTCGGTGTGCAGCAGCCAAGCAGCGCCGCAGAGACATAAAGGGCCAGCTGTTTCATCGTCACTCCCCGTGGCGTTTGCTTGCAGCTTGTGCGCGATTTTTGATTGGCCAGTGGCACCAGGCCTCAGTTATCGAGTAGCGAGAGGTCGCGGATGCGCGCGGAGAAATCCAGTGGGCTATCCACGGCATTGGCACGCGCGTTGATCAGTGCCCTGCGCTGGACTTCGTCGAATGACGGCCCGTTATCCTCCAGTCGACCATTTTCATGGAGGTATTGCGGCACATAGCCGCTGGCCAGAATCTTCCAGCTGAACGGAATGTGCTCGGTGTTGACCCTGGCGCTCAACCAGATCTGCGTCGTGCAGTTGGTGGTGAGGGTGTTGTAGAACTCCGGTTTGTCCTTGAGCGCATTCATGCCGTGCAGGTACTCGAGAAACAGGCGCCGACCATTTTCCAGAGATCCCTTGAGTCGATAGAGATAGACCTGTTCGGGCGGGTCCTGGCGGAAGTTGGTGCGCAGGCGAATGACGTCGCGCTCATCGGCGACCACGTAAAACAGTTCGTACTGGCGGAAGAAGCCCTTGATCGTCGAATAGGCTTCGCCTTTCTCCTTGCGCGTCTCGATGGATACGGCCAGATGGTCGCCGCCCTCGAAGGCAAAGCTGAGGAACGTATGGGCAATCGCCGGCCCCATCCAATAGGAGGCGACCAGGTCGACGCCTTCCAGTTTGTTCAGGTCGAAGGTTTTGTCGTACCAGGCCGGGGTGTAGTCGGTTTCGCTGCGGTAGTCGAAGTTGCGGATGTTGTGCACGGTGACCAGATCGCCGTCGATAGTGGCGTAGGGCAGCACCGACACGTCGGTCTGCCAATCACGCTCGTTGGACGGCTCGACGCGCCACCACCAGGTCAGCAGCCCGGCGAACAGGATCAGGTAAGCCGCCAGGGAGCGGCCGCGCCAGCGGCGCAAGCCCAGGCCGACCAACGCGGCCAGCGTGGTGATGGCAACTGCGCCTGCCAGGCTATTGCGTAGCGTGGTGTCTGCTGGCCCGGCAAACGTGATGGCCAGCACGCCCCAGCCACCTGCCATCACAATCAGCAAGCCGAGCAGCAGCAGGGCGACGGCGATGGCGCAGCGGGTCAGGACTTTTCTCATTGCGGGGTCTCTGCATTTGTTGGCGTCGATTCAGGCACCAGCAAGTGCGATGGGTATGACGGATGTGCCTGGCAATCCAATCCTCGACGCTTGCCACGTCAGGATAGATGGCCGTGGTCTCAGTGTAGGCAGGCTTGGCAAACTGCGACGTCTGGGTTGATGGGCATATGCTGGTGGGCGATTTGCTCTCCCGTAAAGGTCGTATCGAGTCTCGCCGACCTCAATCGCTCAAGGGCGCGAACAGCGCCGCCAGGTTGGCCTTGGCCTGCTGCAGGTGCTGGATCTTCTCTTCGACGCTGCGCGGGCGATCAGCCTGTAGATGAACACCGGCTTGCCCCAGCCGCCATTTTTCTGCCTGTTTCCCTGAATAGTAGGCAGAAAAAGTTCTCCTTCGGCCCGTTACCCATCGCAAAAAAATGTGTGAAAGCGCACGGATTTCGCCTGACCAATCGACGCCGAAGTGAATTGACTCACACTTTCACTGGATATGGATTGTGCAGCCATCGTTTCGCCTTAGATTGTTCATGTGTTTGCAACACAGATACATTTAAATCGGATGTGTAAACGCTAACGCCCTTGGAAAGAGCGAAGTACCAGGGGGCCACTCTTCAATAGGGAAACGACAAGAATGCGCTCCACCAAAACCTCAGCTCACCTCTTCGAACTCGGCCGTTCGGTTATCCCAGATGCTGTCAGTTCGCCGATGCGGGCATTCCAGCAGGTCGGTGGCAACCCGATCTGCTTCGCAGCAGCCAAGGGCTCGAAAATCACCGATGTAGACGGCAACGTGTACACCGACTTTCTCAACGCCTTCGGTGCCTTGCTGCTGGGACACGGTCGTGAAGAGATCAGCGCGGCGATCTCCCGCCAGGCCGCACAGGGCACGGTAGTTGGTTTGACCTCGCCGCTGGAGCACCAGCTGGCCAGGCGCATAGTTGCCAGCACTCCGGCTATCGAGCAGATCCGTTTCGTCTGCAGCGGCACCGAAGCGGTGATGACCGCCACCCGTATTGCCCGCGCGCATACCGGCAAAGACCTGTTGGTCAAGTTCGTCGGTTCCTACCACGGCCACTCGGACGTACTGCTGGCCACCCCGAGCACTGCCGGGATCAAGACCAAAGGTGTCACCCAGGGCATTTCGCCAAATCTGGGGCGCGAGATCCTGCTGTGCCAATACAACGATGCCAATCAGCTGAAGAGCTTGTTCAAGGCGCACGGCGCGAACATCGCGGCGGTGATAGTCGAGCCCTACGCCACCAATATGGGGTTCGTGCGTCCGCAGGAAGGCTTTATGGAGCTGATCCGCCTGCTGTGCGATCAGCATGAGGCGCTGTTTATCTTCGACGAGGTGGTGACAGGTTTCCGTTTCAACTTTGGCGGCATCTGCAACCTGATGGATATCGACCCCGATCTGGTGACCTTCGGCAAGATCATCGGTGGTGGCACGCCGATTGGTGCCTACGCCGGCAAGGCGCGCTTTATGCAGCACGTGGCGATCGGCAACAGCGTGTTCCAGTCGGGCACCTTCGCCGCCAACCCGCTGACCATGGCGGCGGCCAATGCCGCGCTGGATGTGCTGGAACAACCGGGTTTCTACGAGGAAATGGAGCGCAAGGGCCAGGTGCTCGATAGCGCCATCCGCGACGAATTCAACGCCTCCAACATTCCGTTCCTGTTCACCCGCTTTGGTGCGCTCGGCGGCGTCGCCTTCCGCGATAGCCACCGCGCGATGAAGTCCTATCAGGACGTCAAGAACCAGCACTACGAGGTCTACACCAAGACCCATCAACTGATGCTGGACAAGGGTTTCCTGATGGCTCCGTCGCTGGAAGAGCCGATCTTTCTTTCCGCCGCCCACAGCGACCAGGACCTGAAAGGTTTCGCCGCAGCCCTTGGCGAATCCGTAAGCGAAGCGTTGGCCGCGCACCGCCAGGCCTTTCCGGTTCTGCTGCCGTTCTGAATACGACTCATCAAACCCGTGACTTTTAAGGAGGAATGCACATGAATGCGATCGTCGAACTCAACTCCAAACAATTCTTCGAGTCGGTCAACAAATGGTATGCCAGGGCAACTGTGCGCAACAGCCCGCGCATCATCGTTCCGGAAGAGGCCAACGGCGAATTCACCTACCCGAAATCCCGTCAGATCCTCAGCGAGCACCCCAAGGTCCAGGCGCTCGGCCACAAGGGCGTGGCTTATGTGCTGACCCAGTCTGCCTACCAGTACATGTACGAGATAGGCCTGCTGGAAACCCGCTTCGTTATCGACTGCAGCCTGAACATCGTCAACAACGTGATAACCGGGGCCAGTGAAGAAGAGAAGCTCGATGCCCTGACTGTGGTCATTGACGAGGGCTACCACGCTCACGTGGCCATGGATTACATCATTCAGATGAAAACCATGAGCGGCGTCGAACCTCTGGAAGTGCCGCAAACCAACGGTAACCTGAGCGCGGTCAAGCGCGCCTTCGAACTGTTGCCGGCCCAGGTGCACAACGACTTCCAGCTTATTTCCGTGACCCTGGCCGAACACACCCTGACCAAGGACCTGATCAGCATCGGCCGTGAGAAGGACGCCTCCGCCGCGTTTACCAGGGTAATGACCGATCACGTTTCCGACGAAGGCCGTCACGCCAACTACTTCGCCAAGCTGATGAAGGCGCACTGGGCGCGCCTGCCCGAAGAGCGCAAGCAGATCATCGGCAGCATGCTGCCGGCCTACCTGGATGACTACCTGGCCGCTGACGAAGATCGCGTCTTCGACCGCAAGATTCTGCGCGCCAGTGGTTTCAGCGCAGCCCAGGTAACGGAAATCATCGACGACACCCAGGCGCAGTTTCTCGACAACCTGAACAGCTATGTGGTCACCACCAAGGCCAACTTGGTCAAGCTGTTGCAGCGCTCAGGCGTTCTCGATCACGCGCCCACCCGCGCGGCTTTTATCCAGCATGGCGTCGCCCTCTAGTCGAACCCTCCATTTGTTAACCAACACTCGACAGGAAGTTGATGAAATGTTGCTAGATAAACTCCGTGAGCTGAGTCTGTCCGCGCCGCTGCAACCGGCAGTCGTGGCCGACTTGCAAGTGCTTTCATATGTTGAGCTGGAGCGCCGGTCGTCGCGCGTGGCCGCTTACCTGGCGCAGGCGGGTATTGCTCAGGATTCGCTGGTGGCGATCTATACCAACCGCGATATCAACTCGATAGTGGCGCTGTTTGCCGTGCTGAAAGTCGGCGCGGCCTACACCTTCGTTGAGGATGACGGGGTCCGTGAGGAGAACTACCACAGGCTGACGGCCATCGCCGCCGATGCTGTGCTCTGCGCGGCGGTCCATCTCGAACCACTGCGCGAGCTGGGCCTGCGCCCCCTGGATATGCACGGCGCGTTGCTGGCCACGGCGCTGCACAGCGCCGTCCGGGTCAAGCGCGATACGAACGCCTACGTGCTGTTCACCTCCGGCTCCACCGGCATACCCAAAGGGGTAGCTGTCAGCCATGGCAATATCCAGCACTACACGGAATCGGTCAGCCAGCGCTTCGTGATAACCCGACCGCTCAACTATGCCCACGTCAGTACCTTGGCGGCGGATCTTGGCAACACCTCGCTGTTCCTGTCGCTGAGCAGCGGGGGCTGTCTGCATCTGCTCAGCGTGGAGCAGCGCAAAGACCCCGCGGCGTTTCGCGACTATCTGCAGCGGCAGCGGATCGATTTCCTCAAGATCACCCCCTCGCACTGGAATGCGATGTTTCCCGCCGAGCAGCCAGGCATCGAGCTGCCGCAGCTGGAATACCTGGTGTTCGGCGGCGAGGCCCTGCCCAAGAAGCTGGCCCGTCGCGTGCTCGAGTCTGGGCGGATCGCCCAGCTGTTCAATCACTATGGCCCCACCGAGACCACGGTGGGGGTCACCACCTTTGCCTTGACCAGCCTCGGCCAGCTAGACGCGCTGCCCTCCGATTCGATTCCGGTCGGCCGCGCGCTGGGTGACAGCCTGCTGTGCGTGTGCGATGAGCAGGGCGCATTCGCCAACCACAGCGCCAAGGGCGAGCTGTATATAGGCGGGCCCTCGGTGGCCCAGGGCTATCGCAACAACCCGCAGGCCACCGCCCAGAGTTTCCTCGAAATGGAAACCGCGCAAGGCCCGCAGCGGTTCTACCGCAGTGGTGATCTGGTGGCCCTGGATGCCAGCGGCCTGGTGCAGTTCATTGGCCGGGTCGATCGCCAGGTGAAGGTCAACGGCTACCGGGTCGAGCTGGAGCATGTGGAAAATGTCCTGCGCGGCGTTCCCGGGATTGACGATGCCGCCGTGTTTCTCCTCGCGGTGCGCGGCCGCGAGCGTTTGATCGCGGCGCTGCTGAGCCAGCGTCCGGAGCAGGAGCTGAAGGAACAGCTGCCGGCGCTGCTGCCCGACTATATGATTCCGAAAACCCTGCTGTCCTTGGCGGATTTTCCGCGCAATGCCAACGGCAAAACCAATCTGGCGCTGCTGCGCACACAGCTTCAGGAGCGACTGCAAGATCAGCCGCAGGACGAGCTCCAGCCCCGGGACGAGGATGGCGACGAGCGCCTCAAGGCCATTCGCGCGGCGTTTCGCAAACACCTGCGCGGCGCGGCAGTGGGCCTCGAAGACAGCTTCTTCGATCGCGGTGGCGACTCTCTGGACGCCATCCAGCTGATCGCCGAGCTGCAGGAAAAAGGCTATCCGGTGAGCGCCCACGCCTTTCTCAAGAACCCCTGTGTGAACGGCCTGCTGCAGGCGTTGGACAAGCAGGAAGGCAGCCTGGACGGAGCGGCGACGCAACGTGATCTGCAACGCCTGAACTTGTTTTCACCAGCGCAGCGCGAGTTGCTCCAGCAGCAACTGGCCAAGCCGGACCATTACAACCAGGCGCTGCTGCTCAGAAGCGCCGACAAGATCGACATGGCCATCCTCAATGCCGCCCTCAGTCAACTGCTGGAGCAGCACCCCTCGTTGAGCATGGCCTACGCCAGCGATGCCCAGGGCCTGCATGCCAGCCATACCGAGAAGGACGGCAACGATAGCCTCAGCGTGTCCTTTATCGCCGGCGACAGCGAGGCGCAGATCCAGAGCCATGTCGAGCGGGTCGCCGAACGCGTCCAGGCTGCCTTGTCCCTGGCGGACGGTACCCTGCTGCGCGTGCACCTGTTCAAGGTCAAAGAAGGTGAAGACCTGTTGCTGCTGGTCGCCCATCACCTGGCCGTGGATGTGATTTCCTGGCGCATCATCATCGCCGAGCTGACGCGCAACTACAGCGACAGGTACTTCGGCACCGCCAGCCTGCGCACGCCCAACCGCACCACCTTCTGGGATTGGGTGGAGCATATCGACAGCCACAAGGCGCAGCTGCAGAGCGCCTGGCTGCGCCGCACCGAGCGGGAGGCGGCGACGCTGCCGAGCTACTTCGCCGCGCACAACACTGAAGGTGCCGCCTCCACGCTGTGGCTGGGCTTCTCCGCAGAGGACAGCCAGCGTCTGCTGCGCGACCTGGTGAACAGCGCCGGCATACCGTTTCACCTGCTCTTGCTGGCGGCCTTCGGCCTGTGCCTGGGGCGACTGCGCGGCGGCGAACGGCAAGCCATCGATGTCGAAAGCCATGGCCGGGTCACCTTCGATGACAGCACCGATGTCAGCCGCGTGGTCGGCTGGCACACCTCGACCTTCCCCTTACTGCTCGAGCTGCCGAACCTGGAGATGCCGGCGGTGGTGCAGGAAGTCAGCCGTGCATTCGCCGCGGTGGAGGACCTCGGCGTCGGCTACGGGCTGTCTCGACCACATGCGCACGAAGGCCGTTATGCCCCGTCCGCGCCGGTGTGCTTCAACTTTCTCGGCGATGTCAATTTCGCCCACGATGAACGCTTCGAGCTGACCCCGGCGAAATTCGCCTTCGGCCACGCCCGCCATGCGCAGAACAACCGCTGCCACGAGCTGAAGCTGACCGGCAAGGTGATAGATGGGCAGTTGCTGCTCGACCTGTCCTTCCCGCAGTCGGTCGAAGCCGCCGACATGCACGAGCTGATGCGCGGCATCGCCGCGCAACTGACCGACCTGGCGGGAATGCCTCCTTCGGCACCGCAGATAGTGCTGGAACAGGGCACGCGCACTGGCATGCTCAACTATGCGCCGCGCCAGCTGTTGGCCCAGACCCGCCAGCAGAAACATCGCGAATACCGCCATGTGCTGCTGACCGGTGCCACCGGTTATATCGGGATTTATGCGCTCAAAGAGCTGATCTTCCAGTCGAATGCCCATATCCACTGCATCGTGCGCCACAAACAGGGCACCTCGGCCAAGGCCCGCCTGGAGCAGTTGTTCGGCTGGTATTTCCCCGGCATTCGCCTGGAGGGCTTCAGCAACCGCTTGAGCATCCACCAGGGCGATGTCTGCGAGGCCCGCTTGGGGCTGGATGACCAGACCTACCAGCAGCTCGGTGAGCAGGTGGAGGCTATCTATCACTTCGCCGCCGACACCCGCCTGTTCGGCACCGAGGAGGCGTTCACCAAGAGCAATGTGCAGTCGGTGAAGTCCTGCATCGAACTGGCCGAATTCCAGCGCGCCAAGGACTTGCACTATATGTCCACCCTGGCGGTCAGCGGGGTGAACCGCCAGGAACAGGTCGCCTTCTTCTGCGAGGAGTCGCTGGATATCGGCCAGGAGTTCCAGAACAACTACGAGCTGACCAAATACACCGCCGAGTGCCTGGTCAACCGCTTCCGCCTGCACGGCAACAACGGCTTTATTTACCGCTCCGGCAACGTGTCGGCGGACTCCCGCGCGGCGCGCTTTCAAATCAATGCCCGGGATAACCGCCTGGTGCAGTTCCTCGCGTCCTGCATCAAGGTCGGCCAGTTGCCGGAATGCCTGGGCGAGCCCCTGGTTCTCTCGCCGGTCGATGAGGTGGCCTCGGGCATAGTGGCGGTGTCGCTGGACGCCTCATCCAGCCCCGGCACCTACCATGTCGACAGCATCCACGAGGTCAGCATGGAGCGGGTGTTCGCCGCCCTGGAGCGTTGCGGTTTCCACTTCAGCCGCGGTGGCCACGGCAACTTCGCCGAACTGTTCCGCGCGGTGGAGGGGGCCAATGACCCGGACATCCTGCTCGGCAAATTCTGGGCGAGCCGCAAGAGCCGCAACATCAAGTACAGCAACGAACGCACGCTGCGCACCCTCGAGCGCCTGGGCCGGAGCTTCACCGCGCCCAGCGATGAATGGCTCGATGAGTTCGTCGGCGTGCTCCGCCAAGAGAAGGTATTCGCCCTTCGCCCCAGTAGTTGCGAAGACGCCGATACGCCAAGACCTCTCGCACTGCAGGTGTAATCCGAGTCAGGCATGCCGAGCCTGCGTGTCAGGTTCGTGCCGCCTGCTGCGCGCAGAGCCCCACGAGTCCAGCAAATAAACAATGGAGATGTGTTTTGTGGAAACGCTTAATCAGAACTTCCGCCTAACCGATGAGCATATTGCCGACTACCAGCGCACCGGTTTCGTCCTGCTCAAACAGTTTTTTTCCAGCGACATGATCGAGTACCTGCGCAAGCGGGTGAACGATGAGCTGGAAACGCCCACCGATCATTATCAGAAGGGCTTCGACAAGCTGCGCTATGACCTGTGCAACAACGACGAGGTGATCTTCGAGCTGCTCGCCAACCAGCAGTTCAAGAAGATCATGCACGGCCTCACCAAGCGCACCCTGTTCTTCACCCAGGGCGTCGGTTTCGGTCTGAAGAAGAATGTCAGCAAGGGCTTCACCTGGCATATCGAATCGCAGAGCTTCGGTTTCAACCGCTCCGAAGACTACGCCACCACCCTGTGGGCACCGCTGCACCCCATCAATACCCAGCAACAGGCCGGCGGCATGCGCTATGTGCCGCGCGACGTCATCTCCGGTGAGTTCATGTACGACTATATCGACCCGGCCGTCTTCCGCTGCCTGGACGAGCGCATCAAGTCCGGCGGTATTGCCTTCGACGACTACGTGGCGCTGCGCGACGAGCCGCTCAACTCGCCCGGCATCGGCCGCCTGCTCGAATACTTCTCGGTCGAGGACGACTACGAGCTGGGCGACGCCCTGCTGTTCGACAAGTACGTGATTCACCGCAGCGTCAAGCTGGGCGAGGGCGAGCTGGAAGGCCGCGACGCCTTCTCCCTGCGCTTTATCGCCGACGACTCGCGTTATGACCTGGCCCGCGCCAAGAGCATCGAGATTCCCCGCGACCATTACGGCTATGCCGGGCCGACCAAGTTCCACCTGGAAATATGCAAGGAGGACGGCAGCAAGATAGTCGACAGCCCCTACTTCGACGCCGACCGCGAGCAGCGCTTTATCCGCGCCTGATCGCCAACGTCCGGCGCGCTTAGCGGGCCGGACGTTATTGCACCGCCCCATCATCCTGGAGACCATCATGCAGCAACAGATCGAGCATTACGCCAACAAGCTGGCTTTCGAAATCGATTCCTGGGATCTGGCCGAAGCCCAGAAAGCCGCCGAGGACCTGGTGGTTCTCGATGCCCGCTCCGTAGAGTCGTTCACCCGCGAGCACATTCCCGGCGCCCTGAGTTTTCCGCATAAACGCATGATCGAGGCGCACACCGCGCAGCTGTCTCGCGCGGCGCTGTATGTCGTGTATTGCGACGGCATCGGCTGCAACGCCTCCACCTCCGCGGCGCTGAAGATGGCCCGTCTCGGCTTCAAGGTTAAGGAGCTGATCGGCGGTCTGGACTGGTGGAAACGTAGCGGCTTCGTCACCCACAACGAAGCGCACCTGAGCGCCGAGCAAGCCCAGAGCTGCGGCTGCGCCTGACAGCCGGCCCAGCATCAGCCAAACCCAAGACCTGGAGCACAATATGCCTTACGTGAATATCAAAGTGACCGACCTGGGGGTCACCCGGGAGCAGAAAGCGCGCCTGATCGCCGGCGTCACCCAGCTTCTGCAGGATGTCCTGCAGAAGAACCCGGCCACCACCTTCGTGGTCATCGACGAGGTCAACACCGACAACTGGGGTACCGGTGGTATCCAGGTGAGCGAGCGCGACCGGCTGCAGCACCTTGGCTAGATCACGCCAGATACAGCCGAGCGCCGGCCTGACGGGCGGCCCAAGATGGAGCTGACGTTATTCAACCAGGCCCCCGAATGGCTGGCGGCGCTGGTCTTGGCCGCGCTCTGCGCCGGCTACCTGGACGCCATCGCCGGCGGTGGCGGGATTATCCAGGTGCCCGTGCTGTTGCTGTCCGGCATGGCCCCGGTGAATGTGCTGGCGACCAACAAGGCGGTGGCCCTGGTCGGCACCGCCAGCGCGGCGCTGCGTTATGCGCTCGATGGCAAGATCGTCTGGCGCATCGTCCGGGTGGCCGCCGTGCCCTGCGTACTGGCCGCGTTCCTCGGCAGCCGCCTGGCGATACTCACGCCCGATTGGATTCTCGAGCTATGCATCCTCGTCTGCCTGATCGTCGCCCTGTTGGTGGCGCTGCTGGTCAAGGTGCGCGGCAGCGAGCGGGCATCCCCGCCACCCTCGGCGGCCAGGATCATCGCCGGCCTGGCTCCGGTGGGGCTCTACGACGGTTTTTCCGGGCCGGGCACCGGGGTCTTCCTGCTGCTGGTCAAGCATGCCCGACTAAAACTGGAGTTGTTGGCTGCCACGGCGACCAGCAAACCCATCAACCTGCTGACCAACATTGGCGGCGTGGCGGCCTTTATCTGGGCCGGCAAGGTGGTCTGGATCGTCGCATTGCCCATGATCCTGGCCAATGCGCTGGGCGGTTGGCTGGGCAGCCGCGCGGCGATCAGCAAAGGTGCGCCGTTTATCCGGGGGATGCTGCTGGTCATGCTGGTGGCGCTGATGGGCATGACCCTGTGGAAGGCGGGCCATGAGTTTCTCTAGTGTCAGGACAGCCATTCAGCCCGCGGCCAACTCGATTTCCTTGAGCCGATGGCCCACGGCGACTATGGCTTCGATCGCCGGTTTCAGCTCCAGACCCAGGCTCGACAGGCTGTATTCGACACTGGGCGGCGAGGTAGGCAGCACCGTACGGATGACCACCCCTTCGGCCTCGAGCTTCTTCAGCCGGGCGCTGAGAACTTTGGCCGAAATGCCGGGAATGTCCGCCTTCAATTCGCTGAAACGGCGCGGCTGTTGGCTCAGGTACCAGATGATATTGGGTGTCCAGTGGCCGCCGATGATGCTCAGGCATTCGCTCAAGGGACAACGGGGATGGGCTACGGGATTGCGCCGTCTCGGCAGCATGTTCAACTCCTTGGCTAGCTGGTTACCAGATGGTTACCGGTAAATGTAGCAACTAAAAGATTGCAGGTATACATAAGTAACCACGCTTGCCTAGACTGGCTCCGCTGCAACGAAACGGCCGGTGTGGAGACAGCAGCGGCCAGAACGCAAGCGCGGCAACGCAGATTCATAAGGGTGTTACTGGCCTCCAGTTGGCATCAGCACTAAGCCGGGTTTGCAGGTGCAGGTAACGGAGATGGACGGCGCGCCCCGCTAAGGGCGCGTCAATTCGAAGAGCAACAGCTCGAAACCAAGGTAGGAGAACATCATGTACAAACTTTATTACATGCCGGGTGCCTGTTCGCTGGCTATCCATGCGCTGCTCAATGAGCTCAACCAGGACGTCGAACTGGTCGACCGCAACAAGGTCAGCGATTTCGACAAGCTGGGCTCTCGCGGCATGGTTCCCGTGCTGGTCGATAACGGCCAGGTCATCCGCGAAGGCGCGGCGATCATTCTCTACCTGCTGGAGAAGCACAAAAACCAGATGCTGCCCGAGGGCGGTCTGGAAAAAACCCGCTTCACCGAGTGGCTGATGTTCGCCAACGCCACATTGCATCCGGCCTATGGTCGCCTGTTCTTTATCGGCAAGACCCTCGCCGACGGCCCGGCCAAGGAGCAGGCGCTGAACGCCGCCAGCGACATCATCAGCACGCTGTGGACCTCGCTGGACGCACAGCTGGCGAACTCGACCTTTATCTTCGGCGAGCGCATTTCCGTGGTCGACATGATGTTGACCGTGTATGCCAGCTGGGGTGCCTACTTCCCGGTCGATATCCTGATGAGCGACAAGGTCAAACGCATGATCGCGGCGGTCCAGGCTCATCCGGCCTATATCAAGGCCATCGCGGACGAGCAGGTCGCCTCGCAGTAACGGCGCGGGCCTATGTTTCGCCAGGCCTTTCGCGCATGCGCGAAAGGCCTGGCGCTTTCAAGACAACAGGATCTGGTTATGCGTTTCTTCAACGATCTGTCCCTTTCTGCCATCAATGCCGGGTTCGTCACGGTGTTGGTGGGTTTCACCAGCTCCGCCGTCCTGGTATTCCAGGCTGCCCAGGCATTGGGTGCCACGCCGGCGCAGATCGGCTCGTGGATGCTCGCCCTGTGCATCGGCATGGGAGTGACCGGCATCGCCCTGTCGCTGCGCTACAAGGCACCGATCGCCATTGCCTGGTCCACCTCCGGGGCGGCAATCCTGATCACCAGCGCCTCCAGCGTTTCACTGCAGGAAGCCACCGGGGCCTTTATCGTCTGCGGTGCGCTGATCGCCTTGTGCGGCTTCAGCGGCTGGTTCGAACGCATCGTCAAGCACATCCCCATGGCCATCGCCGCCGGTATGCTGGCCGGCATACTGCTGCGCTTCGGCCTGGATGCATTCAAGGCCATGCAAACCCAGTTCAGCCTGGTGTTTCCCATGTTCCTCTCCTACCTTCTGGCGCGCCGCCTGCTGCCCAGGTATGCGGTCATGGTGCCGTTGCTCGTCGGCATCTGCATAGCCGCCGGCACCGGCATGTTGAATTTCCAGGGAGTCGACCTGGCCTTGGCCACGCCCGAGTTCGTCGCGCCCAGCTTCAGCCTGCAGGCCATGATCGGTGTCGCCCTGCCGCTGTTCGCCGTGACCATGGCCTCGCAGAACATTCCGGGCCTGACCGTGCTGCGCGCGTCCGGCTACCAGACGCCCAGCTCGCCACTGATTGGCTGGACCGGCGTGGCGACCTTGCTGCTGGCCCCCTTCGGCGGTTATGCCTTGAATCTGGCGACCATCACCGCGGCCATCTGCACCGGCAAGGAAGCCCATGAGGACCCGAAAAAACGTTATGCGGCAGCGGTAGCGGCAGGCTTCTTCTATCTGCTGGTGGGCATCTTCGGTGCCACAGTGGGCGCGCTCTTTATGGCATTCCCCAATGAGCTGATTCTGGCCATCGCCGGCCTGGCCCTGCTCGGCACCATAGGCAACGGCCTGGCCAGCGCCCTGCTGGAAGAGCGGCACCGTGAAGCGGCCTTGATCACCTTTCTGGTAACTGCCTCGGGGGTTTCCCTGCTGGGCATAGGCTCGGCCTTCTGGGGCATGCTGGCCGGCGCACTGTCTATGTCGCTGCTACACGCCCGCCCGGCGCTGCTGACTGCATGGCACCTGCGCGGCCAGCGAGCCGCCAAGCTCGATAAAACCATGGAATGAATCCAATGGTGCATGGCTATAACTGTTACGGCGAGGCCGCGGGTGTGGATGTCATTAAGCCGATTGGCGTGCTCGATTCAGGAGTAGGGGGGCTGTCGCTGTTGCGCGCGATCCAGGCTGAGTTGCCGCAGGAAAATCTGCTCTATGTGGCCGATTCGCTCCATGCGCCTTATGGCGACAAGAGTCCGGCCTGGATCAGCGCAAGGTCCGCGCAGATCATCAGTTTCCTGGTCGGACAGCAGTGCAAGGCCGTGGTGATTGCCTGCAACACCATTACCGCGGTGGCGGTGAGCGAATTGCGCGATAGCTTCGCGATCCCCATCATCGCCATCGAGCCGGCCATCAAACCGGCCGCCATCATGACCCGGAGCGGTGTCATAGCCGTTATGGCCACCACCCGCACGCTGCACAGCGAAAGCTTGCAGCGTTTGCGCCAGCGCTATGCCGCCGGCGTGGAGGTGCTGTTCGTGCCCTGTCCGGGGCTGGCTGACAAGGTCGAATCCGTCGACCTGGATTCCAGCGAGGTGGAGCAACTACTCAGGAGCCTGCTCACCCCTGCGCTGGACAAGGGCGTCGACACCCTGGTGCTGGGTTGTACCCACTACCCATTTCTTCTAGACAGCATCCAGCGCGTGGTGGGGCCTGACGTGCAGATTATCGATCCCTCGGCGGCGGTTGCCGCCGAAGTAGGCAGGCGCTTGCAGGCCTTGGATTTGCTCAGCACACAGCAAACCCCTGGCATACTGGCGTTCTGCAGCAGTGCCGCGCAGGACAAGGCGCGCAGCATCATGAGCAGCCTGCTCGGCCAGCCCCTGAGCGTGGCCGCGCTGCCTGGTTAGCGGGCCTGGTAATCCTGCAAGTCAGGACAGAGGCGCTCGCTCTCGGAGATCTGTCCGGCGATATCGGCAATGCTCACCCGGCTGAGTTCGAGTTCCAGCGCCGCGGTGGCGATGTCGATTTTCTCCTGCAAGATCGGCTGGATGTATTTGCCCACCGCGCAGCCTTTGTCCGGTGCCGTTCTGTGCATGGAGAACAGCGGGACCTTTTCCACCGCCCGGTATATGTCCAGCAGCGTGATGCTGCTGGCAGGCCTGGCCAACAAAGCCCCGCCGCCCTGGCCCAACTGCGAGGTGGAAAAGCCGGCCTCATTGAGCATCGACAGGATTCGACGAATCACCGAGGCATTGGTACTGGCGCTCTTGGCGATAATTTCGGACGGCAGGGGCTGATTTTCGTGAATGGCTAACCCGGTAAGAATATGGACTGCGACTGCAAACCGCGTACTGCTGGGCATGGTTGATTTCCTGGGATTAAAAACTGAGTGGGCAATTTGAATGCGCCCGATGATAGCGAGATCGGCCTCTCCAGCACTGCAAACAGCGAGCAACTACCCGGTGACTCTTGGCTTGCAGCCTAGCACCTTGCTTCCTGGTTACTTGCCAAAATGCGGATGGTTCCACACCGATTTGCGTCATCTTTGTCCATTACAGCGCCTGCCTAAGCCATCCACTGCACCGGGATGTGACGGCATGTGACAAGGAGCGCTCGTCAGCCGTTGGCAAGGTGGGGCAAGGGATCAGCGGTTGTGAAAATATCGAGCGCCGTAGCGAGAGCGTCTCCTGGCGTTCGCGGCAATCATCGCGCCACGTCTCTCTCGGGAAACCATGAGCCATGGCCATATTCCGCAGCGGGCTTGACCTGCTCAGCGGCTTTACTGTCAGCCACTTGTCTCCCCGTCCGGCAGCTATAAGGTTTACTCAATGAGCAAAATCATAAGCGACGCCGCTGCCGTGGCGCGCATCGGCGATACCGCCAACCTGGTCTATCAGACGCCGACCCTGGTGTATGTCGTCGGGCAAAGCGACGAACTGGGCGGCGAAGGCGATTCTGCTGGTGCGCCATGCCGCCTACTCCTCGGTGTAGGCGGATGGCTCACGGCGCAAGCGCAATACGGCCGATGATGCATCCGAGAAAGACGATACGCAGAGCAATGACTAAAAAGCGGGGTCAGTCACTTAGCGGCGCGAACAGCGCCTGCAGGTCGTCCTCGCTCATCTGCCATTGCGCCTGGCTGCCGCCTTCCAGCAGGCCGCGCGCCAGGCTGGCCTTGGCCTGCTGCAGGTGCTGGATCTTCTCTTCGACGCTGCCGCGGGCGATCAGCTTGTAGACGAACACCGGCTTGTCCTGGCCGATGCGGTAGGCGCGGTCGCTGGCCTGGGCCTCGGCGGCCGGGTTCCACCAGGGGTCGAAGTGGATCACGGTGTCGGCGGCGGTGAGGTTGAGGCCGGCGCCGCCGGCTTTCAGGCTGATCAGGAACACCGGAAACTGCCCGGCCTGGAACTGCTGCACCGGGGTGCGCCGGTCCTGGGTGCTGCCGGTGAGCTTGGTGTAGCTGATCCGCCGCGCCTGCAGCTCGGTTTCGATCAGCGCCAGCATCGAGGTGAACTGGGAGAACAGCAGCACCTTGCGGCCTTCCTCAACCAGCTCCTCGAGCATCTCCAGCAAGGCGCTGAGTTTGCCCGAGTCGCTGCTTTTCAGCTGCGCGTCGTCATCGCCGAGCAGGCGCAGGTCGCAGCAGGCCTGGCGCAGGCGCAACAGCGCCTCGAGGATGACGATCTGGCTGCGCGCCAGGCCCTGGCGGGCGACTTCATCGCGCACTTTCTTGTCCATCGCCAGGCGCAGGGTTTCGTAGCGGTCGCGCTGGGCGGCGGTCAGCTCGACCCAGTGGGTGACCTCGGTCTTGGGCGGCAGCTCGCGCGCCACCTGTTCCTTGGTGCGACGCAGCACGAAGGGTTTGATCCGTCCGCGCAGGTGCGCCAGGCGTTGCTGGTTGGCCTGCTTCTCGATCGGGATGCGGTAGTCGCGGGTGAAGCTCTTGGCGTCGCCGAGCCAGCCGGGCATGAGGAAGTTGAACAGCGACCAGAGTTCGCCCAGGTGGTTTTCCAGCGGTGTACCGGTCAGGCACAGGCGTTGCCGGGCCTGCAATTGGCCGGCGGCCAGGGCTGCCTTGCTGCGCGGATTCTTGATGTTCTGCGCCTCGTCGAGGATCAGCAGGTGATAAGGCTGCGCCGCCAGCGCCTTGAGGTCGCGCGGCAGCAGGGCGTAGGTGGTCAGGACGATATCGTGTTCGCCGATCAGCTTGAACAGCGGGCGGCGTTTCGCCCCGTACAGGGCCAGCACCTTGAGCTGCGGGGTGAAGTGCGCGGCTTCGTCCTGCCAGTTGGGGATCAGGCTGGTGGGCATGACGATCAGCGCCGGCCGGTCCAGGCGCCCGGCCTGTTTCTCGCTGAGGATATGCGCCAGGGTTTGCAGGGTCTTGCCCAGGCCCATGTCGTCGGCCAGCACGCCACCGACTTCCAGCTCGGCCAGTGCCTGCATCCAGGCCAGACCCTGCAGTTGATAGGGGCGCAGGGTGGCCTGCAAATCCGCCGGCGGTTTGACCTGCTGCGCGCTGTGCGCCTGCAGGCGCTGGGCAAAACCGCGCAGTTGCTCGCCACCCTGCCAGTGCAGCGCCGGACCTTGCTCCAGTTCGCTCAGGCGTGCGGCGTCGGCGCGGGGCAGACGCAAGCGCTGGCTGGACTCGCCCGGCTCGCGGAAAAACAGCTCGCCGAGGGTGGCCAGCAAGGGCTTGAGGCGGGCGAAGGGCAGGGCGATGTGCTTGCTGCTCTGCGGCAGGCTGACCAGCAGCATTTCCTCGTCCTGGCGTTGGGCCATGGCATCGCCATTGAGCAGCCAGGGTTTGTGCCGGATCGCCTGCAGCAGGATCGGCAGCAGGCTGATGCGCTGCCCTTCGACCTCGATACCCAGCTCCAGGTCGAACCAGTCGTGCTCGGACGTTTCTTCGATCGTGGCGTACCAGTCATCGACCTGCGCCAGGTTGTAGCGAAATTCCGGCTGCAGCTCGATCCGCCAGCCCTGCTCGCGCAGCAGTGGCAATTGCTGCTGGACGAAGCTCAACCAGGCCGTCTCGCCGGGCAGCTCGAAGTGTTCGCCGGGATGCTCGGCGAGGGCCTCGCTCTGGCGCAGGGCGACCTGCAGGCCGGCGTCTTCCAGGCGCTGGCGCAGCGCCGCCTCGGCCGCGGCGTCGCGGATGATGCGCAGGGTCAGGCTCGGGCTCTGGCGCACCAGCAGGTCTTTCGCCGGTTTGCCGTAGGCCAGCTGGCCCTGGTAATCGAAGGCCAGGGCGGCGCGGTGCTGGGTCTGCTCGAGCATGCGGCCCTTGCGCGCATCGAAATGCACCCGCACATGGCTGCCGAGCATCAGCACGGGCCGCGGTTGCACGCCCTCCAGGCGCTGCTCGACGACATCGGCGCGCGTCTCTATCAGCGGGCTGAGGTCGATCCCGGCCAGTTGCTGGCGCTCCAGGGTCAGCAGGGCGGCGACCACGTGCTTGCAGTTGAAACCCACCGGGCAGCTGCAATGGCCGTTGACGCTCCAGCCCTGGGGGAAGGACTGCAGGCTGATGCGCTGCTGGTAGGTCTGCGCGCCCGAACCACGACAGCTGGCCAGCAGGGTCTCGCCCTTGAGGCTGAGCAGGGTGCTGCGGCCCTGTTTGGCATAGTCGAGCCCGCGACTGAAGTCCCCGGCGCGAAAGGCCGGGCGCCAGTCGGCCTGGCGCAGGCGCAGAACATCCAGGGCCATCATGGCAATTCAGCGGGAGTGGGGGCGAGTCTGGACATGGCAGTGCCGGGTGGGTGCAAAGCCGATGATTCTGGCACAGCTGGCGGTGGATTAGCAGGCCGTTGAACAATCTGGCGGGCGCCGCTCAGGCCAGCGGTGACGCTGGCTGTCAGGTGCCGCCTCGCGCAGCCA
>Ga0209343_10002758_pt1 | contig 22508 bp, 18 predicted proteins | sample RifCSPlowO2_02_FD_184026 | JGI IMG/M metagenome (GOLD analysis project Ga0209343, IMG submission 184026) | Groundwater microbial communities from Rifle, Colorado - Rifle CSP2_plank lowO2_0.2 (SPAdes) (version 2) | ecosystem: Environmental > Aquatic > Deep subsurface > Groundwater | place... | reverse complement strand
CCATTTTGTGGCCCCAACCAGGCTCATTATAGAAATCTCATCGCGGCGAATGGCAATTCTCATTCCAATTACCATTATTATTATAAGGAAGGATATAGAAAGGAGGGTTGAAACAAAAATTATTCCTCCAAGCCTCAAAGCCTTAGTCCACTTAACCAATTGTTCAACAAGGTTTTCAGGCGTGATCACTTTATCTACTTCACTTCTGCTTTTGACTACCTGAGTTATCTGGCCGATATCTTGCGCTTTTTTAACGGAAATATCGACAGATGCCGGTAGGAAATCAGCAGAAACCGATTCTAAAAGCAGGGGATCTTCCTTGTTTCTTTCCCTGTAAATTGCCAGGGCCTCTTCCTTGGTGACGTACTTTACGTTTGTTACCAAACCGGTTGATTTTACCTGATCGATTATTTCACTTATCTTTTGGTCGCTGGTATCATCCTTAAAAAAGGCAATTACCTGCGGCCTCTGTTCAATATAATTTAAGACAATTTGGCCTCCGATAACCAGTACCACGAAGATGGTTGCCACAAAAAAAGTCAGTGACATGGCAAGAGCGGCTGCAAGGGCCTGGTATGGACTGCGCCGGAGAAGTTTGATAGTCTTTTTAACCTGATTCATATTTTCCTTCCTTTTCGTCTTTTGCTACTTTACCCTGCTCAAGAACCACTACCCTTTTTTTAAAATGATTGACAATTGTGGCATTATGGGTTGCCATTAAAACCGTAGTTTTGTCTTCTTTATTTATTTTATCCAAAAGTGAGATAACACTTAGGGCTGTTTTTGGATCCAGGTCTGCTGTGGGCTCATCTGCAAGAAGTATTTGTGGATTTGCGATGATTGCCCTGGCTATTGCCGTTCTTTGAACTTCGCCACCTGAAAGCTCGGCGGGAAATCTTTCAGCCTTTTCCAAAAGCCCTACTTTCTCAAGTACGCTAGATACTTCTTTTTCGATATCGGATTCTTTTTTTGATAATACCTCAAGCGGCAAGGCCACGTTTTCGAAAACCGTTCTTGTTAAAAGTAATTTAAAATCCTGAAAGACGGTCCCAATTTGTCTTCGCAGCTGCGGGACTTTAGAAGGCGGTGTCAAGAAAATATCCTCGTCATTTATTAAAATTCTGCCGCTGGTCGGTGAAATTTCTCTTGTTATTAATTTCAAAAGCGTGGATTTTCCGGCGCCGCTTGGTCCGACTATAAAAACGAATTCTCCGCCGGTAATTTTTAGATCAACATCTTCCAGGGCAACTTGATCACCTGCGTATTTTTTTGTAACAGATTCGAATTTAAGCATGGGGCAGTCCGCCAGCTGGCGGATTAATTAATAATTTCAACTTTTCCAACATCCATTAACCACCCAACCTGTGAGGATCCGAAGGTTTCACCAAAAACCTTAACCTTTTTGCCGACATATTCATCCAGATCCAATACTGATGAAGTAAGATAGGCAGTTTGACTTTCCCCGCCCGGCCTGATTAATTTATGCGTGCCCTGGGCATATTTGTCTAATTTGTCATTTCTTTCGACTACCCCTTCTGCCTCATCCCTAAATGTCTGATTAAAAGACTGTTTTTGCTCGCCTGTTAAAGTTTCCTCGCTAAGTGCGGCTTTTTGCGAGTTTACTTTGGCTATTTTATTCCTTGAAGAAAATACTAAGCCGGAAAAAATACCTGCTGTAACTACCACCAAAATAATAAAAATGGGCAAAAATTTAGTCGGCAAATTTGCTCTTTGGGGAACTTTCCGAAGTAATGAAGTTATCTTTGATTTTGGTGATTGATCTTGATCTTGTTCCATTTTTGTAATATTTTGGCTCTTGGTCATTATGTCTACCTCGTCCTTCGTAAACTCAGGACTCGCGACGTAATTACTTCGTAATTAGAAACGTAATTACTTCGTAATTAGAAACGTAATTACTTCGTAATTATAACAAGAGAAAGCTTCAAGCGACAACTGCTTAGCTGTCTCTTGAAAGAGTAAGTTCACGTTTAATGAATTCTTCCAGATCCCCATCTAAAACTCTCTGGGCATCGCCAGTTTCAAAACCTGTTCTTAGATCTTTAACTAACTTATAGGGATGAAGTACATAAGATCGAATTTGATTACCCCAACCAGGAGTAATGTGCGTACCTCTTATCTTTTCTTTTTTCTTTTTTTCTTCTTCCTGGGCTAAATACCAAAGCTTTGCCTTTAAAAGTTTCAGGGCATTTTCCCTGTTTTGCGCCTGATATCTTTGCGTTTGGCAGGTTACGGTGATGCCGGTTGGGATATGTTTCAGACGTACGGCGGTTGAGACTTTATTAACATTTTGTCCGCCGTGTCCGCCTGCCCTAAAAGCTTCAAATTCAATATCCTCATCTTTAAGTTCGATTTCAGGTATGTCTTCCAGCTGAGGCATAATCTCAACGAGAGCAAATGAGGTTTGTCTAAGGCCTGCGGCATTAAAAGGAGATTGTCTAACTAACCGGTGAACTCCGGCTTCGCGCCGCAAAAGGCCGTAAGCGTAGTTTTCTCTTATTAAGGTCGATACTGTTTTAAACCCTGCTTCTTCGCCCGGAACCTCATTGATAACTTCAAATTCCCACTTCTTTTGCGAAAAATACTTCTGATACATACGGGACAGCATTGCTACCCAGTCCATTGCTTCAACTCCTCCTTGTCCTGCGTGAATGGATAAAATCGCAAGGCTTGTATCATAGGGCCCGGAAAGAAACATTTTCTCTTCAAGACTGGCTATTTTGTTTTGCAAACTTTTAGTTTTTTTCTCTAAATCTTCAAACTTTTGCCCATCACCTGCTGCTGTAAGCAGAGTTTTAAGGTCGGCAAGCTCTTTTTCAATTGAGTCATAGGCGTCAATTTCACCAGTCAACTGTGAAATTCTTTTCATAACTTTCTGGGCGTTTTCGTGATCATCCCAAAATCCAGGCTTTAATGAGGCTGTCTCTAAAGTCCTTAACTCTTTTTGAATTTTCTCTTTATCGAAGTTTTTTTCAATTAGCCGGTAGCGGTTTTCCAGTTCTTCTATTTTTTGTAAGTCATCCATAACAGCCAATTATACAGCACGCAAGTTGAGTCAAACATCTTTAAAATGAGAATCACCTGTTAAGAAGTAAGACTAACAGTAAAATCAATCCTACGGCTACTCTGTAGAATATAAAAGGATAAAGTGATTTTGTCGAAAGATATCTTAAAAAATATTTAATTGTCAAAAACCCGAAAACGGCAGAAGAAATTATTCCAACGATGAAAAAATTGAAGTCGCTGCTGTCTAAATTGCCGCCAAAGGCTACCTGGACAAATGTCTTAAGCCCGGCGCCGGCTATGATTGGTCCGGAAAGCATAAAGGCAAACCTTGCCGCCTCGTCACGTTTTAGCCCAAGAAAAAGTCCTGCGGAAATCGTTGACCCTGACCTGGATACTCCCGGAAGAAGAGCAAAGGTTTGAAAAATACCGATAACTAACGAGTTCAAATTGGAAACTTTTTCATATTTTGCGCTTTTCTTGCCGTATTTTTCAGCTAAATACAAAACGGCGCTGAAAAAAATAAAACCTGCAGCCACTATCCAGATTTGCCTGAAAACCGTGTTTAACTTGTCTTCCAAGAAATATCCTGCAATGGCGGCAGGGACTGTTCCGATAATAAGTTTTAATAAAAGCCCATTTTTAAAATTTAATACCTTTAAGTAGTCACGAAAGAAGAAAATCAAAACCGCAACTAAAGTTCCAAGATGCAAAGAAGCATCAAAAGCCAGACCAAATTGTTCTTGGGAAATGCCGAAAATTTTTTCAAAAATAATTAAATGACCGGTTGAAGAAATTGGCAGAAATTCGGTCAAACCCTGGATTGCACCGGCCAGTATTGCTAAAAGGTAGGTCATTGGCCTTTATGATGCCAGAGTTTGCAAGTCTAAGTCAAAATGTATTTACTGGTGGACAACGACTCTTGTACCAACGCTTGCCCAATTAAAAGCAATCCCTGCCTCCTCCGGTTTCATGTTGATACATCCATGACTCATAGGTTGTCCAAAATTGTTGTGCCAATAGGCTCCGTGAATACCGTAGCCTTGATTGTAATACATAGTGTAGGGTACATTGGGTAAATCATAAAATGTTCCAAGAGCCTTGGAGCCTCCCTTCATTCTGGTATATCTCAGCTTTGTCCAGATTCGCCACTGGCCGGTGGGGGTAGGAGCCCATTTGCCTGAAGAAATTAAAAAATTTCCGGCGGTATTATTGCCTTCTTTCAAATACAATCTTTGGTCGGACAAATCAATCTCGATCCACCTCTCCCCCTCGTTAGTTTGCTCGCCTAAAATATCCGATCTTAAACTTGCGACTGTATCAAAAAAAGGTACACGTTTGTTTAAAAAGATTGCTGTATTTCCGCTATCCAGTTCTTGAGTTTGTTCTTTGACCCACTTTTCATAATCTTCACTGGCAATGTTATTTAAATTTATCCCCATCTTTAATCCTACATTTTGATATGTTGAATAAATATATTTTTTGAGTGGTGAGGCTAAAAACGCCAAGACAATGGCAATTAATATTAGAATGAACGCATGACTGAATCCACTTCGAAAAAACCTCTGCATAGTTTCAGTATTCGACAGAAAATCGGCAAAGTCAATTACTGACTGGGGTACTTACGCAGGGTTAGATATTTTTGTCAAAATTTTTTAAGAGGTAAACATCACCCGAAGATATAATTACTTTGTAAGAATTGCTTTTTACTAATTGAACCAGTATTGATCTAGTTCCCCCTAAATCTTGGTTATAAAAATTCCAATCGTCCTGTCCAGAATGCAGATCAACAACTACATAATCCGCGTTATTCACATTTGGTAAAAGATATATTTTCTCTCTATGTGAAAGGTGGGGCAAAAGATTATTTTGAGAAGCTACGGAGGCATTCTTGGGCACTTGAGCCAAAACCAATCTTGTATTGTCCATCCACGACTGATGTTTATAGAATTGAGGCTTAAGTAAATTTTTCAGAGGAGAGTTTAAAAGAAGATTTGTCCCTACGTGAGCAAACATTAATAACATTACCAAAATTAACGCTGAGTATTTAATACCTTTAAATCTTTCCAAAATAAATCTTGAGGTAAAAACAGTCGAAACTGCCAATAGCACAGCAAGCTCGGCACTATAATGATAAAAAATCGTCCACCTGATAGGATGCAACTGGTCTAAAAAACGAGATGCAAATTGAAAAAAAACAGTAATAGTTAAGGGTAAATAAAAAATTGGTATTAAGCCGAATGAAAAAAAAGACCAAAATAGTGTCTGCATTTTTTGAACTGGTAGGAAAAAATTATTGACAATTGCGAGCGGGTTTACAAAATATCCCAGTAAAGTATCCTCCAGCGGCTCCCCTTCTCGCACGAAAGATTGATATCCCTCTTGACCCAAAGCTGGCATAAACACTTTAATTGCAACAATCGACCAAATTAGCGAGATCAGCAAAGTGGCAATAGCGATCCTGGCATTTTTTTTAACAAGCCAAACGTAAATTCCCAACGTCGCAAGTAAAAAACCTACATGCTCTCTAACGGAAAGAGATATAAAAAGGGCAATAAAATAGTATATCCACTTACCTCTAAGTAAAAAGTAAAAAAGCCATGCTAAAAAAAAAGGCAATAGAGACATCTCATGAAAGTCATAAACCGCAGTAGCTTGAATTCCTATAAAGTCAATGTAAAGAAATGCGATTACTATCGCTAATATTTTAGGTAGGTACCTTTTTGCAATTAACCATATAGGGAAAACTGCTGAAGAAAGTATTACTGATTGAAATAATAATAAGATCCTTTCATTTTCAGAAAACCAATAGAGTGTAGACAAAGGAAACATTATTGGTCGAAAGCGGTCGGCTAAATCATGCAAACTCGTGACAGTTGAGTAAGGATATTTAAATTTGCTATACAACCACAGAGACTGATCATAAATACTAAAATCAATTCCTTGAGATTGAAAGTGATTATGGCGGATGACTGAAAGTAAACTGTAAAGAAATGAAAATAAGAGAAATACTAAAACTATAGCCCAAAAATCAGCCTTTTTACTAAGTCCTCTCTTTACAAATACCTGCATTCAGAGTTTTTATCCTCTAATAACTTAAGTCCTGTCAAACTGATCAATCAAAAAATCTGTATTTTATCAGGCAGTATATTGCGAATAGTCCATCATGCCACTTAATTTTTTTCTGGGAAACCGGCCGTGGCTGATAACTTATCGGTACTTCAGTAATTTTGATACCAGCTTTGGCAATTTTGGCAGTAACTTCTGGGCAAAATTCGAAGCCTTTTGATTTTAAATTAAGATTTTTAAGAACGTTTCCTCTAAATACTTTATAACCTGTCGGTTCATCAGTAATCTTGGTGCCATAAACAAGATTAGTTATTGAGGTAATCAGTCTTCCGCCCAAATTGAAGGTCCAGTGAGAAACAGGATTATGTCCTAAAACTCTTGATCCGTAAACAACTTTAACTTTTTTATCTTGAAACGGTTTTAAAAGTTTCGGGATATCGGCGGGATCATATTCGAGATCGGCATCTTGAACGATGATAATATTCCCTTTGGCTATTTTTAAAGCTTTGAGTATTGATGCACCTTTACCAAGATTTTTCCTATTGATAATCAATTTTATCTTTTTGTTTGAATTGAATTTTTTAAAAAGCTTGGAGGTTCTATCAGTCGACCCATCATCGACTATGATTATTTCCTTAGAGTAATCAGAGAGTCTGACTGATAGAACTTTTTTGACAACCTCAAAAAGTGTTAGTCCTTCATTAAAACTGGGGATGATAACTGAAACCTTCATTTTGCTCTTTTTTGGACTGTGATGGCGCTATTGATATCTTTTTGCCAGACAATCTCAAAGCCATCAAAATTATTGAGCCAGTTTTCCTTGGTATAAAATTCATTTTCCTTGGCATTTTCAATTATTAAGTAAATGGTGTCGGCGGTACTTGTCGTGGACGCATAGACTTGTTTATTCCTGACATAATCTGGCTTATTTGGCAAATATGCAAATTCTAAAGGAAGGCCTTTTTTTAATTTAACGCCCTTCCACCAAAGAAGGTACTGCCAATTGTAATCATAAATCGATGGAGTAAAAACGTATATAGAATAAGAAGTCTTGAGACTTTCCAGATAAATTATATCCATAGCCCTCAACTGATTTGTTAGTGATGCAGGATCCCGTTTAGATAAATTCACTTTTTTTGAATCAAAGAATGGTGAAATATTTGCAAAGAAATAAATGATTATAAGTAACAAAATCGCAAGTTTGAATTTCCTAAAACTATAAACAGCAAAAGTAATTAGGAATGCAAAAATAACGGTGAGTCCATTAATGTACCAAGTCTTAATTTCAACTGTAATCAAAAAAGTAAAAATAATAAATGCCAACAGTAAACATAAAAGATTAATTTTAAACAAGATATTTAAATTCATACTCTTGTTTGATTTTTTGAATCTGTAAAGACCGATTAAAATAAAAATTAAAAAAGTTAACGCGAATATAACATTATTCCCGGCAAAACTAGTCTTAAAATAGTCAAAGAAAATAACAACTCTATTCGCAATTCGGTCAAAAAATGGTAACTGTCCTGAAAGGGATGGATTTCCTCCCATAAAGTACGAAACAAGAGCTTTCGTCTCGACAAAATTATTCCTAAACTCAAATAAGATTTGTGGTACAAAAGGAATAAGATAAGCAACTAATGGCAGAACTATCATTTTTAGCAAATTTTTAGAGTTATACAATTTAAAAATAAAAAATAACAAAATTGAAATAATCGTAAAGACTACAGCAGGCGCAGGATCTGCATGAAACATGATACTAACCATAAATAGAGACAGAGCAAAATACAGACTATTTCTTAAAATAGCAAGAAAATAAAAGTAGATTGTCACGATTGTTAGGAGTGGTAACAAGTTAGCGTGAAAAGCAAAAGTGGAAATGTTGATTAGAGTTCCGCTAAAAAGAATTATTACTGCAAGTACCAACACATAAAGCTTAGATAAATAATTTTTGAATAAGAAATAAGCAAAAAAGCCTGTCAAAAGAATTACAATTGAAGTAGCGTAAACAGCAGAAAGCGGATGCCCCCTTCCAAGAACTAGGGGCAAGGAAAGGAAATAAAACCAAAATGGTCCAAAGTATACTCCCCAAATGCTTGCTGCCGGACCAATAAGAGTTGGGATATGGTAAAAAGCAATGTCTTTTGTCCACAATAAATCTCTACCCATATCATAAGCAAACGGCACAGAGTCTCTAAAAATCAGAAAAATCCTTAATGCAGCGGCCAGAAAAAATATTAAAAAGAGTAGAAATTTTTCCTTCATAAATCAAATAAATTTTAACAGAATTTTCTTAAATCTAGATGTTTTTTATGCTTTGTGATAGGGAGCATCAACAAGTCCGCATTTTTTCCCCTCCTTCGTCCGCCAACTGGCGGACTTCAGAGGACAAGCATTTTTAAATTATCCTCGATGGTGTGGATCGTTGATTAATCCACATTTCTTCCATTTGAGACCTGAACCACATGGACAGGGGTCGTTGCGGCCGATCTTCTGGTTAATGGTTCTCTGTTCACGGTTCACGGAAGAGTAAGGGTTCGCTGTGCCTAACTGTGAACTGTCAACTGTCGGCTGTGGACTTTTTTCAAGTTCTTCAAGTCTGGCAATTTCCGCATCCAGTTCTTGGTCTGTCATTTCCATGGGGTCTTTTCCCTGGCTTCCCTCACCTCCGAGGTGTTCTCCTGTCGGCGGCCTGACTTCACCTCGGAGGTGTTGACCTTGGGGGCGAAGCTGATCGGCTGACTCTGGCGCTGGCTGATCGACGTCTGGTGCTAATTTTACTTCTCCGCCAACGGCTTCACCTTCTGGCGATGTCAGGCGGGCTTCCGGATGAACCTCGACTGCCTGTTCTTCAATCTTTTCAATAGTCGGCTCCTGGCGGACCTGAACTTTAAAAATCCGGTGGACAATTTCATAATCGATTGAAGAAATTAACTTGTCAAAAAGATTAAAGGCCTCCTGCTTGTATTCTACGAGCGGATCTCTTTGGCCTGCGGCCCTAAGTCCTATGCCCTCACGAAGATCATCCAAAGAATCCAGATGCTGAATCCATAATGTATCAATTACCGAAAGTGTCACAAATTTTTCGATATCACGGGCAACTTTTTCTCCCAAAGTCTTCTCGCGGCTTGCATAAAGCTGGTCAGTTATTTCTTTTAAAAAAGTCGTAAGACTTTCGCTTTCTGTATGTTTTTGAATGTCGGAAAATATTCTTTTTTGTGAATCTTCATCAAATGGCACTACTGTCGAAAATTCTCTAATAATCTTTTCATAATCCGGTTTTGACTCTCCTTCGGGAGAATACAAAATAGTAAGGTTTTCAATTTCCCTTTCTATTTTTCCCTTAATATCAGCACTTGATTTTTGGGCCATTTTCGTATCCTGCGAAGCTAAAAGAATTTCTTTGCGCATCCCGTAGATAATTTCTCTCTGCTTATTGGCCACATCGTCATATTCCACAAGATGTTTTCTGATATCAAAATTGTGTGTTTCTACTTTTACCTGCGCATTTTCAATTGCCTTACTAACCATGCCGTGCTCAATCGGGGTATCTTCCGGCAATTTGAATGCCGTCATAATTTTGGCTATTTGTTCACCTCCAAAAAGCCTCATGATGTCGTCCTCCAAAGAAACGTAGAAACGGCTGGATCCCGGATCTCCCTGCCTGCCGGCTCTCCCCCTCAACTGGTTGTCGATTCTTCTTGCTTCGTGTCTTTCGGTTCCGGTAACGTGCAATCCGCCTAAGTCTACAACTTCATCGTGCGCTTTTTGCCACTTTTCAAAATCACTCCCTTTAGTTTGCGGCCTTCCTAATTTATCTGAAGGCGAAGTTCCTCCCAGTATTATGTCGACTCCTCTTCCTGCAATATTTGTAGCTAGTGTTACGGAACCACGTTTGCCGGCATCGGCAATAATTTCTGCTTCTCTCTGGTGATTTTTGGCATTAAGAACTATATGAGGAATGCCTTTTCTTTTTAATAGGGAAGAGAGAAACTCATTTTTCTCGATGGAAGTAGTGCCGATTAAAACCGGTTGACCATTTTGGTGTCTTTGGCTAACGTCATTAGCAACTGCCGTAAATTTCGCCTTCGTAGTCTTATAAACAACATCGGATGTGTCCTTCCTAACCATCGGTTTGTTCGTTGGAATGACAATCACCTCAAGCTTATAAATTTTATGGAATTCTTCTGCTTCCGTTGCCGCCGTTCCGGTCATCCCGGCAAGTTTTTCGTAGAGCCGGAAATAATTTTGGAAAGAAATAGTGGCCAGGGTTTGTGACTCCTGCTGGATGCTAACTCCTTCTTTAGCCTCAATCGCCTGATGCAAACCTTCTGACCAACGACGGCCGGGCATTAATCTTCCGGTAAACTCATCAACTATAATTATTTCACCTTCTTTAACTACGTAATCTTTATCCTTATGAAACAAGGTCCTCGCCCTTAAACCCTGCTGGATATGATGGATTGAGGCAAAATCTTTTTCGTAGAGATTCTCTACGCCAAGCCTTTTTTCAACTTTGGTAATCCCATGCTCCGTAAGATTGGCGGTTTTTAACTTTTCGTCTATGACATAATCGGTATCACCTGATAGTTCATTTACCAGTTTGGCAAATTGATAATATTTATCGGTAGCCTGGGCTGTCGCAGAGGAAATAATAAGCGGAGTCCTTGCTTCGTCAATTAAAATTGAATCAGCTTCATCGACAATCGTAAAAAAATGGCTTCTTTGGGCGGCATCTTTAAGATCCCAAACCATATTGTCGCGTAAATAATCAAAGCCGAATTCATTATTGGTTCCGTAGGTAATATCGGCGTTGTAGGCTTCTTTTTTAGTAACAGGCTTTAAGTGTCTCAGCCGCCAGTCGTTTTGTTTTTTATCTTCAAATTTTGGATCATAAATAAATGCCGCCTCCTGCATGATACAGCCTGCGGATACTCCAAGCAGATTGTAAATTGGGCCCATCCAGCCAAGACCTACTCTGGCCAGATAATCATTGACTGTTGCTAGCTGGACTCCCCGTCCTGTTAAGGAATTTAGATAAAGAGGCAGAGATGCAGTTAAAGTTTTTCCTTCACCGGTTTTCTGCTCGGCAATTTTACCCTGATGAAGAACAACCCCTGCAAGTATTTGAACGTCAAAGTGCCTCTGGCCAAGTGTCCTTTTTGACGCTTCCCTGACCACTGCATAAGCCTCGGGTAAAATCTCATCGAGAGTTTCGCTACGCTCAAGGCGCAGTTTGAATTCGGCAGTTTTGGCTTTTAATTTGCTATCTGCAAGCTTTTCGGCCTTTTTTTCATGCGAGGCAACTGCTTCGATAATCGGGTCAAGTTTCTTAACCTGTTTTTCGTTAGAATCGAGAAATTTAGAGAAAATATTGAACATTTTTTAAATAACTAAATAAGTTTCAATACTACAAATAAGTACCAATCAATTAAAAATATTTAAATATTAAAATTATTGATTTGGAATTTGTCATTGGTATTATTGGTATTTATTCTGACATTACTTCTCCGCTCTCTCTGTAATCTTTCTCCATAAATCTTTCAGGCTTCTGCCGGATTCATGGACTACTTTATGGGTTTTCGGGGAAAGACGTCTTGCGCGGTTGCGCTTTCTCAAAAGACTTATCTCGTCATCGGACAGGATTTGTTTCATGGGAGATAATTATAATTCGAGCGTAGCGAGGATTACAACAGAGGAGCGCCATCAGCTCCACGTAGTGGAGGTGAGGCGACCTGCTGTTATATCTCAGATGATAACCTATGACTAAGAAAAAAGCCTCTTTCGGCAGATAAGAGGCTTGTCACAATTTAAGATATTGCATGAAAAATCTTCTGTCAAGGAAACAATTATTGGAGAGATCCTCTTAAATTAAGATTGCGCAGGAGAAAACTTCGCGCAAAGAATCTTAATAAGACTTTAATTGAGATTTGGGTTTTCGGGTGCTTTTCGCCAATTTGGCTTTGGACCTTTTGGTTCCCAAGTCGCATTCCATCTCCCACTGGAAAAAGCCGTTTGGGAAGAGCCTCGTCTCTCTTCTCCAAATTCTCGATAACTTTCTAGCGCCGTACCTGTAGCTTCTCCTATTACGTCAATTGCGGCCTCGAGCGCTCTATCGCAATTACTTTCAACATCAAAAACTAAGTGTTCTTGTCCACCCGGATCTATTACCAACTCAGCATCAGTGACACTTACTTCTCCCGGCTCACTTTTAGGATGCCTGTGTTCATAAACTCTTTCGCCCATTGTAGAAATAATAAAGGGAGGGTACATTAATTGTCAAAGACTATGCGCAAACATGGCTCAAAGCAAGGAACTGACGGAACCACTAACAGTTAAGCGAGGAAACTCTCGTCTTTACTTTGCGGGAATTTTAGTAAATCCCGCATATTTTTGTAGAGCTTTGGGGATTAAAATTGATCCGTCTTTTTGCTGATAATTCTCCAAAATTGCAATTAAAGTCCGGCCGATGGCAAAGGCGGTGGCATTTAAGGTATAGAGAAAACCTGTTTCTTTATTACTTCTGTACTTAATATTCAGTCTTCTGGCTTGGAAATCGCTTGTGGTGGAGGCAGAGTGAGTCTCACGATATTTTTCCTGCGATGGCAGCCAAATCTCAATGTCGTATTTTTTGGCTATCGGAAACCCCAATTCTCCCGTACACATTAAGAGTAAACGATATGGTAAGTCGAGTTCTTTAACCATTTTCTCCTGCAGTGACACTAAATACTGCAATTCCTTTCCTTCATCTTTTGGCAAAACGTACGAAACCATTTCTACCTTATCAAACTGGTGGAGCCTGAAAATCCCTTTTGTATCTTTTCCATACGATCCCGCTTCACGTCTAAAAGCTGTTGAAAAGCCCACGTATCTTTTTGGTAAATCTTCCTCCGCAAAAACCTCGTCCATGTGCATCGGGACAATTGAATGCTCGGCAGTACCGGTTAAATACTGATCGTCAACCTTGTATCCTTCACCTGTTAAATACTCGGGATAGCCAAGTCCCTCGACAACTTTAGGATTGATAATCACGGGCGGAATAATTGAAGTGAATCCTTCTTTTGTTAATAAATCAATCGTAAATTTAATGATGGCGAATTCTAAAGAAACCAATTCGTTTTTAATATAAGAAAATCTAGTCCCGGAAATTTTAGCTGCTCTCTCAACATCGATTAAATCGAGTGTTAATCCTAAATCCAGATGATCTTTGGGCTTAAAATCAAAACTTGGTTTTTTGCCTCCAACTCTTACAACCTGATTATCTTTCTCGCTAGCACCAACTGGCACATCATCTTTTGGTAGATTAGGTACTTGACGAATTAACTTATAAAACTCTTCATTCAAACCCTCGAGAGTATCTTCTTTGAGATGGAGCTGTTTTTTGAGTTTTGATCCTATCTTTTCGTCTCTTTTCTCGGCCGCTTCTTTTCGTTTTGACCTCAGATGATCGACTTCCTCGATCAGTTTTTTTCTTTTCTCATCAACCGTAAGCAGTTTTTTAAGATCGATGGGAAAGCCTTTTTGTTTGGCCTTCTCTTCGACTAGTTTTGGGTTATCGCGGATAAACTTGATGTCTAGCATTCCAAATTACTTCTTATTTATAGAAACATACTTGTCTATTAAGCAATACTTGAGAAATCCTATTCTGTGTTGCGCAATCGGAACTCATAAAGATATAGAAACCAATTAGTAGAAGGAGGATGATAATACAAATTGCGATAATAAATTTTTTCATTTGTAACTTCTCGACTCGTTATCACTCGCTCGAAGATTATTGTTCGAGCTTGTCGAGAACTTCCTATTTCTTCTGCCAGCCCCTTTCCGGCTCGACCTCTTCTTTTAAAATCATTACAACGGCGTCTTTGTGCCAGGGAATTTTTGTAATATGATAAACTTCCTTGAAATATTTTAACGCTGACATGGCTGCGGGGACACCTTTAGCTTGAGCAAGAGCATCAAGGTTGTCGGCAACTTTACAAAGCCGGGCTTCCAATGTTTTTCGACTCATGTATTCTTCAACTAATCCTACTATTTCTTTTTGCGAGGGTAAGTCTTTTACCAGCCATTTGAGACCCTCCTCTTCGATGTCTGCAAATGCGCCTTTGGCCATTCCTTTAACGAAAGTACCGACATCACCCACAATGGTTTCCGCCATATCATGAAACATGGCCATTTTGACAGCTTTGTCGACGTCAATTTTTTCTCCATTTGCTTTCATTTCGGAAGCCATCAAATAAACTAACATTGCAGTAGTCCAGGAATGGGCGGCTACCGAATCCGCTTCGTTTCTTTTAAATCCAAGAGCAATAAATCCTTGTCTGGGAAGTTCTTTCGCCCATTGAAGAGTTAAAAATACTTTTAATATTTTTTTAAGAACTTTCTTGTTCATTCCCGTCTCTCTGTCATTCTGAGCGTTAGCAAAAGAATCTTTTTAGATTGCTTCGCGGAGTTTACACTGAGTTTATCGAATGTGCTCGCAATGACAATGAAGATCATAGACCTAGTTCCTTTGCATTATCCTGCATTGATTTCAAGACAATACTAACAAATTCTTCAAGAGGAATATTTAATTCGCTTTCGCAGGTTCTAATTTGATCGCGGTTGGCGCCGGCAGCAAATGATTTGTCTTTAAATTTCCTTTGAACTGATTCGACGGTAACTGACTTCAATTTTTTGTCCGGCTGGACCAACGCCGCAGCCACAATCAGACCTGTTAATTCGTCGGCAGCATAAATCGCTTTGGCCATAAGACTTGTTCTTGACGCTTTGTCGCAGTGACCCCTAATGGCATCGATAAGGGACTGATCGACATTTTTCTCTTTTAGCTTTTTAGCCGTTTCTTCAGTATGCCTATCAAGCGACTTGCCGGTTAGCTCGTAATCGGCATCATGCAACAGGCCGACTATTTCCCAATCTTCTTCGTCGAGGGGCTCTGAGTGATTATAATTTCCTTTCGAAAATTTAATGCATAGATCTTTCATTACAAAACCACAGGCTAGAGCATGTTTGACCATATTTGGCGAGTTTTTTAGTTCTTCTAAAATTTTAAGGGCTTCGGCTTTTGTCATAATACTTCACTCTAATAATCTAGATTAATAGAGTAATTATTTTTCTGGCTTCAATGTTGGAAAAAATACCGTTTCCCTGATTGGCCTGTCTACCAAAACCGCAAAAAGTCTTTGCGAAAGCCCAAAACCGACCGCCGGAGGCATTCCATATTCAAGCGCCTGGACAAAATCTTCATCGTACATTTGCGCTTCAACATCTCCGGCTCTCCTTAGCTCCTGCTGATCTTTAAATCTTGCTTCCTGATCAGCCGGATCGTTAAGCTCTGACCAGCCGTTGCCAACCTCTGTACCGGCGGCAAGCACCTGGACTCTTTGAACTGTTTGGGGACTTTTGGGATTTCTTTTTGCAAGCGGCGAAACGCTGACCGGGTGGTTAATTAAAAGTGACGGCGAAATAATTTTTGGCCTTACTGTCTTTTTGTAAATTAAATCGATAAGTCTGCCTTGACCTAAATTTTTAGCCGGTTTGGCCCCGACTTTTTCGGCCAGTTTATAAAGCTGTTCAATTTTCGGATTCTTGCTTACATTTAAACCGGTTTCGTCTTTTAAAGACTGGATATAATCTATTCTTTTCCATTGACCACCCCACTCAAGAGAATGTTTCCCATTCTGGGTCTTAGTGCTACCAATTGTCTCTTTGACTATGAATTGATAGTATCTTTCAACGAACAGGATTAGATCTTCAAAAGAGGCATAAGCCCAATAAAACTCCATTTGTAAGTAATCCTGTAAATGTTCGCTGTCTATTCCCTCATTTCTAAAAATTTTGCCGATTTCAAAAATTTTCTCAAACCCCCCTACGAGTAATCTTTTTTGATAGAGCTCCAGGGATATCCTTAGATAAAAATCGCAATTTAGGGCATTATGATGAGTAGTAAAAGGTGTGGCATCGGCCCCACCGGGGATTGCCTCAAGTGCCGGAGTTTCCACTTCCAAAAAACCGTTATCGACTAGGTAGTTGCGGACACTTGACCAAAAAGCTGCCTTTTTTACAAATAAATCCTTAACTTGGGGATTAGCAATTAGATCTAGGTACCTTTTGCGCAGTCTGGTTTCAGTGTCCTTGAGACCATAAAAAGAGGCGGGAATGGGTCTAAGGGATTTTGTAAGAAGATTGAAATCTGAAACAAAGATGGTTATTTCGCCAGCTTTGGTTTTGGCAACTTTACCGGTTACTTCAATAAAATCACCGATGTCCAATAAAGTTAGTAGTTGGTGGTGGGTAGCGGGTAGTTTATCTTTCGAGAAGAAGAGCTGGATTTTGGCGGAGTAATCTGCAAGATCCATAAAGGTCGATCCGCCGTGAGATCTCAGACCAACGATGCGGCCGGCACATATGACATTTTTGCCAGGTGATTTGAGGCATGTGGCAATCGATTGTTTTTTGGCGGAAGTTGAAGGGTAAGGATCGACTTTTAATTTCTTGATTTTTGCCAGTTTTTCCAGGCGAATCTTACGCAAGTTTTCCAAGGGCTCCACGATGCTTAGAGTATAAGGAAAGTAAAAAAAATTAGCAATGAATTATTTTCCTCGTGGGTATGGATCGTAGCCAAGGAGCGATTCTAAATCTAAAGTTATTCCACGCATTATTTGATCTCTTGTCCTAATATTATGATACAAGTTTCTCAACAGAAAGCTTCTTATACCAGAGCCGAATTTTTGCTGAAGCTGCAAGAGTTCATAATCAGAAATTCCATAAACAGATAAATAGGCTCTTTCAAAAGGTTTGGTGGTTCCTTCCCTCAGTAATTTTCTAATCTCGTCAATGCTCTTGAGAGGCATATATTTCCTAATAGTCTCAGTGACTTCTTCAACACTAGCGCCTGACGCAACATAAAACAAGCCATTGGAAAGAGCCCTCTTTTCCGACCTATATAAAGTGACCCCTAGCCTTCCATCGGTTGTAAGTTCCAAGTCACCCAAGTCGGCTGTAGTCTGCGCTAAGCCCTCTAGTTGAAAACTGTCCGGTCCGGGAATAGTAATAATACCTGCAACAGGATCCAGATTTCTTCTTCTAATTTCTCTTCGAAGAACTTCGCCTTGGACAAAATGAGGATCTTCATGAACACTATAACCTTCGACAACCGCATTGTTATACTCCCCTATGTGTCTGGGATGTTCGTTCATCCATAGCTCATTGCCATCAAGCTGAATCCTTTCCCATGCTTTCCAGAATTTGTCTTCGCTTTTCCAGACTACTTGATAATTGACGTCATTTAAGTCTTCGCCAATTAAGATACCCAGCTGAAACCGATATCTTCTGGCAAATCGCCAATAATGAGCTTCAATATCCTGGAGAGTTCTAAGATGGTTAAACATATTGTAGGTTCTTAGGGCAACCTGTACGGAGATAGGTTTAGTTCTGGTAAACCTTAGTCCTGTTTTTTCTAGGGCATCGAACATTTGATCCATGCTGTCATCAAGTGCTTGTTCAGGTATCAACCTGGGCGGATAGCCGTTAATACTCCTAAAATAATCCTGATATTCCGTTTGTGGTTCTCCTAGTCTTGTCTTCTGCAGTTCTATCTCGTAAGCAATCAGGGCGGCAAGTCTTAGATCAACCAAAGTAAACTCTGGTGGAAGATTCTTGAGCCCAATTCTTTGCATTTCCTGTCTATGCTCTTGAAGTCTTGGAACAATTACTTCAGGTGGTTGAGGTTCAATTGGCTCCTCAGGTTTGGCAACATACATGTCCACCCTAAAGTCTGTGCCATTTGTTTGTTGGCGGATCCAAAAGTCAAGAGCACTTATATCACTAATAATTGCTTTTGATAATTTTTCTTTGGCCTTCTTTCTTTCTGTTTCTGAAAGACCGTAAAAAGGTATAGGATCACGGGAATCCCCCTCGATTGGTCTCATTATTAAATCTGGACCTTGGTTAGGTCCATGAGTTTTTGCTCTTTCTATTGCCATTGCTCTCTACACTCCAGTCATACCTTTTAGGCGTGATGAGAACTTAGAATATACCATAAAAGAGCCGTAATTTTCAATGAAAGCTTTAGCATCGTTGTACGTTCCCACTGAAATCAATCTTTCAAGAGCATCAGAAAGCTCCTCAATACCCAAAAACATCTTACTAAAGTTGGGCCATGAAATACCGCCTGACTCCTTAAGTGCACCATTTGCGAGAAAATGATTAAAAGCAAGCGCATGACCAATGGCGAATGCTTCAACTGATTTCTGGGTCTGGGAATCAATCCACCAAGTAAAAGCTCGGCAGACGAACATAATCATGATTGCTTCCAGTTCTCTTTCAGACATAATTCCTTTAAGCACGAGAGATCCGCAACTTTTTATTCCATAAATTGTCGCAGAAAGTTCATCGATAACTGGAAAAAATTCTTTTAGTCTCGATTCAGAATCTTTATATCTAAGAAGAGAGTGTCCTATTTCATGCAAAAGGACATTTCTAAACGAGCCCTCTCTAAGACACTCTTTGGTGTACTCTTTCTTAAATCTTTTCTCAAATATTCTTTCAAAAATTGGGAGGTGTTGCTTGCCGAATTTAAAATCCAGCGAGGAGTCAAAAAAGGTAATTTCAATGCCGTATTTTTCCATCAGAAGCGGGTCGACCGGTAAACTGTTGCTGGTAAACATTCCTCTGGCAAAAAGACCGGAAAAAATTAAAGTCTTGTCCACTCTTAGTGTGGTTTTGTCCAGAAAATCTGCTTTTGCCGATGAAGAAATAACTTTTCTTCTAACATCATAAATTGCGTGTTGAATTATCTTGGCCTTTTTGGTTTTTTCTTCATCTATCACCCCCACCCAAGCTTCATAGGAAGCCTTCTTGAAAAGAAGCCTGTCATCAAGTCTGTCAATTGGACCAATGACAATATCGATTTTATAGGGTTTCATAGTAATCCAGTAAATGTCGCTTGCCTCGTAACTACCGTCAAGGAGGGCGTTCGCTTGAAGCTCAAGTCTGTGGGCAAAGTCTTTATTTTGGGTAATTTCTGCGGCTTCTCGTAGATAACTGGAAGCTTTTTCTAACTCTTTTTTAAATATTAGGTGGTAAGGAATGGCAATTAATCTCCCTTTACCGTTTCTTTCAACCATAGTGTATGGCGAAAGAATTGAAGGGTTATTTTGAGCTGCCTCAAGTATCTCCTCTTTAGTAGCATCATGGGGGTAGAAATTGGCGCCTGGAAAATGTGGGTTTTCCTGTTTTTGGTAAATATGGGCGATTGCTTTGGCAGCGTCAACCAATTTCTTGAGGACTTTTTTTTCAGAAGAAGTTAAGTTTAGAATTTTTACCGGAAAAGTTACTATCGGGACATTCATTTTATTTCTAATACTTTGATTTTGCTTTTAACGGGTCCAACTGCTACTTCAATCGTTTCACCGACCTGTAAGCCTAAAACCGCCTTGCCTACAGGAGCTTCGTTAGATATTTTTTTTGAGGCAGGATCTGCTTCCATAGAGCCTACTATTGTAAAATCATGAATCTCATCATTCATTTCAATTACTACTGTAGAACCGATAACGACAAAGTCGGCCTTTTTAACCGGCTCAATAATCTCGGTCTTGGCAAGAACTTGCTCAAGTTGGACGATGCGAGCTTCAAGAAGCGATTGTTCTTCTTTGGCTGCGTCGTACTCGGAATTTTCGGATAGGTCGCCAAATTCGCGGGCTCTTTGGATTCTATTGGCAATTGCCGGACGCTTTACTTTTACAAGCTCTTCGTACTCACCTTTGAGCTGTGAGAGTCCTTCACGGGTCAGGATAAAATTTTTAGTTGTCGTTGGCATGAACATTTAAAATTTAGGAGCATTATTTTATGCCAAATGTGCAAATTAATCAAGAAGATTTCTCACAAGTTTTCAACGAAGGCAATCTACTGCTATAATATCTTTTGTTTTGGCGCTATCGTCTAGGGGTTTAGGACACGTGGTTCTCATCCACGAAACCGGGGTTCAAATCCCCGTAGCGCTGCGAGTCGAAACTAAACTTTGCTTGACGTCCACTCACCAAAAATGGTGAGGGACTAATCGCATATTTGTTCTTCCTCTCCAAATTTCTACGAAATTTGGTAATATTTGTAGGTTATTAAATTATGAGAGTTTTTTCAGCCTGCCCCTTTAAAATTATAGTTGTTCTTTTCTTATTCGGACTCTTTTGGATTCCAAAACCAGTCTTTGCTCATACCGAATATAATTTCCCCAAGGCAAGTGATGCGAAAGTTGCCGAAGCACTTCAAAAAACCATTCCGCTGCGGTTCTTGCCTAACCATCCTCTATATTCAGTTTTGAGAATCAAGGAATTCACAAGCAGACTTTTTCAGCCTTCAAGCGCCAAAAGAGCCGAGTTTGACTTTCTGCTTTCCACAAAAAGAATCAAGGAATCCTATCTGATGATTGAGAAGAATGACGCCAAACATGCCTCTAAATCTTTAAAAAGCTACAGCCGGCAACTAGAAAAAATGCTAGTGAATATCGAAAAAGCCAGATCTCAAAATCAGGAGGTGGTGCCGCTCGTAGCCCGAATGGCCGAGGAATTTAGATATCATGAAATATTGCTCGCGTCAATTATTGCTAAATGGGAACTGGCAGGGGACAGTTACAATTTTGATGATAATTTGTCTAATGCTGTTGACACTTTCACCAAAGCGATTTTGACGATTAATAATATCCAGCCCGGTTTAAAAGACAGATTTCCTTCAGTTAGCGCAACAGAAAGCGCCGTGTCTTCCGAGGCTACAGTAAGCCCGCAACCAAATATGCCTGATACCTTCCAGTCCACCCCTGGCACTCGTCCAAGAAGAATAATATATTAGGATTCAATAAGCGTAAAGCGGTTACGGTTACGAAGCCAGTTTCGTGAGGAGTTTGACGTTTAACGTAACCGCTAAACGATACGGACTTCGTTACCGATTAACGCTAAACCTTTTAAAGATTTAAAAAAAGAAATTAAACCAGGAACGGGATTAGTAACAGAGCTACAATATTAATGATCTTAATCATGGGATTTATCGCCGGCCCCGCTGTATCCTTATACGGGTCTCCGACTGTGTCACCGGTAACTGCAGCTTTATGAGCCTCGGAACCTTTACCTCCAAATTTTCCGGATTCTATGTATTTTTTGGCATTATCCCAGGCAGCACCGCCGGTTGTCATTGAAATAGCCACAAAAACACCGGATATTATTGAACCGATTAAGAGCCCGCCAAGAGCTTTAGTACCCAAAGTAAACCCGACAAGAATCGGGGCTGTAACCGGGATGAGTGCGGGAGCAATCATTAATTTTAGAGCCTTCCTAGTGACTATGTCGACAGCCTTATCATATTGAGGTTTGCTCTTGCCGGAAAGTATTCCCGGTATTTCTTTGAATTGTCTGCGAACCTCTCTAACCACCTCGGCTCCGGCCTCACCAACTGCTTCCAAGGCATAAGAAACAAAAAGAAAGGGTAAAGCAGCACCTATTAGCAAACCCACAAGAACTCTAGGGTCGGACAGTGTAAATTCGACAACCGCTCCCGCAGCACTCAGCTGTTGAGAGTAAGCAGCAAAAAGCACAAGGGCTGCCAGTCCTGCTGAGGCAATTGCATAGCCTTTAGTTACTGCCTTAGTTGTGTTGCCTACGGCATCCAAGGGATCCGTAACATTTCTTACCTTTTTTGGCAGGTTTGCCATTTCGGCAATTCCTCCGGCGTTATCGGTAATCGGCCCATAGGCATCGATGGCAACAATTATGCCGGTTAGTGAAAGCATTGAAACTGCCGCGATTGCAACACCATAAATCCCAGCCAGTGAAAATGAAGCAAGAATGGCTGCGCTAATCACAATAATCGGGGCGAAAGTGGACCGATTAGCTACGACTAGTCCCGCTATTATATTGGTGGCATGCCCCGTTGTTGACGCCGCAGCAATACTTTTAACGGGCCTGAATTTGGTCGCTGTAAAATATTCAGTAATCAGAACCATCAATACGCAAACCAGAATGCCAATAAGCGTTGCAAAATAAATAGAGAGGGGGTCATAAAGACCATTGGCATTCATCATCACTACAGTTACCGGATAAAATCCTAAGGCGGAAACAGAAGCAGCTATCAATAAGCCAACATATAAAGCGCCCATTATGCTTTTGCTTCTTGGAAGCTTAACAAAGAAAGTAGCAATAATTGTTGCAATAATGGCAACAGCTCCCAAGGCAAGAGGATAAATGATTACCCCAAGAACATCGGGAAAGAAAAGTGAACCAAGAAGCATTGCCGCAATAATTGTTATAGCATAAGTTTCAAATAAATCCGCTGCCATTCCGGCACAGTCACCGACATTATCCCCTACATTGTCGGCAATAACTGCCGGATTACGGGGGTCATCTTCCGGTATGCCGGCTTCAGCCTTACCAACAAGA
>Ga0209343_10002757_pt1 | contig 22509 bp, 18 predicted proteins | sample RifCSPlowO2_02_FD_184026 | JGI IMG/M metagenome (GOLD analysis project Ga0209343, IMG submission 184026) | Groundwater microbial communities from Rifle, Colorado - Rifle CSP2_plank lowO2_0.2 (SPAdes) (version 2) | ecosystem: Environmental > Aquatic > Deep subsurface > Groundwater | place... | reverse complement strand
ACAGGCCGTAGTTTTGGACAAAGGTTTCCAGGTGTTTGTCCACATGGAGAATAAAGTCGATGAGGGTGCTGATGATTTCCATGGGGTGGATTATCCCTGTGGCCTCCGGGCGGCTTATTGCGTTATGCCGAATCAGACCCACACACAGTGTGGCGAAGCGCTAGGGCGGGGACGGGTAGTCGTGAAATCCGTCAAATTGCGCCTTGCCAATAGGTACACCCTGGCTGCGCAGGATGGCATAGGCCATGCTGAGGTGAAAGAAAAAATTGGGCAGTGCGTACTGCAGCAAAAATTCGGGCGCCGGGAGCGACACCCGCGCGTTGCCAGCTTGGCTTTCCAGGACCCGCGATTCCCCGCCCACGTATTGCGAAGGCTGCAGCGCCTGGAGCAAGGAGTGCACATACGCGATGCGTGCCCGAAGTCCGTCGAACGTGGCAGGGAACTCCCCATAGGGCGGGATGTCCTGACCCGCCAAGGGGAAACAGGCCCGCAACGCAAAGTTGGCTGCAATCAGCACCTGGGTTTCAAACGGCGCCATGTCCGGCGCCAAACGGGCCCGCAGCAGCACGGCAGGTTCCTGGTGGTGGGAATCCGCATGCGCCTGTGCCGCGTTGACCAGCCCCAACAGGCGGTCCAGGTAACGCAAGAACACGGGAACGGACGCGTCGTAAAGTCCTAGTGGCATGGAAACACCTGTACCGCCATCACCGCTTGGCCGTGGCCAGGGCGGCGCCAAAGAACACAAAGGTGGCGCCTGCGGCCCGGTTCACCGTGCGGCCACCGCGTTCTGAGGTCAGCCAGGTCTTCGCCTTCTGGGCAAAAAGCGCGTACAGGCAATGGATCACCACCACCAGGGTGCTGTAGGTCAGCACCAGTGCGGCAAACTGCAGCGCATAGTGGGCGTCGGGGTCGATGAACTGCGGGAACACGGACAGGAAAAAGAAAATCGCCTTGGGGTTGGTGAGCTGCAAGGACAGGCCTTCGAAAAAGCGCCGGCCAAAGCTGGCCTCGTGGGCCGATGGCTCGGCAAACTGGAATGCAGGTGCGCGCCACAGGCGCAGCCCCAAATAAATCAGGTAGGCCGCACCCAGAAATTTCAACACCGTAAAGGCCAGCGCCGACGCCGCCAACAAGACGCCCACACTGGTGGCGGAAATGGCCGCCACCGCCAGCGCACCCACCGCAATGCCCAAAATACCGCCCAAGGTGCCGCGCATGCCATACCGCAGCGCGTTGGTCAGCGTCATGACCACCCCCGGGCCGGGGCTGAGGACCGTGGCCGTGGCTACGAGTAGAAAGAGTGCGTAAAGCTTCACCGGGGTCTCCTGTAGGTCTGCAACGGATACGGCCAGGGTGAACCGTCCTACCCGGCATCGCCGTGGCGTGCCGTGCATTGTAGACAGTGCCCATGTTGCCCAGCGCCGCACAGGGGCCTGTGCAAAATCCTAAAATACCCCGGTGAACGCCCTTCTTTCCCCCTCCCCCCGCCGCCCCATCCGTGAACTTCCCGACGAGCTGATCAGCCAGATTGCGGCTGGCGAGGTGGTGGAGCGCCCCGCCTCCGTGGTGCGGGAACTGGTGGACAACGCCCTGGACGCCGGGGCCACGCAGGTCACGGTGCGTTTGCTGGCCGGCGGCGTGCGGCTGATTTCCGTGGAAGACGATGGCATGGGCATCTTGCGTGAAGAGCTGCCCATCGCCTTCAAGCGCCACGCCACCAGCAAGATCGGCAACCTCTCTGACCTGGAGTCGGTCGCCACCATGGGTTTTCGGGGCGAGGCGCTGGCTGCTATCAATTCAATAGCTGACTGCGCGATACTGTCAAGGGCTAGCGGCCATTCTGATGCTTTTTTATTGGATGGACGCACCGGTGAACTGCGGCCCGTGGGGCGCAGCGCCGGGACTACGGTGGAAGTGAAGGAGCTGTTTTTCAGCACCCCGGCCCGGCGCAAATTCCTCAAAACCGACGCCACCGAGCTGGCCCACTGCGTGGAAGCCGTGCGCCGCCACGCCCTGGCCCGGGCGGACGTGGGTTTTGCCATCTGGTCCGACGGCAAGCTGGTGGAGCAGTGGCGCCGCTGCGAGCACCCAGGCGACCCCAAGGCCGCCCTGGACCAGCGTTTGCGCGATGTGCTGGGCAGCGACTTTGTCGAGCGCTCGGTGTGGGTGGACTACCGCACCAAAAGCCAAAGCCACCTGGAAAACGCGCCCACCGTGCGCGTCTGGGGCCGCGCCGGCATCCCCGACGCCGCCCGCTCGCGCAACGACCAGCAGTTTTGTTATGTGAACGGCCGCTTCGTGCGCGACAAGGTGCTCACCCACGCCGGGCGCAGCGCCTACGAAGATGTGCTGCATGGCCACCGCCAGCCGGTGTACGCGCTGTACATCGAGATCGACCCGGCGCGGGTGGATGTCAACGTGCACCCCACCAAGATCGAAGTGCGCTTTCGCGACAGCCGCGAGGTGCACCAGGCGGTGCGCCATGGGGTGGAAGACGCCCTGGCCGCGCCCCGGGCCGCCGCCACGGCCGCCGCCGCGCCCTTGCTGCCGGGCATGGCGGACGGTGCGCCACAGGATGCCGCGCAGGGTGCCTCAGCCCCCATTTATGCATCAAATAGGCCTGTAGCCCCCATGTACAGTGCGCAACCAGCTATCAATTTCAGAGCAGATGACGAGGGCCCTGGCCACCGGGTGAGCGACCTGGGTGCGTTGTGGCAAAAGGCGCCTGCGGTGCCAGCCCCCCTCGCCCCCAGCGCAGGGTCCGGACCGTCTCTGCCTAGCACCCAGCCCCCGCTGGCGGACCCGACCCCGCCGCTGCCTCCGGGCGACTGGCCGCTGGGGCGGGCCCTGGCGCAGTTGCAAGGCATCTACATCCTGGCGGAAAACACCCAGGGCCTGGTGATTGTGGACATGCATGCCGCACACGAACGCATCGTCTACGAGCGGCTCAAGAAACAAATGGCTGCGCAGACCAACGCCGATGGCAGCGTCGGCCCGGGCGCCGTTCTGCCTGGCTTGGCCAGCCAGCCGCTGCTGATACCGGCCACCTTTGCGGCCACGCCCGCCGAAGTCGCCACGGCCGAAGCGCACGCCGAGACACTGCACACGCTGGGCCTGGAGATTTCACCGTTCTCTCCCAAGACGCTGGCGGTGCGCGCCGTGCCCACCACCCTGGCCCAGGGCGATCCGGTGGAGCTGGCCCGCAGCGTGTTGGCCGAGCTGGGCCAGCACGAGGCCAGCACCGTGATCCAGCGCGCCCAGAACGAGCTGCTGGGCACCATGGCCTGCCACGGCGCGGTGCGCGCCAACCGGCGTTTGACCATCGAGGAAATGAACGCCCTGCTGCGCCAGATGGAGACCACCGAACGCTCCGACCAGTGCAACCATGGCCGCCCCACCTGGCGCCAGCTCAAGCTCAGCGAGCTGGATGCCTTGTTTTTACGGGGACGCTAACGCCGCCAATTCGACCCGAAATCATGTGCGCTGCACCAGGGGCGCAACCCGGGGCAAGTGCACGTCAACCCGGGTTCCCACCCCCAACTCGGAGTGTATTTGGAGCGAACCACCCAGGGTTTTTCGGACCAGGTTTTCCATGATCCCCATGCCCAGCCCCGTACCACCCTGCCCCTTCTTGGTGCTGAAAAAGGGTTCAAACAGGTGTTGGAGGTTGTCGTCTGAGATACCCACACCATTGTCCTCACAGCACAGCAGCACGGAGTCGCCATCGGTGCTTGCACTGAAGGTCAGCACCCCATCGCTGCGCCCCTCAAAGGCATGCAAATAGGCGTTGTTGGTCAGGTTGATGATGACCTGACCCAGTGGCCCGGGCAGGCTGTCCATGGTGATGCCCTCTGGAATGTCCAGAACAATGCGGTGCGGATGCCGCTTCAGGCTGGGCGCCAGGGTATCGAGGATTTCTTTGACCACAATCGCCAGGTCAAAGGAGCGGCGCTGTTCACTCGCTTGGTCATTGGCCACCTGTTTGAATTTACTCAGCAGGTCTGCGGCCCGTTGCAGGTTGCGCAGCAGCAAATCATTGCCGGAGCGCACAGCGTCTGCAAAGGTGTTGAGGTCCGAGCGTTTGAGTTGGTTGCTGTCTACCGCCTTCTGGAACTCATCGCTTTCACACACCAGGGTGCTGGCAACCATCAGGCTGTTGCCCAAAGGCGTGCTGAGTTCGTGGGTGACACTGGCGATCAAGGTGTTGAGCGCGGCCCGCGTCTCACTGCGGGCCAATTCCTCTTGGGAGCGTTGCAAGGTGTCCAAGGCGGCATGAAGCTCCTGCGTGCGCAGCTCGACCCGCTTCTCCAATGTGGCGTTGAGTTCTTTGATGTGCTCTTCGGCGGCAACCTCTTCGGTCACGTCAATCAAGAGCGCAAACAGCCCGGTCACCCGCGCCTCGTGGTACTCCGGCTCCAGTGCAACGTCGAAGATACGCGCCTCCCCCGTCACGGGGTTGCAGTTGATACGGCGGTACTCGGCCCGCGCACCCGCCAGGCATTGGTTCCAATGCGGCATCATGAGGTCCAGGGCAGGCTGGGGCATGTACTCCGCGATGTGCTGCCCCACCAGTTGTTCGGCTTGCGCACCAAACAGCGCGGCATAACGCTGGTTGCCAAAACGCAGGCGTGAGTTGGAATCAAACGAAGCCAGTCCGGCGGAAACATGGCTCATGATCATTTGCAAATCACGTTCACGCTGTGCCAGCGTCATGTTTTGCTGCGCCATTTGTTGCGCCAAGGTGTAGGCCTGGTCCCGCTTTTGGGACAGACTGCGGTAGGCCACCGCCGTGAGAAAGCTGATCGCCGCCAGCGTACTGACCAAGGTGAGCGTGACAAACACCACCCCCGCCCGCGGGGAGGGATGGTAAAAGCCCTGAAACTCCAATACCCCCAAGACCATCACCATGGCAATGGTGGAGCCAGCGATTCCCATCAACCACCGGGTTCCCAGCAGCCATCCGGTCAACACGATCAAGAATGGATAAATCAGCATATTGGCACTGTGCACACCCGCAAACAGAATGGTGATCGCCGAGGTAGCGCCCCACAAACCAACGATCAGCACGCTGACCCCGCGCTGCACGGAATGCTTCAACTGGAAATAACTCAGCCCAATCACCCCCAGGAAGACCGGAAAGAAGGCCGCGCGTGACAGGGAATAGGTGTCGCTGGCCACCAATCCCATGAACGACAGCACGCTGAGCAGCAACACCGTCAGAAGCACTCCATGCAACAAACGCCGGTACCTGGCGTTGTCATCCGGCGTGACGGTGATGCTGTGGGAGTGTGACATTGGCGCAAATCTTACGCCTTCGGCACCGATACGAACAGAGGGCGAAACCCGGAAATCTACGCGTCGATGCGCGCGCGCAAGGCCTTGGTTTCGGAGCGCTGTGTCTTGGCCACACGCTGCCTTTGTTTGGAGCCAAAGCTCGGTTTGGTGGCTCTGCGCGCCTTGGGCAACACCGCTACGCTGTTGACGATTTCATGCAGACGCAACAAGGCGTCCACCCGGTTCATCTCCTGCGTGCGGTGCTGCTGCGCCTTGAGCACCAGCACACCGGCCTTGGTAATGCGGCTGTCGTGCAGCGCCAGCAAGCGCTCCTTCACATCCTCGGGCAAGGACGATGCCGGAATGTCAAAGCGCAGGTGAATCGCGCTGGAGACCTTGTTGACGTTTTGCCCACCCGCACCCTGTGCGCGGATGGCCGTAGTCTCGACCTCGTCTTCCTTAATTTGCAGCATCGGGTTCCGTCACATGATCGGCCACATAGCGCGCGACAAATGCGCCTACGGCACTCTGCGGCAATGGCAACCACACGGTGTGGCCGCTGCCGGGTGCGACGTCCATGGCCTGGGCCTCGGCGTTTTCCATGCGGGTGAGTTGCACATCGTGGTTGCCGCTGGGGTGGATGATCTCCAGCCAATCGCCCACGGCAAACTTGTTACGGACATTGACCTCGGCCAAGCCGCGTGCGGCGTCAAACGCGCGCACATCGCCCACATACAGGCTGCGGCCGGACTCCGAATATCCGCGCAGGTAGTTTTGCGTGGCCTCTGGCGTATGGCGTTGGAAAAAGCCCGAGGTGTAACCCCGGTTGGCCAGGCCCTCCAACTGCCCCAGCAGGGCCGGGTCCAGCGCGCGCCCGGCCACGGCATCGTCGATGGCCTGGCGGTAGACCTGCGCCGTGCGCGCCACGTAGTAGGGGCTTTTGGTGCGGCCCTCGATCTTGAGCGAGTCCACGCCGATTTCCACCAGGCGCTGCACATGCTCGATGGCGCGCAGGTCCTTGGAGTTCATCACGTAGGTGCCATGCTCGTCTTCTTCGATGGGCATATAGCTGCCGGGGCGCTGGCTTTCTTCGATCACATAGACCTCAGAGCGCTCGGTCCCGTGCGCATTGTCGCGCTCCCGCTCGGCCGCCGCCTGCGGTGCCAGGATGTCGCCCGAGGCGTCCACCACACCGGGTTGGGTCTTGTAGTCCCAGCGGCAGGAGTTGGTGCAACTGCCCTGGTTGGCGTCGCGGTGGTTGAAATAACCCGACAGCAGACAGCGGCCCGAATAGGCAATACACAGCGCGCCATGCACAAACACTTCCAGCTCGGTGTCGGGGCACTCTTGGCGAATCTGTGCCACCTGGTCCAGCGACAGTTCGCGCGACAAAATGACACGGCGCACACCCACACTTTTCCAAAACTTTACGGCGGCGGAATTCACCGTGTTGGCCTGCACCGAGAGATGGATTTCCATCTCAGGCCAGGTTTCGCGCACCATCATGATCAGGCCGGGGTCGGACATGATCATGGCATCGGGCTTCAAGTCGATCACCGGCGTCATGTTTTGCACGTAGCTCTTGATCTTGTTGTCGTGCGGAAAGATGTTGGACACCAGAAAGAACCTGTGGCCCAGGGCATGGGCCTGGTCAATGCCTTGCTTGAGGATGTCCAGGTTGCCAAAGTCGTTGTTGCGCACCCGCAGCGAATAACGCGGCTGGCCTGCATACACGGCGGTTGCGCCAAAGGCAAAGGCCGTTTCCAGCATGGTCAGGGAGCCCGCCGGGGCGAGAAGTTCAGGTGTTTTCAAGGTCGTGCTCCGCCCCAATTTGCAGGCATGACGCCGGGGCCTTCAATGTCAATCAAGTTTCAAAAAATGCGGAAAAGCCCGGTATCGTACTGCGGATAGCCAGAAATGGACTTCAAACGAATCCAGCACACGCCATCCCGTTTCGACAGCTGCATTGACAAATGTCGCTTAGACGGGAACTTTCAACAGCAACAATTCTTCTAACGGTACGCTTAATGTGCAACGTGAAGGAGGTAGATCATGAACGTTTGGACAAAATCGGCAATGGTCCTGCTAGGTTTGGCGGTCTTGGGCGGGTGCGCAGGCATGACCACCCAAGAGCGCAACGCCGCCATCGGCGCTGGCGCGGGTGCGGTCGCGGGGTCGGTCCTCAGTGGCGGCAGCACCGGCGGCACGGTGGGTGGAGCGGTCGTTGGTGGCGTGATAGGAAGTCAGGTCAAAAAATAGGGCGCGTGTGCAAGGGGGTACGTGAAGCGTGACACGCACGCATGTTCGTAATGCGGTGAGCCGCTGCGCATCAGTGGTGTTTCGTGGCGTCGGCTTTGCATTGCGAGTGCACAAAATCGACAAAACCATGCATGAACTGCTGCAATTGGGTTTTGATTTTCTCGTCAAGCAATTCACCGTGTTCGTCGAACATGTTGCCAGCACGGGACACCAAGAGGCGCCCAGTAAACCAGGGTTGCGTGCCCAGCACACGTAGCACAGGAAGCCAGCTGTCTTGCGCCAAGATGGTGCCGAAGTTGCTGGGCGAAGCACCAATAACCGCCACGGGGCGGTTGCCGAACACCCGCGGAATATCGCTCGGTGGCCGAGACAGCCAGTCAATCGCATTCTTGAACACCCCGGGCATTGCATTGTTGTACTCTGGCGTAGCCAGCAGCAACCCATCTGCAGCGGCGATGCTGTCTTTCAGCGCAGCCACGACGGGCGGAATACCTTGTTTGGCTTCTATATCACCGTCATACAAAGGGATGCCTTTGATGTCAGCCGTATCCAGGCGGCTGCCCTGCGGCATCAACGTAACGGCTGCGCGCAACAGTGCGGCATTGAACGAACCGACGCGCAGGCTTCCTGCCATTCCAATGAGTGTTGCCATGGGAACCTTTCAATCAGTGGGGCCGCGCACTTGAACCAGCGCCACCGATCCGTCAAAAATTCGAAAAGGCGTTGAACTCGATTCCGAGGGGTTCTTGCGCATGCCAGACACCAATCTACTGGTGAATATTTCAGGCAGATTGAGAATTCTCAACGGCCATAAAGGCGCTTGAGCGACGGATTTTTTCCAAATTGCGTCTTACGCCAGACTTTCAACGCGGTGACACGCATGTTTTGTGGTGTAACTCCAACTCAATTTGGAGCCATTTACATGAAATTTGCGTGGGATTTACAAAATCGCTTTTGTCAATTTTGCATTGAAATACGAGGCTTCTCCAAAGGTAAGCGAGGTCAACGTGCAGTGTTGTCTACGGGACGTAACCCAGCTTAGTGCTTTCCCTACGTTCCGACCAAATTAACGGCACCGTCTTAACAATAGAGGCGTTCTTGCAAGAGCACACAACAGCTGCGGTGGAGCATTCGGCCCCCGCATTCCACGCTTCACTAACCGTAAAGATTGTATGAATCAAACCATCAAATTCGTCGCACGTGCTACCGCCGTAGCCGCGGCCCTCTCGATCGCCGGCACCGCATTCGCGGCTCCCGTGGTGGATGCCAACATCGAACTGGACAACACCAGCCGCGAAGGCACAGCGGTTGCCGCTGCGGACCGGGGACTGACCCAATCGGGCCGCGTGGAGCTGAACGTTTCCAACAAGGTCGGCGAAGACATGTTTGTCGCGGGCAAAGCCAGCTTCTTGTCCAAAAAGGACGGCACTGTGGCCACCGACGACATGTGGGTCCAACTGGGCTCTGCCACTGGCGACGTGAAACTGGGCCGTTTTGAAGCGGCTGACCTGTTCCCCTTGGCCGGTGACACCTTGGTCAACCATGCTGACGCTGACGCTAACGCTGCCACGAGCACCCCCACTATTTACGCTGCCAACAAGTTGCGTGGCCGCCAGGGTGGCGACGTGTTCCATGCCGCTGGCACCCTCAACTTAGGTAGCGGCTTCGCTTTCGAGTTGGGCGCCATCCAGACCACCACCACCACCCTGATCACGTCCGGTGCACGCGGATGGCGCCCGGTGGTTTCCTACGCTTCCGGCCCCCTGGCAGTGAAGCTGGGCATGGAATCTGGCGAATACAACTCCGGCAACAAAATCAGCGGCTTTGGTCTGACCGCCAGCTATGACTTCGGCAGCTTCAAGCTCACCGGCAACGTCGCGCAGGGCAAACAAGACGCAGCCGCCAATGAAACCACCAAATCCTACGCTCTGAGCGCCGCCATGGGTGGATTGGGTGTGGGATATGCATCTGGCGTGAACGACCTGACCGGTGGTGACATCCGTGTTAACACCACCTACGTGTCCTACAAAATGCCTTTGTTTGGCATTACAGGTGCATCTGTCACGCCAGCCTTGTCCAGCTCCACAGCCAAAGACAGCGTAGCAGGCACCAGCCTCCAAGAAACCGCCTTCCGCGTGCGTCTGAACTACGCTTTCTAAACCGGTTTTCGTGTAATTTTTTTCATCCAAGGTCGAACTTTTAGGGTGCTCGCAAGAGCACCCTTTTTTTTGCCTGAACGGCAAGAACCCGAATGCTTTATGCGTCCATGGGGGCCGCAGGGTGTGCAATGGTTCGGCGCAGGTGCAGCACAAACCGGCTGCCTTCCCCCAAGCGGGACTCCACGCTGACTTTGCCTTGCAGCACCTGGGTCACCATCTGGTGCACGATCGCCAAGCCCAGCCCCGATCCACCCTGCCCCAACTTGGTGGTAAAGAAGGGATCGAATATCCGGCTGGCCGTCTCGGGGGCCATGCCAATGCCATTGTCGGCAAACACCAGTTCAACCGTGTCTTGGTCGATCTGACGTCCACGGACCTCTATGCGGCCTTCCGTACGGTCACCAAATGCATGGATCGCAGCATTCATCACCAGGTTGATCGTCACCTGCCCCAAGGCGCCTGGAAAGCTGTCCAGCACCAGGTCATCGGGGATGTCAATCTGCAATTGCCAGGGCATTTTTTTCAGATTGGGCGAAAGCGTAATCACAATCTCTCGGACCACTTCCGCCAACTGAAATACGCGCTGGCGCTCGGACGCTTGATCGACCGCCACCTGCTTAAAGCTGTGCACCAGATCGGAGGCACGCTGCAAGGAGCGCTGTACCAGCTCGGAGCCCTCCAAACTGTCCGCCATGAACCGCTCCAAAGCGGAGCGTTTGAGTTCGTTGCGAGTCACCAAGCCCTGAAACTCCAACGCTCGGTCCACCATGGAACTGGCCACCGTCATGGCGTTGCCGATCGGCGTATTCAATTCGTGCGATACACCGGCCACCAAACCGCCCAGGGCCGCCATTTTTTCCGACTGCACCAATTCCTTTTGGGCACACTGCAGCGTGGACAAGGCATGGGACAGTTCGCCATTTGCGGTCTGAAGTTCCTGCGTGCGCTGCTCCACACGCGCCTCCAACTCGGCGTTCATTTTGATGACGTTCGCTTCAATCGACTTTCGGTCTCTCAGATCGAACAGCAGACTCATGGTCACATGGCGCCCATCCTGCTCCACGGAATCGGCGGATACCGATACGGGCAAGATAGAGCCGTCATGGGCTCTGACATTCATCTCCAGGTTGCGCACGCAACCGTTGCGGCTGAACTCGGCCCCGAACGCTTCACGCGCAGCCATCTCGCACCATACTCCAAGTTCCAGCGGCGACTTCCCGATCACATCCTGTTGTGTCCAACCCAATACGCTTTCCCAGGCTTTGTTGACATAAATGATTTGACCGGTCACGGCATCCGTCAGTGACAGGGGGGCAGGAACAATATCTCCGACCTTGGAAAAGCGCGACTCCGCCTGGTTTAACTGGTGTTCGCGTGACGTGAGGTTGGCCACCGATTCGCGCAATTGCGCATTGAGGTCCGTCATTCGGGCCGCCTGACGTGCCTGGTGGGCCAAAATACGGTGCAGCACCACCATACTGACGGAGAGAATCGCCGAGAGATCTGCCGCCCGCCCCCATGGCCCGCGAACCATGGGCGTGAAACGAATGCCTGCGGTCTCCATCCACGCCAAACCCAAGATGACAACGATGGACGCCAGGCACATGGCATAGCTGTGCCGCAGCCCCAGCAGCCAGCCGCTGAGCAAAATCACCACCGGGTAGGTATACAGCGCGGTGTTATTCACCGTTCCGGTCAACACGGCGTCTACACCCACGGAACCCCACGCGCCCCATCCAAAAACCACAAAGGCCAAGCCCAAGCGGCCTGAGCGCAGCACCGTAAGCGCAACCAAAGCCGCCACCAAAATGATGGCATTCATGATGGAGTTACGTGGATCAGCACCTGCCCAAAAGTCAGCCAGAGAAAACAAGGTGACGACCGCACTTGTCGTCAGCACGACAACCCGAAACAGCCTTGCACCTTCGTCTGTTGATACGGACGAAGGTGCAACGGTTTGCTTGACAAAGTCACCCATGGTGCATCTCAAAAGCGGGGGCTAGTGGACATCTCAGCCCGCATCCGACTGCAATCGACAAACCCGGTTTGATGCGCCTGTGGGGCCATTCGTTTTCCTTGAGATAGAGATTGGCACTATAGCGCCGCCAGCGCAACCGTAAAATCATTCGACAATGACCGTCACCTCCTTTGCAGTCCTGCGCACCTCAGTGCGCATCGAAATTCGTGCCTTATGGCAACTGGCCTGGCCCATCTTGATAGGGCAGTTGGCCAATGTAGGGATGGCGGTAGTGGACGTGGCCATGGCCGGTCACGCATCAGCCGACGACCTGGCAGGCGTATCGCTTGGCGTGTCCATCTGGAACATGGTCATCATCACACTGATGGGTATCATGATGTCGGTCAGTCCGCTGGTCGCCCATTATGTGGGTGCCAAAGAATTCAACCGTGTGCCCCACGTGGTGCGCCAGGCCCTTTGGAAAGCACTGGGGGTCGGCCTGCTTGCCTTTGGCATTGCCAATCTGGCCACAGAAATTTTTAACCACCTGGATCTTGCTCCACAGGTGCGCAATCTGGCCCAAAACTTTGTGCACATCACCAGCTTCGCCTTGCCAGCTTTTGCCTGCTACCGGGTGTTGTACAACTACAGTGCCAGCCTGAACCAGACCAAGCCCCTGATGGGCATTGCCATCGGCGCCCTGCTGCTCAACGTGGCGATCAATTGGCTGCTGGTTTTTGGTCATTGGGGTGCGCCCAAACTGGGCGGACTGGGTTGCGCCTGGTCTACCTTGCTGTGTGTGTGGTTCAACCTGGGTGGTCTGCTGTGGTGGATGCACCGCAGCCCGGCCTTTCGCAGTACTTGGCCTTTTGCCCAATACGAAGCGCCCCATTGGCCCAAGCTGAACCACCTGCTCAAACTTGGGCTGCCCATTGGGGTTACCTACTTTGCGGAAACCAGCGCCTTTGGTTTGATTGCCCTCCTGGTCGCACGGTTCGGCAGTACCGAGGTGGCAGCACACCAGATTGCCTTGAACTTCACCTCCCTGGTCTTCATGGTGCCCTTGAGCCTGGGGGTGGCCCTGCTGACCCGCGTGGGCCAGAGCCTGGGCGCGGGTGACCCGGTTGCTGCGCGCTTTCGTGCCTGGGTGGGCGTGGGCACTGCGCTGGCATTTGCGGTGGTGTCGGCCACAGGTATTGCCGTGTTCAACCAGCAAATCGCATCGACTTACACCAGCGATTTGGCGGTCGCAACGGCCGCAGCACAACTGCTGTTTTTGGCAGCCATTTTTCAACTGTCCGACGCCACCCAGGTGGTCACCAGTTGCGCGATTCGAGGCTACAAAGTCACCCGCTCGCCCATGCTTGTGCATCTCACCGCGTTTTGGGTGTTCTCATTGCCCTTGGGTTATGTCCTGGGTTTAGCACCAGTTTGGTTGCCATGGCGACCGAGCCAGCCCATGGCAGCACAAGGTTTCTGGATTGCACTGGTGGTCGGCCTGACGGTGGCGGCCCTGGGACTCATCGTTCTCCTGCGGCGTGTGGCGAACCGTGGGGCGATCTAAATATTCCCGTTCCCGCACATGATGTGCTGACACAATCTGGCCACCCTCGATATAAATCCCATGACCCCAGAACTCTCTCAACGACTCGCCAATGCCGTGGACGGCATGCCCGCTTTCCCCAAGAGCGTGCAAAGAATTCTGGAACTGACCCGGGATGTCAACGTGACACCCAAGGACTTGGTCGAAGTGATTGACAAGGACCCTGTGGTCACCGTCAAGATTCTGAAAGTGGTCAATTCGGCGTACTACAGCCTACCCAAGCAAATCACGTCCATTGGACATTCCGTGGTGTACCTGGGATTCAACACCATCAAAAACCTGGCGCTTAGCATTGCCGCCATAGGGATGCTGCCCAAGGACAATGCAGCAGGATTTGACGTTCAGCAGTATTTGCTGCACTCCCTGGCAACCGCAGCCATCGCCAAGCAATTGGCCGGCCGTGTGGAGGATGCCGACCCCATGGACTGCTTTATCGCGGGACTGTTGCACGACTTTGGCAAGGTTGTGTTTGCCCAATTCATGCCCCAAGAATTCAAAAAAGCGTTGCAGACCAGCCACGACAACGGCAGTTCCTTGCACGCCGCTCTACAAAAAGAAATTGGCACAGACCATGCTTTTGTTGGTGGCATGTTGGTCGAAAAATGGCGATTTGCACCCCACTTGGTGGAGACGATCCGCCACCAACACCTGGCAGACTTGAAAGACACGGACATGATTGCTTGCGTGTTTGGGGCCAATCAAATCAGCAAAAAACTCCAATTTGGCTTCGGTGGAAATTGTTGTATTGACGAATTTCCAGCAGCGATTCAAAAACGCCTTGGAGGAACAATGGACGAGGTCATTGCATCCATGGGCGATTTAAATCCACTGTTTGAAGAAGCCAAGGTTTTTGCAAAACTTTGAGCGCCTGCCACGGTTGGGCATGCGCTCAAAGTTGCACCTGACGGCTACCGGCGCTTTCTAGCGGCTTTTTTCTGCGCAGCGGCGGGCTTGGCCGCACGTTTGGTCGTTTTGGTCGCTCGGCCTTCCACACCCTTGCGTTTTTCCGTTGCAGCAAACTTTGACTTTCTGCTGCCTTCCAGGTCCATACGGTCGCCCAGCGTCCCACGCGTCTTTTCGTCCCGTGGCAAACCCTTGTCACCCAGGGCCCGGCCCACCAATCCTTCGCCCTCTTGCACCAGGCGGAAATCGATTCGCCGGCCATCCAGGTCCACCCGGCTGACTTGAACCCGCACACGTGTACCAATGGCATAACGGATGCCGGTTCGCTCACCCCGCAACTCTTGCCGCGCCTCATCGAACCGGAAATACTCACCGCCCAATTCGGTGATGTGTACCAAACCTTCCACATACATCGCGTCCAGCGTGACAAACAGACCAAAGCTGGTCGCGGAGCTCACCACTCCGCCATATTCCTCACCCAAATGCTCGCGCATGTACTTGCACTTCAGCCACGCTTCCACATCCCGGCTGGCTTCATCGGCACGGCGTTCATTGGCACTGCAATGCAAACCTGCAGCCAGCCACGCCATACCTTCGGCGTTGGTCTTTTTCGGTTTGACACCCGGTTGCCCCACCTTGGCCGCCAGTCCTTTTTCAAGCCGGCGAGCCAGCTTGGCATGGGCCTCGCCAGGTGTTGGCAATGCCGGTAACTGGTACTTTGTCTTGGACAAAATGGCCTTGATCACCCGGTGCACCAATAAATCGGGGTAACGACGTATCGGGCTGGTGAAATGCGTATAGGCGCCATACGCCAAACCAAAATGCCCGCTGTTTTCAGGCGTGTAAATCGCCTGCTGCATGGAGCGCAGCAACATGGAGTGAATCTGCTGCGCATCCGGCCGGTCTTTGGTGGCATTGGCGATGGTCTGAAACTCGCCTGGAGACGGGTCATCGCTGATCGTCAAGCCCATGGCCTTGAGGTAGCCCCGCAGAATTTCTTTCTTTTCCGGTGTGGGGCCTTCATGCACGCGAAACAGGCCCGCATGTTTGCTTTGGGCGATGTAGTCGGCACTGCACACATTGGCGGCCAGCATCGCCTCTTCAATCACCCGGTGGGCCACGTTGCGGGTACGCGGTACGATCTTTTCAATACGCCCGTTTTCATCGCATACGATTTGTGTCTCGGTGGTTTCAAAGTCCACCGCACCCCGTTTGAGCCTGGATTTGGAGAGCGCCTGATAAACACCATGCAAATTCAACAGATCTTCCACCCGCTCCTTGCGCTTCAGGGCTTCTGGGCCGCGCGTATTGCTCAAAATGGCAGCGACTTCGGTGTAGGTAAAGCGCGCGTGGCTCCACATCAGTGCGGGGTAGAACTGGTAAGCATCCACCTCGCCATCCTCGGTGACGAACATGTCACACACCATGCACAGGCGCTCCACCTCGGGATTGAGGGAACACAATCCGTTGGACAATTTTTCCGGCAACATGGGAATCACACGGCGGGGAAAGTACACGCTGGTGGCGCGGTCATAAGCGTCAATGTCAATCGCAGAGCCGGTTTCCACATAGTGGCTCACATCGGCAATCGCCACCAGCAAACGCCACCCCTTAACCGCTGATTTCCCTCTGCCCTTGCTCGCAGGCTCGCAATACACCGCGTCATCAAAGTCACGCGCATCCTCGCCGTCAATCGTCACCAGAGGAATGTCCGTCAGGTCAATGCGAGCCTGTCTGTCCTGCGAGCGCACGGCATCGGGCAGGGTTCGCGCCAGCGCCACGCAGCCTTGGGAGAATTCGTGGGGCACGCTGTATTTACGAACGGCGATTTCAATCTCCATCCCCGGATCGTCCACCTCCCCCAGCACTTCTTTGATACGCCCCACCGGTTGCCCAAACAAGACCGGAGGCTCTACCAACTCCACCACAACGACTTGACCTGCTTTGGCGACGCTGGTGGCTCCTTTGGGAATCAACACGTCTTGCCCGTACCGTTTATCTTCCGGCGCCACCAACCAAACACCGCTTTCCTGCAACAAGCGGCCAATGATGGGTTGCTGCGAGCGCTCAATGATCTCAACAACACGTCCTTCGGGCCTACCCCTGCGGTCACTGCGCACAATGCGGGCCTTGACCCGGTCTTTGTGCAGCACAGCACGCATCTCGTTGGGGGGTAAATAAATGTCTGGAGCACCGTCATCACGCGACACAAATCCGTGTCCATCGCGGTGTCCTTGAACAATACCTTCAACTTCGTCCAGCAAGCCGCTGGTTTGGCTTAAATGTTTGATATACTTCTCTCTTTCCTGAAATGCCCAGGTGGCGGAATTGGTAGACGCACTAGTTTCAGGTACTAGCGAGTAACTTCGTGGGGGTTCGAGTCCCTTCCTGGGCACCAACTATGTTAATGTAGTTAATGAAAACCGCTTCAATTGAAGCGGTTTTTTTTTGCTTGCTATTTTTCTCCATAAAGGTTTTAGCAAGCACTTAGGTTTAAAACGGCAGCGCCACCAAATCGTGTCCTTGCGCACTCACGATACGGGCCTTGGTAAATTCACCCACTTTCAAGGTTTTACTGATTTTTTCAGGCGGCAACAAACGCACCACACCGTCAATTTCAGGGGCATCGGCATAGCTACGGCCAATTCCACCCTTTTTCCCCATGCCGGGCGCCGAATCCACCAAAATCTGCATGGTTGACCCCACACGCCGCTGCAACTTGGCCACCGATACTTCTTCTGCGACCGCCATGAAACGGGCACGGCGCTCCTCGCGCACCTCCAACGGCAACATACCCGGCAGCTCATTGGCCTGCGCACCCTTGACAGGGCTGTACGCAAAACAGCCTGCCCGGTCAATTTGCGCCTCGCGCACAAAATCCAACAGGTGCTCAAACTCTTCTTCGGTTTCCCCAGGAAAACCTGCGATGAAAGTGCTGCGCACCACCAATTCAGGACAAGCCTCACGCCATTGCAAAATGCGCTCCAGATTTTTTTCGCCACTGGCCGGACGCTTCATGCGACGCAATACTTCCGGGTGGCTATGCTGCAGTGGAACATCCAAATAAGGCAGTATTTTTCCCGTGGCCATCAACGGCAAGATGCCATCCACTGTGGGATAGGGGTAAACGTAATGCAAACGCACCCAAGCTCCGTAGGACTCAGCAATATCGCCCAGTGTCTGCACCAATTCCAGCATGCGCGTCTTGACGGGCTTGCCGTCCCAAAACCCGGTGCGGTACTTCACATCAACACCGTAGGCCGAGGTGTCCTGGCTGATCACCAACAGCTCTTTCACCCCACCCTCAAACAAGGCGCGAGCTTCATTCAACACATCACCAATAGGACGCGACACCAAATCCCCGCGCATGGAGGGAATGATGCAAAACGTACAACGGTGATTACAGCCTTCGCTGATTTTCAGGTACGCAAAATGCCTGGGCGTGAGTTTGATACCCGCAACACCGAAGGAATTGGGCACCAAGTCGGTAAACGGGTCATGTGGTTTGGGCAAGTTGAGATGCACCGCATCCATGACCTGCTGCGTGGCTTGTGGACCAGTCACCGCCAACACACTGGGGTGCATCTGGCGGACCAAATTTCCACCATCGTCCGACGATTTGGCGCCCAGGCAACCGGTCACAATCACACGCCCATTTTCGGCCAATGCCTCTCCAATGGTGTCCAAGCTCTCCTTCACAGCATCATCAATGAAGCCACAGGTATTCACAATCACCAAATCAGCACCCTGAAAGGTTTTGGAGGTCTGGTAGCCCTCTGCGCTGAGTTGGGTCAAAATCAATTCGGAGTCCGTGAGTGCTTTGGGGCAACCCAGGCTGATAAATCCCACTTTAGGCGCAGGATTGATGGTGGTTTTAGGGGAAAGTACTTCGGTCATGTGGGAATTTTCGCTGCACCGCTATCGATAACCTGACTCGCGACTAGCGCTTCAGGCCGAAAGTGCCAAGGAATTGTTCTGTTTGTTTCTGCATCTGCTCCTGCATCTGCTGAAACGGATTGCCATTCACCACACCTTTCAGCATGGGCGCCTGCATATCCATGAGTGCCTGGATATTGTTTTCAAGGTACCCACCCATCATCCCTTGCATGGCATGGCCATAAAAACGAATGATATTGGCAAGTACGGGGGTGGTGAACATAGGGGACCCGTTGGCCTCTTCTTCCAAAATGATTTGCAACAAGATGCTGCGCGTCAGGTCTTCCCCGGTTTTTACGTCGCGCACCACAAAAGGTTCGCTTTCCATCACCAGGCGCTTGACTTCAGCCAGCGTGATGTAGCTTGACGTATCCGTGTCGTACAAGCGGCGATTAGGGTACTTTTTGATGACTCTCTGGGGAGTCCTGCTTTCTTTGAAAGGCTGTTTTTGCATTGTGGCTTGGACTTCAACATCCCATGGGAAACGATATATGCTGCACCGCAATACATTCTAAAGACTACCTCCTCGCAACCAACCTAGGTTTACCCTAGCGGAGTTGACGAAAAGCAGGGGCAGAGTCAACGGCTACTCCAGTGGACTGCTCGGCGCCTCGATTCAGCAATGGAGGTCTATTGTGCCGCTGGACATACCTCCCCCGAGCAAACGACAGACAAAAAAAGACCCGCTCAAAGCAGGTCAATTTTTCTTACTTGTTTCATACCGCAAATCAAAACGCCACTTTAAAGTGCCGAAAACATTGATTCTATTGGTAGGCGCGATTGGACTCGAACCAACGACCCCCACCATGTCAAGGTGGTGCTCTAACCAGCTGAGCTACGCGCCTAAGGATCTCCGAGAGGGCAAAGTATAGCAGCAAACTTATCGCCCACGAAGAGCCCCAGCAAATATCTGCTTTATCACTCAAAAAAATTGAACTCCGTGCAACCATGCCTTCCACCCGCTCCGTAAAACGTCGCCGGCACGATTGCCAAGGACACATAGGCATAGGTGATAATTGACGTTTACGTAAACGTCAATTGATTGACACCATCAAGAGGAACGCACCATGGAAATCTCAGGAAAAGTATTTATCGTCACCGGCGGCGCATCGGGACTGGGCGAAGGCACGGCCCGCATGCTGGCAGCCCAAGGCGGCACCGTCGTCATTGCCGACATGCAAGCTGAAAAAGGCGAAGCCATCGCCAAGGAAATTGGTGGCGCCTTTGTGAAATGTGATGTCAGCAACGAAGCGGACGGTCAAGCCGTTGTCGCCAAAGCCGTGTCCATGGGTAAATTGATGGGCCTTGTGAACTGCGCCGGTATTGCACCGGCGGAAAAAACCGTCGGAAAAAATGGTGCCCATGGTCTGGGCGTATTTACCAAGTGCATCACCGTGAATCTGGTGGGCAGCTTCAACATGATCCGCCTGGCTGCAGACGCCATGAGCAAAAATGAGCCCGAAGCCACCGGCGAACGCGGGGTGATGATCTCCACCGCCTCCGTTGCCGCCTATGACGGACAAATGGGCCAGGCCGCCTACAGCGCCTCCAAAGGGGGCATTGTTGGCATGACTCTGCCGATTGCACGCGATTTGGCACGCAACGGCATTCGCAATATGACGATTGCCCCCGGCATTTTTGGCACGCCCATGATGTTTGGCATGCCCAAGGAAGTGCAAGACTCGCTGGCGGCCAGCGTACCCTTCCCTTCCCGCCTGGGCACGCCGCAGGACTACGCCAAATTGGCGCAGCACATCTTTGAAAATGACATGCTCAATGGCGAAGTGATTCGCCTGGATGGCGCGATTCGTCTGGCACCACGCTGACTGCGCAAGGGCCCGCCCTATCGGTGGGCCCGAATGGATACCAGAATACCCAGCACAAACACCACACTGGCGGCCCATTGGATTCCCACGGGCCATTCCCCCGCCCACACAAAGGCATACAGGAGGGAAAACAGGGTTTCGCTCACAATGAGTTGGCCACACAAGCTGGCACTTAAACGGCGGCTCGCAATATTCCACAGCACCGTGGCCAGCCAAGCGGACCCCAAACCCGTTGCTACACAAACAATAGCTGCCTGCGCAATATCCGCCTGGGCTAGAAGCACATTGGCATCAGACCCCAACACATTCCACAGCACCAGAGCCGCCAGACCTGAGGCCACGCCCAACCAGTTGGCCCAATCGGTTGCATGGACTTCGCGGTGCTTTTTCAACCACGCGGAATTGAGCAAGGCAAACACCGTCCAACTCACCATGGACAGTACGGCATACCCGACACCGCGCCAATAGGTCCAGCCTGCAAGCTCTTGCCCGCCTGCAGTACCAGTTCGAGAAAGACCTTCCATCATCATCAACACCACCCCTGAAGTGGTGAGAAACAGGCCAGGCAACAAGGCCCGCCATAACAAACCCTCGGGCTTGCCCAGCAACATGACCCAAATCGGAATGGTGCCAATGATCAGGGTGGGCACCTCCACGCCTGCATCGCGAATGGCCAGCACCAACAAAAGGTAGTAGCCGGAAAAACCCAGCACACTCATGCCCACTGCCACACCGGCCTGCTTCAGAGTTGGCACAGATCGAGCGCCCCGCGACAAGGCCATCACCAAAAGTGCTCCTAGCCCGTAACTGACAAAACGCCCCGACACCAGATCCACCGCCGACAGGCCTGGTGCCATACTGGGCGCAACAAACACCAGCCCCCACAGGGCTCCTGCGGCGAGCCCCGCAAAAATACCCGTCAACAAAGGCGCACCAATAATCTAAGCGCCAAAACCATCGTCCGCAGAGATGACGGCCCCATTGATAAAGTGGCTTTGGTCGGAGCAGAGCATCACCAGCAAGGCATCCAGATCTTTGGGCTGACCGACCCGTTTGCGGGGCAGCATCTGCACCAGTTTTTGCCCGGCCTCGGTCTGCCAGTGGTGGTGGTTGATTTCGGTATCGATGTAGCCGGGGCAAATGGCGTTCACATTGATATCGAACTTGCCCCATTCCATGGCCATGGCCTTGGTCATCTGGATGACAGCCGCCTTGCTCATGCAGTACACGCCAATTTGGGGCAGCACCCGCAAACCGGCCATGGAGGCCACATTGATGATGCGTCCGCCGGTGTAGTTGCCGGGTGCGGCGCCTTTGGCGCGCGCCAGCATGCGCTTTCCCACCTCTTGGGCGACAAAAAACGCACCCTTCACATTGGTATCGAACACGAAGTCGTAATCTTCAGGTGACACATCCTGAATGCGTTGCGTGGTACTGACGCCCGAGTTGTTGACCAGGATGTCAATCGACCCCACTTCCGTCTCCGCATGGGCAACGGCGGATTTGATGGAGTCGTGGTCCGTCACGTCCATTTCAAAGACGTGGGCATCTCCGCCCTCACCGTCAATGATGGCACGCAGTTCTTTGAGCTTGTCCACGCGCCGCCCGGTGAGAACCACCGCCGCCCCGGCTGTCGCCAAGGTGCGCGCAAACTGTGCGCCCAAACCGCCGGAAGCACCCGTAATGAAAGCCACTCGGCCCGAAAGATCAATGCTGTAAGCCATTTAGAGAGCCTCCACGAATTAAAAAGAACGACCGTGCTATTTCGCGAAATCCGCGAATAAAATCAGTCCTGAATATGCTCACCATTCGATAATGCTGCGCACATCCGCCAAGCTCCCATTATTAAGCGAGACACTCCATGACAAACCAAGAAATACTGGCCCAATTCGGTCCCCGTGAAGCAATGGAATACGACGTAGTGGTCGTCGGAGGGGGCCCTGGCGGCCTGGCAACCGCCATCCGCATCAAACAGCTGGCGGCGGAAAAAGGCAAGGACGTGTCCGTGGTGGTGCTGGAAAAGGGCTCCGAACCCGGCGCACACATCCTGTCGGGCGCCATCATGGACCCCAAGGCCCTGACCGAACTCATCCCCGACTGGAAAGAAAAAGGCGCCCCGCTGAACCAGCCCGTCACCGACGATGCCTACACCTTCCTGAGCGAGACATCGGGCTTTCGCGTGCCCAATATGTTCCTGCCCCCATTTGCCCACAACCACGGCAACTACATCATCAGCCTGGGGGCGGTGACCAAATGGATGGCCGAGCAGGCCGAAAGCCTGGGCGTGGAAATTTTCCCCGGATTCACCGGTGCCGAAGTGCTCTACAACGACGACGGTTCGGTCAAGGGTGTCGCCACTGGCAACATGGGCGTGGGCAAGGATGGCGAACCCACTGAAAACTTCCAACTCGGCATGGAACTGCTCGGCAAATACACCGTGTTTGCCGAAGGTGCACGCGGTCACCTGGGCAAGCAGCTTATTGCCAAGTTCAAGCTCGACGAGGGCAAAGACCCGCAAAGCTGGGGCCTCGGTATCAAGGAGCTGTGGGAGATCGACCCCGAGCGCCATCAGCCCGGTTTTGTGATGCACAG
>Ga0209343_10002756_pt1 | contig 22511 bp, 18 predicted proteins | sample RifCSPlowO2_02_FD_184026 | JGI IMG/M metagenome (GOLD analysis project Ga0209343, IMG submission 184026) | Groundwater microbial communities from Rifle, Colorado - Rifle CSP2_plank lowO2_0.2 (SPAdes) (version 2) | ecosystem: Environmental > Aquatic > Deep subsurface > Groundwater | place... | reverse complement strand
GGCGGTTTGGGAGCGGCGGGGTACTCTCGGGGGGCCTGAGTACGGGGCGCACGATGACCGACACCTGCGGCGTGGGCGTCCCCGTGGAGATCGATAGAGACTGGGCCTACACGTTCGTTGATTCTCCACAGCGGCCGTACTGCCGCGTCACCCCGCCATGGTCGGCTGGAACGCAGGTGAAATTCCACGGCGTCCTACCGCTGCCCGGAGACGCCCAGGTCGCCGCGATGATCCAGAACCTGGCCGGGCCCCAGATCGTGGCGAACTACGTGGCCCGCAATGCGGACGCGCGGCCGACCCTGGGCCGCAATCTGGCGTCGGGGCGGGCCACGATTCCGCTGATCGAACCGGCCACGCAGTACGAGGGTAGGGTCACGCAGCTCGACGTTCGCGTGGCCAAGATCTTCCGGGTGGGGAGAGTCCGCGTGCAAGGGACACTCGACCTCTTCAATGCCCTCAACGCGAATCCCATCCTTGCGGTCAACAACACGTACGGTCCGAGCTGGCGGAACGTGCAGCAGATTCTCGACGGGCGCGTACTCAAGTTCGGGGCCCAAGTCGACTTTTGAGGAAGGCGCGGGGCGGGCTTGCCGGCGTGCAGGCCTCGCCCTGTCCTTCGCCAAAAACAGTTCCGCGCCGCTCTCGATCGCCGCAATTCGTCTTCGGGTAGCAGCAGTTGCTTTTCTTTGATACGACCTGCACCGACGTCGCGAACAGAAGCTCGCATCGGAGGCCGTTGATGGGAAGAAGGTTTTCACGTGCGATCCTCGGAATTTCGATTGCGGCGGTCGTGTCGCTCGGGGCCACGCGTGCCGTAGGCCAAACGCCAAGCGCAGCAGGTCGGGCCTGGTCTCCGTCGCGTACCCCGGACGGGCAGCCGGACATGCAGGGATTCTGGGCGAAGGAAGCAGGAACGCCGCCGTATTACGAAAACCTCGAAGAGGGATCCGAGGCGAAGCACACCGTCATGGCCGATAACGTGCTCCGACGGGGGTCTGCGATTGTCGACCCGCCCGATGGAAAGGTGCCGTATCAGCCCTGGGCGGCAGCGGTCAAGCAGGAACGGTTCAAGAACATCCATGACCCGAACCCGGAGGTCCGTGACCCGGTGTCAACGCACTGTTTCCTGGCTGGTGTGCCACGGATACAGTACGACGTCGCTCCTCCTACATTTCAGATTCTGCAGGTTCCGGGATCCGTCGTGCTCCTCTTCGAGCGGCAGCACGCGTACCGTGTTATTCCACTGGATGGGCGTCCGCATGCCCCCGCGAACATGAAACTGTGGATGGGAGACTCTCGCGGCCGCTGGGAGGGAAACACCCTGGTCGTCGATGTGACCAATCACAACGAAAAACCCTGGTTGGATTGGGCTGGAAATTTCCATAGCGACGCCTTGTATGTGGTCGAGCGCTGGACGTTGGTGAGCCCGGACAAGATCGCCTACGAAGCCACGATAGAGGACCGCAAGGCGTATTCAAGACCCTGGAAAATTGCGCTCGCCTACGCGCGAAACAAACAAGGTGGTTACGAACAGATGGAAGACGCTGTTACGAGGGTGTCGCGGCGGATGCCGCCAGGTATGCTCCTCGCCCGTAAATCTTTTTTTCTGAAGATTGCCGGATCGACGCGTTAATCTTAGGCGGCGACCGTCCGGCAACCCTGTGGTCCGCAAATACTACGTCCGGGCCGGTCAGTGGGCGTGTGGCCATCGCCGCTGTGCCGCGGCTTGTGGAGGTCGCTTTAACGTACAGCTTCTGACTAACGCCAACAGCAAGAGATGTAAATGGACGCGCGACGTTCCGCACGGTGTGCGGTGAGCAATCGGCGGGTTCATTTCATGTAGCGCAGTGCGTTCTGCCCGGTGTGCCACGTCAGATGCATTCGCCTGGTGGATTTCAGATTCTTCAGCTTCCTGGATACGTGGTGGTGTTCACCGAGTATGTCCACTCCTATCGCATTATTCCCACGGACGGGCGCCGGCATGTCGGAGAACCGATCCGCCTGTTGCAGGGAGACTCGCGTGGCCACTGGGAGGGAAATACGCTCGTGGTCAACGTGACCAATATCAATGCGGAGATGTGGTTCGACTGGGTGGGGAATTTCTACAGCGACGCCGTCCATGTGGTCGAACGTTTCACCCTCGTCGACGCTGACACGATGCACTACGAAGCCACGATCGAGGACCCACACGTGTATACGAGACCCTGGAAGGTGGCTTTTGGCGTTACACGTCGTCAGGAACCAGGTTATGAGCCGATCGAAGAGGCGTGTCGGGAAGGCGACCGCGACCGGCCCCTCTACAACCTTGGCTACAAGACTTACCCAGGGGTCGTGCCCCCGAAGTGACGCTGCCACGCGCCGAGCGAATCACGCGTTCGAGAACCCTCGAATATCGCTGAGCGAGAAAAAGGGTATTGTCAAGTTGAGGCGGCGGCTGGCAGAGTAGCCCGATGACGAGCCCTGCCGCCAGCTCCACGGATACCGATTCCCACCGGACATCATCAGTCAAACCGTCTGGCTCTACCACCGGTTCTGTTTGAGCTTCCGCGATACCGAAGATCTCGTCGCTCAGCGGGGCATCACCGTGTCCTACGAGGCGATTCGGCAGTGGTGTCGGAGGTTCGGTCCTGCGTACGCGCGGATCCTCCGGCGCCGGCAGGGACGCCTGTATCAAAGAAAAGCAACTGCTGCCCCACAAGAAAACACCCCTCAAGCAACCCCTCGCGTTGACACCCCTCAAGCAAACTATTGACATCTGTTGCCTGGAAGTCTAGCGTCTCCTCCATAGTATTCAGGGTCTCCTTCAGTTCTAGGAAGAGCTCCAGCCTGGAGGGAGCACGAGAGGAGTGGCCCATGTTGAGGTGCAAAGGCAACGTTCGGCCGTGGCGCAATGAACGTCTCCGAGGACAGTGGATTGTCTGCGTACTAAGCGTCCTCGGTCTGCTTCCATTGGCGGCGCCTGTGACGGCTGGCCAGGGTGCCGCCGCGCCCGCGGGCATCGTCGGCCAAGTCACGGACGGGACTGGGGCGGTGCTGCCCGGGGTCACGGTCACGGGGACGAGTCCGGCGTTGCAGGTACCTTCAGTCGTGACCGTTACGGACGACCGGGGCGAGTACCGCCTGACCCCGTTGCCGATTGGCACCTATACGGTCACGTATGAGCTGCCTGGATTTCAGAATCTCCGGCGCGAGGCTGTGCAGCTGACGGTCGGGTTCACGGCGAGAGTGGACCAGGTGATGAACCCGGGGGCCCTTGCCGAGACGATCACGGTGACAGGCGCCTCGCCGCTGGTGGATGTGATGTCGGCGGCCACCACGACGAACTTGTCGCAAAAGGCGCTGGAAGAGCTCCCCACCACCCGGGATGGACTCCGAGCCTTCCTGGGCCAGGTGCCCGGCGTGCGCACGAATTTGGATGTAGGCGCGTCCGGCCTGAGCGACAGCGTGATCTTCAGGCTGTACGGACAGTCGGGCCATTCCTGGCACATGCTCGAAGGCATCATGGGATCCGCCTCCACTGCGACCGGCAGCAACGGCAGCCACTATGACTATAACGTGATCGACGGGACACGCGTGCAGACGGTTGGCGCCAACGCGGAAATGCCGAGGCGCGGCATCTTGATGGATGCCATTGTGAAGTCCGGCGGCAACGACTTTCATGGCCACACCGTGTTTTTCGGGTCGGACGGCCGGCTCGAGGGCACCAACGTCGACGAGAAGCTGCGGGCCCAGGGCGTGAAAGGGACCCCCGCGCTTCACAATCTGTTCGACGTCAGCGGGGGCCTGGGCGGCAGAATCATCCGGAACAAGCTCTGGTTTTACGGCGCGCTCCGTCGTGAGGGCTTCGACCGAGATGTCCTGGACGTGTTCTTTCCCGACGGCACGCCGATCGCGACGGAAACGGTAGCCACCTATACCAACGACAAAGTCTCCTATCAGATGACGCCGGGAAATCGACTGACCGCTTTTTACATGTACTCCCAATCCTTCCAACGACGGGGCGCGAGCAGGTTCGTTCCGCCGGAATCGCGCGAGGAGGCCAGCAGCCCCAACCGCCTGTGGAAAGGCGAATGGCAGGCCGTGCGTGGCAATTCCTTTGTCACCTCCTTTCAGTACGGGGCCCAGAGAGGTTACCCGTCCTATAAAGCCCTGACCACCGACGTTGCGACCACCGACATCGCCACCTTGGCTGTGACGGGAGCTGCCCCATCGCAGGGGCGTCGACGCAATTTCTTCCGGCGTCACACCAAAGGCGTCGCGAGCTGGTACCGGCCGGATCTGTTTGCGGGCAACCACGAATTCAAAGCGGGATTCGATCACCTGTTTTCCGGGGCGAACGATCGGTGGCTCTCACGAGAGAGCGGGAACTATCAGCTTCTGTTCAACAACGGGGCGCCCTTCCAGATCAACGCCTGGAACTATCCGGTCGACCCGCGAAACCTCGGAAAATATCTGGGCCTGTATGGGCAGGACTCCTGGACGATCGCCCGTCGGTTGACGCTCAGTCTGGGGGTCCGCTGGGCCCGCGACAACGTGTATGCGCCGGAGCAATGCCGGGAGGTCGGGGACTTTGCCGCGGCCGGGTGCTTCCCGAAGATCCAGATGAAGATCTTCAACTCGGTCGCGCCGCGCCTGCATGCCGCGTTCGACCTGTTTGGCGACGGCAAGACCGTGGTCAAGGGCGGCTGGGGGCGCTTCGATCAATTGCGCGAGATTGATACGGAGCTGACCTCGACCAATCGCAATGTCGGCACGGCGACGCTCTTCAACTGGCACGATCTGAACGGCAACCGCGCCTACGACCCAGGGGAGGTCAACCTCGATCCGAACGGGCCTGACTTCCAGTCGATCTCCGGCTTTACCGCGGCCGTGCCCAACCCGAACCAGGTTCAGCCGAAAGCAGACGAATTCTCGCTGACGTTCGAGCGGGAGTTGATGGCGAATCTGGGCGTCAGGATCACCGGGATCTATGCCCGCAACTTCAACACCTACCGGCTGCTCGAGACCCAGCGGCCCTACGAGGCCTATAATATTCCAATCACGAACCGAGACCCCGGGCCAGACGGGCGCGTCGGCACGGCCGACGATCCGGGCACCCTCGTCACGTACTACGACTATCCCGCTCGCTTACGGGGTCGCGCGTTCGCGGAAACGATGCTGATCAACGACCCGGATGCGGATCACACGTACAAGACTATCGAAGTGGTAGGCACCAAGCGGCTTGCCCAGGGTTGGCAGTTCATGGCGTCCTATACGGCCACGAAGGTGAACATTCCGTTCGGGGCCGGCAACCCTCCGCTCGCCTTCAATCCCAACGCGGAAATCAACGCGGCCAATCAAACGTGGGAGTGGACAGGCAAGATGTCAGGGTCGTATGCCTTCCCGTACGAGATTCTCGCGTCGGCGAACTTCGAGCACCGGAGCGGCACGCCGCAGGCGCGGCAAGTGCTCTTTACAGGAGGCCAGGCCATTCGGTCGATCGTGTTGAACGTCGAGCCCACCGGCAGCCTTCGCCTCCCCAGCACCAACGTGCTCGACCTCCGGGTGGGGAAGCGGTTTTCGGTCGGAACGGGACGCACGCTGGAGCTGCGTGCGGACGTCTTCAATGCGTTAAACGTCAACACCACGAAGATTAGGAATGTGCGGTCGGGAGCCACCTTCTTGATCCCGACGACGGTGTTTGGGTCGGCGACCGGATCCATCGTGGAGCCTCGGATTTTGCAGCTCGGCGCGTCGTTCTTCTTCTGAGAGGGCTTTTCGTCGATTTGAAAGCAGCGGCATGACAGCGACCTGGGCCGCCGACGCTGGTCCTCTTTTTGGGCCGAGGCGCCTGCTCGGCGGCCTGGGTTGCTGAATGGTCCGTGACCAAAACGCCTCGCCGCAGCGGGCGCGCATGGGTGCAGCCGTTCGCCGATTCCAGCCAAAACGGACATCCCCCTGGTCAAGCGATCTTTCTGTTGCCTGTCTGTTGGCAAGAATAGCGAAGGGGCTTTCACATGCTTGACACGAACGTTCAGGCGCTCGACACCAAAGATTGGCGAGAGAGGTTCGTAAAGCGAGATCTGCCGCTTGCGTATCTGATGGTCAGGGCGACGATGGGCTTCCATATGATTGCCCACGGGGGAGTCCGATTGCCGATTCTGAGGGAGTTCGCCGCCGAGACGAGAAAAGACTTTTTTGGCGTGACCTTGCTGGGTCTGTCGCTGTTTCCGGAATGGCTTATCACCTTAATCTCTTACGCGATTCCACCAGTAGAGTTCATGATCGGGCTGTTGCTGACTGTGGGATTCAAGACCAGACTAGCCAGTACAACCGGTAGCCTCCTGTTCCTCGTGATGATGTTCGGTACCGTGGCCCGGAGAAATTTCGCGACGGCGCACATCATGTGGTTTTACGTTATGATTTTTGCTCTGCTGGGAGGGCTGAGCTTTGCCGATCGCTATTCGCTGGATCGGATGAAGAAATAGCGACCGCCGACCACTGAACCGCAACTCATGTCTGTCGTGGACCGCGACCTGGGATCGGCGTTGCCGAACAACCCGAGAATGGAGCTATCCGATGCGCTACCCAGTAATCTTGATTCGGTCGGCGGTTACGCTCGGCGCCTGTGCGCTTGTTGTCAATCTGGCTGCCGCGCAATCCGTTTCCCCGGCGCGGCTGCTGGTCCTGCTCCGGGACGCGAGCGCGCTGGCAATCGTCGATCCTGTGGGAGGCAAGGTCCTCGGCCAGGTGCCCACCGCCAAGGATCCGCACGAGGTGACCGTCTCGTCCGATGGCAAGCTCGCGTTTGTGGGCAGCCCGACCGGCGGTATCTCGGTGATTGATATCGTGGCTCGGAAGGAATTGCGCCGCCTCGACATCGGTCCGGGAAGCGAGCCGCACGACGTCCGCATGGCGGGCGGCAAGCTGTACTTCACCGCCGAGGGGTACAAGATGATTGGCCGCTACGATCCGGCCGCCAACAAGATGGATTGGCTGCTCGGCACCGGCCAGGACAGCACCCACATGCTCGTCCTCACCAAAGACATGAATACCATCTTCACCGCGAATCGCCTGTCGAACAGCGTCTCCCTCATCGAAGGCGTGGCTTCGGGCCCGCCCAAATGGAAGAGCACCGCGATTGCAGTACCCGGGAAAATGCCTGAAGGCATCGATCTGTCGCCGGATGGCCGGGAAGTGTGGACCGCGACGCGGGGAGACGGTGGGGTCTCCATCATCGACGTCCTCAGCAGGAAGGTTGTGCACACCATGAACCTTCATATGAAGGACGCTAATCGCTTGAAGTTCACGCCCGACGGCAGGCTGGTGCTCATCTCAGACCCCGAAGGCGGGGCGCTGGTCGTGGTCGACGCGGCGACTCGGAAGGAGGTCAGGCGGGTCAAGCTCGCTCCGGAGGCCATCCTGATGTCACCAGATGGCGCGCGCGCATACGTCGGGCTCCGACGGGACCACAGCGTGGCGGTGGTTGACCTGAAGACGTTCGAAGTGACGAGCCGATTTTCCACAGGCCCCGGTTCGGGTCCCGGTTGCATGGCGTGGGCAGAAACGAGGTGATTGGAGGTGTCATTGTGAGTCATCGATTATTCTCGTCGGTGACAGCTATGGCGCTGGGAATGGTGTTGATGACGCCCGTTCCCGTTGCTGGCCAGACTCAGACGGCCACGGCGGCGAAGCCGTGGTCTCCGGCCCGCTTGCCGGACGGGCAGCCGGACGTGCGCGGTGAGGGATTTTGGGCCGCGAAAATAGGAGCGGACGAGGCCGACGACATCGAGAAGGGATCCGACCCGATTCACGCCGCGATCATGGGCCGGCCCTCGTTGCCTTCAAACCTGATTGTGGATCCGCCGGACCACACGATTCCTTATACCCCCGCAGCGGCAGCGATGAAGAATGGGCGTCTTGCCAACCGCCATCACCCGACAAACCTGACGCTTCGCGACCCGATCGCGAGGTGTTTGCTGGGCGGTATCCCGCGGTTCCAATACCTGTCTCAATTCCAGATGCTTCAAACGCCCGGATACGTCGTGTTTCTCTACCAGTTCGAGCACGCGTTTCGCGTGGTCGCCCTGGACGGGCGTCCGCATGTCGGAGACAGCATCAAGATGTGGATGGGAGATTCGCGTGGCCGCTGGGAGGGGAATACGCTGGTGATCGAGGTCGGCAATCACAACGACCTGACCTGGTTTGACCAAGCGGGGGGGTACCACAGCGACGCCTTGCATGTCGTCGAACGCTTGAGGTTCGTCGACGCCGACACGATCAGTTACGAAGCGACATTCCAGGATCCGAAGGCCTATACCAAGCCGTGGAAGATCGCCTTCCCGATCCTGCGCCACAAAGAAACGGGTTTTGAGCTGCTGGAAGATGCCTGTTTCGAGGGTGTCCAGGGCGACGCCGCCCTATATGCTCCGCGCAGCAATGCCCCGGAAAACACAGAGAAAAAGCCGCAATGACCGACAAAGTCCCCGTTGCTGTTCGCCCACGCTTTGACGAGAGGATTCGAGTATTATCGGCACATACAAATTCTACCTGCGCTCGTCACCGGGTATTTTCTGGACAGGAGGCCGTGATGTCCGTTTCAGGTTTCAAGAGAATCGCGTTGCTGGCGCCGCTCGTCGCGGTGATGGCTCTTTCTGGCGTTCGGGTCTTCACGCAGGAGGACGTTCAGCCCGTCAACGACGGCCCCAATCCGTACCGCCCCATCCGCAATTGGGGGATCCTGCCGGAAGGGCGACAGTGGGGTCCTGTGAGCGGGATCGACATCGATCGCGACGGCAAGTCGGTCTGGGTGTTCGATCGGTGCGGCAATAGCTGCGCGGGCTCCAACCTCGACCCCGTCCTCAAGTTCGATGAATCGGGCAAGCTCCTCAAGAGCTTTGGCGCGGGCATGTTCGCGTGGCCGCACAGCGTCCACGTCGACCGCGACGGCAACGTGTGGGTGGTCGACGCGCGGCTCACCACTCCGGCCGAGCTGAAGAAGTTTCCCGGTGAGACGGTCAAGGGCAATACCGTGGTGAAGTTCAGCCCGGAGGGCAAAGTGCTGATGACGCTCGGGAAGTCCGGCGTGTCCGGCGACCCGCCTGCGGCCTTCACCGACCCCAACGATGTCGTGACCGCTCCGAATGGCGATATTTACGTCTCGGAGAGCCATACGAACCTCGAGAGCACCCCGAATGCGGTGGCGCGCATCTCCATCTTCGACAAGAACGGGAAGTTCATCCGGAGCTTCGGGAAGCTGGGCTCCGGCCCGGGCGAGTTCAGGACACCCCACGCGATGGTGTTCGACTCCAGGGGACGGCTGATCGTCGCCGACCGCGCGAACCACCGCATTCAGATCGTCGACAAGAACGACGGGAAGTTCCTCGGTGAGTTCAGGGACTTCAGCCGCGTGAGCGGTCTGGTCATCGACAAGGACGACACGATTTTCGCCATCGACTCCGAATCGGATGCCAAGCGCCACCCGGGCTGGCGCAAGGGTATCCGAATCGGGAGCCTCAGGGACGGCAAGGTGAAGTTCTTCATCCCGGGCCATCAGACCGATTCGCCCGACGGGGCTGCAGGGGAAGGGGTCGCGCGCGACGCCGCCGGCAATCTGTATACGGCGGAAACGACCGTGCGGGGCGTGACGAAATACGTCAAGAATTAGGAAGACGATGACCGAAGAGGGCACTCACATGAGAAATCGGCTCGTAGGCTCAACCGTCGTGGCGGCGGGCTTCGCAGCCTGTTTCTGGCTCGTGCCGCTCCTATCGGCTGCCCAGGCCCCGGCGGCGGCGCAGGCCCGGACGCTGCCGCGCACGGCCGACGGCAAGCCCAACTTGTCGGGCATCTGGCAGGTCATGAACACGGCGGCCTGGGACATTCAGGATCACTCGGCGCAGAAGGGCATTCCCGGCGGGCAAGGCGTGGTCGAGGGGAATGAAATCCCGTATCAGCCTGCGGCGGCGGCGAAGAAGAAGGAGAATCTTGCCAATCGCGCAACCGCCGACCTCGAGAACCGGTGCTTTCTGCCCGGCGTCCCGCGTCTGATGTATATGCCGTTTCCATTTCAGATTTTCCAGACGCCTACCTACATGGCGTTTGTCTTCGAATATGTCCATGCCGTGCGGCATGTGTTCACGAACGGGACGCCGCATCCCCGTGGTCCGATTGAATGGTGGCTGGGCGATTCGCGCGGCCGCTGGGAGGGGGACACGCTGGTCGTCGACGTCGTGCACTTCACCGATCAGACGTGGTTCGATCGGGCTGGGAATTTTCACAGCGCGGACCTGCACCTCGTCGAGCGCTACTCCATGATGTCGCCCGACCATATCAACTACGAAGTCACGGTCGAGGACCCGAAGGTGTTTACGAGGCCCTGGAAGATGCGCATGATCCTCTATCGTCACAAGGAACCGAATGCGCAGATTCTCGAGTACGAGTGCTATGCCTTCGACGATGCCACCGAGAACCGCTGAACAGGGCTGACCTCGCACCATGACGTTTTTCCGGAGCGCAGCCGAATGGGTCGATGTCCTGCCCAGCAGCATCGCGATCCGTGAATCCCAGTACCTGTACGCCGGCCTCCTGACGGGGCACGTCATCGGGATGTGCGTGTTCGTGGGTCTGATCGTGATGATGGACCTGCGCCTGATCGGGGTCGGCAACCGGCGCACGACCTTCACGCAGATTCAACGGCGCCTCTTTCCCTGGCAGATGTTCGGGATGACGCTGAGCACGGCCAGCGGCCTCCTGCTGGTCTACGCCGATCCGCTGCGGTTCTACGACAACATCTACTTCTGGATCAAGGTCGTGATGATGGTCCTGGCCGGCGTGAACGCCCTGGCGTTTCACCTGCTCACGTACCGGACCGTGGACGCGTGGGACGGCAGGACCATGACGCCCTTCGGGGCGAAGCTGGCCGGCGCCATGTCGCTGGTGCTGTGGGCGGGTGTCGTCGTGTCGGGCCGGCTGATCGCCTACAACTGGTTCGCCCGACGTTAGGGGACGTTAGGGGAATGCTAGGGGACGATGGAGGCCATGTCTTTGCTGCCGCTGTTTGAGTGGGTGGAGGGCACCGGGCTCAGCGTGGCCATTCGCGGGTCCTTCTGGGTCTTCGCCTTCGTCCAGGCGCTGCACCTCGTCACGCTGACGCTGCTCGCCGGGTCCATCCTCATTGTCGACCTGCGTCTCCTGGGGCGCGGGATAACACGGCAGCCCGTGAAGGTCCTGGCGCAAGACGCCCAGCCGTGGCTGATGGCGGCGCTCGTCGGCATGCTCCTCACGGGCATGCCGCAACTCGTCTCAAACGCCACCAAGGAGTACAACAGCCCCTTCTTCAGGTCGAAGATGGCCTTTCTTTTCCTGGCGCTCCTCTTCACCTTCACCCTGCGCCGCCAGGTCACGCTCGCGGACGTCGAGCGCGTGAAGCCCGTCTGGCGCACGGTCGTGGGCCTCGTGTCGATCGCGCTATGGTTGGGCGTGGCAGTCTCGGGCCGGCTGATCGGGTTGTTCTCCTGAAAGCGCTTTTCGCAATGCTGTAGTAGTGGCCGCCTTCAGGCGGACCGGGGGGGCCGGCTAAAGCCGGACACTGACTACGTACTACGGAACCATGACGTACTACGGGACCCCATGAAAACGGCTTCAGCGGCGTTTGTACATGCCGGGGTACACAATGCCGGCGTACGTAGTGTCCGGCTTCAGCCGGACCGTTTACTGCGTTGATTTAGCACGCCACCGCAGGAGTCAGTCGGATCGCCGGGCCTCACCCAGACCCGTCGCGACGAGGAAGCCGGCGAGGATGACCGATGCCAGCACGGCCATCCAGACCATGCCCCAGGTGAGTATCCACGGCCCCAGCGTCCCCTTCGCCTCCGCCACGGCCCGCGGAGGCAGCAGGTTCGTGCCGAGGGCGACGCTGAAGGCCGCGAGACCAAGGACCGCGACGGCGACGACGATCAATTGGACCGACTCTCGGTTCATAGGGCACTTCTCCCGGGCCGCACACGTGGCGCTGAGACGCCCATCGCCGCGGCGAAAGGAGCCTGGCCCGGGCCCTGGCCAAACGCCGCCACGCCATAGAGCAAGCACCACACGACGAAGAATGTTGCGATCGACTTCCAGCGATCCACTCGCATGCTACAGAAGGGCTCCTGGAGTGATGCCAGGGCAGTATACGCTCTGTGACGCTCGAGGCGTTGACCACTTCACACGACCCCAAGCTCAAACCTAGTCATCACAAGCGTGGAGATTGCGTAACGATGAACCTGAGCCGCCTGTGAATTTCAACAGCGGTCGGGACGTTTCCTTCGGCGCTGCGTTATCCGGTGATCGCCGCAGTCCCTCGCGAATGAGGTCCGCCTGTGCAGATGTGAATCTGAGATCCGCACGCTCAATGAGCCGTAAGTCCTTGACGTCCCAGTTCGCCCGCATCAATCCAGTGTAGGAGTGTGAGCCGTGAGGCAGCAGCAGATGTCCGATCTCATGCGCCATGACCAGACCCATCATGTCCATCGCATTTCTCGCAGACGCGTCTGCCACACGACGTACGCGATCGAACGAGACGTATGCGAGACCTCCGTCGCAACGGGTTACTACGGCCGTGCCGACCGTGTCTTCTGAGACCATCTGACGCCGCGACATGCTCGGGCTTAGCACGATCATGAGGAGCCTTGGAGGAGGGCTCGGTGCAGGCTTGACGTGAGACGCCGTCCCCGGCCGTCTGGTCTCCAACCACCGGGTGCGGACACCGATGGCGCCGTAAATGTGGGTCACGAGCTGTTGTGCCCTAGCCATTGATTCGGTTGGGATCTGAGCGTAATCGTGGATGCGAATGGTCGCCACAGGGACGCCCTCATGTGGGGACGCCGAACTCTGTCCCCCCCCAAACACCACGGCGACCAAGACAGCTATCCCGAAGGCGCAGCGCACCCCCATCGCGGTGAGTCTCCTTCGCGGTGCTGCTGCTACCCGTAACTTACGATTGAGCAGACAGGATCATTTACCGGTGAGGCGCCGAAGGCGCTCGCTCAGGAGGTCGCCCAGCGGTTGCCCACCTTTGCGTATTCTCTCCAGCGTGCGCAACCAACTCCTTCGCGGTGAAGAAATGACCGCGTAAGCCGTGCCTGGTGCCGATGGCCGCGGCCGGCCGTGCCCAAGCGGCTGATTCTGCAATTGCGACGATTGATCCGACGTCTACACTGCCCGCGCGTGACATCTCAGCAAAGGAGCGGGCATGGTTCAGCGCCGACAGCGGGAGCGGAGTTGTTCGAGGGCCCGTTGCCAGACGGGCACAAACTGTGGCCGACTGGTTGCGCAAGATCGACAGGCTGCTCGAGGACGAGGCCCTGATTGACGTCGGCGCACAGGCGCTCGAGGCGCGCTGGCCGCAGCTTGAGGGTCTTCGAACCGCATACAGAATCGATTCGCCAAGGCAAGATCGCCAAACCGACCGAGTTCGGCAAGCTGGCGACGATTCAAGAATCGGCACATCATCACGGTGTACGAAGTGCACAGGAGGCGACCGGCGGACGTCACCCTGTGAACGGCGGCGCTGGATCGGCATCACACGATCTTCGGCCGCGCGCCGGATCTGGCCGCTGGCGATCGCGGATTCGCCTCCGCTGGCAATGAACAAGCCGCCATAGACCGTGGCGCCCGCTATGTGATCCTGCTCCTACAAAGCACTCGCTTGTGCACGACGGGTGCCGTGTACCGTTGCTGAAACAGCCGGTAAGCAAGAGGCGTATCTACCTAAAGGACACCATCGACAGTATCGCGGCCTTTGAGCAGACTTCGAACCCGCTCGACTGGAAGCTCACCACTATTCCAGTCGGCAGAGGGCCGCAGGGGATCAACATCTTTCCAGATGGCAAGGAGGTCTGGACAGCGCACGCCGACACCGTCTCGATCATTGATGTGGCCAGCAAGAAGGTCACACAGACCTTCAATCTGCCAGCGCATCAACGATCCAACGGGCTGAAATTCACGCCGGACGGCAGGCGAGTGCTCATCTCCGACATCGGGGCCGACGAGCTGGTGGTGATCGACGCAGCGACTCGGAAGCAGATCAAGCGAATGAAGCTGGGCAACAAGGTGACGAAGTTCCGGATAGAGCCCGATGGTTCGCGCGTGTACGTTTCCGTTGCCGACGACAACGACGTCGCCATGATCGATCTGAAGACGCTTGAAGTAATGGGCCGTTTCTCTACGGGGATCGGTCGGACGGAATGGCGTGGGCAAGACTGAGATAATCGGATCCGAAACGGCAGTCTTCCCCGGCTTGGCCAGGGGCGCAGCAGCACCATTTAATGCGGATGAGTCTGCCGGGCCTCGCCGAAGAGATTGAATGTCTTACCAACCGACGCGGCCGGTAGTTCGTCGCTCACGGGGCGAGTCCGATCGCGTCTGCGTTTGCCGGGTCTTAATAGCGCGCGGCCATCGGGCGCAGTTGAACCGTCAGCTGTGCCAGTGCCCGCTTGGCCCAGCCCCGCCATATCCAACTGCTATAGAAAGTCTCAAGTCTGAAATCTTCCAGTCTGAACGTTCCGCCTTCAGATTTCAGATTGCCCGTTCGGAGTCGCCTCGTTGCGACCGAGAGCGTCACGTCGATGAGGATGAGTGCCGCCCCAAGCTTGATGGGCTGAAAGGGGGGGAAATATTTTACTTTGCGGCTCGAGGAGTGAACCTCCGATGAACAGGCGGACGCGACCCACCGGGGCGGGACCGAGCACAAGGAGACCAGCGCGGAAAACGGCCGACAGTGCAGCGTCACTCGTGGGCTCCGAGACCCGTGAACTCCCAATCGACGTCATCGATTGGTCACTGGCGCTGCGTGATATCAAGCGCGAGCATGTAGGGCGACTGGGAGGGGCAACGACGCTGCCGCCCGTGGTCGTGTGGGAGTTCGACAAGGACCAATTCCGCGGCGTTGATGGGTTCCACCGATGGTATCTGGCCAAGCTCCGCGGCAAGAACGCGATTCAAGTTGTGGTCCGCCACTATGCATCGGGGCAAAGCGGGGAACAACAATTCGAGTTCGAGTCCATCCGGATGAACATCCAACACGGGCTGCCGCTGACGCGCGCTGAGCGAGACTGCGCGATCAGACGACTATGGAGCCGCTGGGGCCGAATCGAATCACGGCCGCATGGTGTGTCGCTCGACCAGCTCGGCAGGACGTTCAACCTCACGAAGCAGCGAGTCCGGCAAATTGTGATGTCGAAGCCCACCTCGCTGCAAGCGACGGAGGACGCCATGCCCGGTGACGCGGGTCAGCAGGCTGCGAAACCGGATCTCACGCGTTCGACAGGCTTTTCGAAGCTCGGCAGGTTTACTGCGGCTGCCAAGCGGCTCTCAACAGTGCTTGGCGACGTCAAGTTCGTTCGACAATTGTTTGAGGAGAACCAGGTTGAGGTTCGAGAAATGCTGCAGCAGCTTCGGGACCTGCTCGACAACTATTTGGCGTCTGCCGATGAGCCGCCTGCTGCCCCTCGCCCACGCTCGCCTGGCGGTTTACCAAAGTCGCCTGGCAGCGCAGCCAAGATGACACACAATTAGCCTTTCTTACGCGCACCCGTCGCATACGCGTACACAGGACGGTCACCATCACGTAATGTCAAGAACTGGACCGAGCGGTCGAAGTCGCCGACGCGATTCATCATGCCGCTCGGTAGTAATAAACGAGAGCACTCAACGCTCCTGAACGATGACTTCAACCGCGCAGCATCAACCCCTGGCAGCGCACAATCCGAGTAACGAGCGTACAAAGCGCGGTACTTCGCGTACCTGAAGGAGGCGAGGCGCCACAGTGAAGTAACGGTGGACGCCGTCGCCAAGGCACCCTTACTCTCCTTTCTAAGAGTTCGAGTTGTCCCCTTCTACCCGGTGGTGACCGGTTTCTGCTTCTACGCAGACGATCACCCGTGAACACGTGGAGCGCACCAGCGCGGGTTGCCACACTGATCGTCCGACTGAGATCGCGCACGTACCGCGGCACAGCCGGACGCCGGTGTGTGTCGAACCGTCTTCGGCAGGTCACGTGTAAATGATCCCGCCTACTCATTCGTAGGTTATGGGTAGCAGCAGCACGGTGGTAGTGGCATTGTCGAGGGGGGCCAGAGGACGGCGCTGTGGCGACTAATCGCGTCCGCGATTACGCTCAGATCCCACCGAATCAATGGCTAGGGCACAACAGCTCGTTACCGACATTTGCGGCGCCATCGGTGTTCGCACCCGGTGGTTGGTGACCAGTCGACTTGAGCCTTGCATCCCGCGCGAGGCCCATGACGGCTCTTATAAGCGTCGATACGTAACGCGTTCACCGAGATCTTGCTCGCAGCGCCCTCAGTCGGACGTCCGCGCAGGCGAGGAGGACGGAGACCGATGAGGTTCGCCCCGAGAGGAACCGATACGGCATCGGAAAGGTTCCGATGACTCTAGAAAAGATGTTGACGGGGGATCTTGCTGAGCGCTTTTTGCGGTGATCCCGACACTGGGGGCCGCGCAAACGTTCTCGCCTGCGCTGCTGGTCGTCCATCAGGGTGAGAACACAACGTCGATCGTCGATCCGTCGACTCGGAGGGTCATGGGCCGCGCGCCCACAGTCGATCGTGGCTATTCAGTGGCCGTGTCGGGTGACAGGAAGATGGCTTTTCTGGTGAATTGTCGCCAGAGATGTCGTCCGGGCTACACGATTCCGTCGTTGATCTCGCGGTCCAGAAAGGGGTGCGCCGCATCGACTTGGACCCACTCACCTCTCCCACACGGGTGTTGATCACGGGCGGAAAATTGTCTAGTCAGATTCTGGCGCTCGCCAGCAGGGGCCAGCTGTGCGCACTTGTAGACCAAAGAGGGAGGCAGTCATGCGCCACGACACCGCACAGATCCTTCGGCCGATCCTTCGGCCTCAAGGGGGGCTCATCGTGGGGATGGCCAGTCTGTTCGTCTTTGCTGGCGAGGACTCGGCGCTCAAGTCAGCCCCCTCAAGATCGTCTTGGCATCACTCTGAAGATGGCGCCTCTGCGATAGCCGCCCTTCGGCGGCCCAGGTAAATGATCCCGCTTACTCATTCGTAGGTCATGGATAGCAGCAGCACCGCGATGGAGAACACACCGCGACGGGGAGTTCTCATGACCGATGCAGAAGCGTTAGAAACGCTCGAAGCGTTCGTGAGGCAACACGCTGTCTGTGGAGAACAAGAGATCAGCACCGAGTTTACTGGGGATCAAGACACCGAACACATCAACGTCACCAGACGGTGCCAGAAGTGCGACGCACGAGCCGTCGTAACTGTCACGAGAGCCGCGGCCGTAATCCTAGTGCGTCAGACGGCGTAGCAAGACACGCCGACAGTTCACAATCCGCTCGCAGTACACACATATACATGGTGGGACGGGAGGGGCAGCCATGCAGAGTAGCAGGTCAGGTATTCGATCGGAGCTCGAGCCTGTCGTACTCCTTCTAACCTGTCGTGTTTCACAGCCAGGAGGCAAGGGCCCCATGGCGAAAACGCATGCGGCCTCTTGCCTCTAGGCGGTGGGCGCGGAGGCGCTGAGCCAGCGAATCCAAAGGATTGGGTGTAAATCCAAGGAAGCGGATAATCCAAACGGCAGGTGCTGCGGGTCGCGATATCGGCAAGAATTTGTCGGGCTTCGTTCGACCTTTTATTTCGCATGCGTTTTGCTCGCTCGTCGGGGCGACGTTCCCTGACATTCGAATACTCATACAGCTTGGATGTCTGCACATGGATCTGCAAGACACACAACGGCGGGCAAACTTTTCGCCCCAGAAGACAGTTGCCCGTGGCGCAATCATGGGGTTGGAGGGAGACAGCGATGCACAACGGCAGCGGTACGTTCGGCACTCCGTGGAAGGGTCGATGGGATCTCGTATTCATAGCGTTCGGTCTGGTCTTATTGTTCTTCATAAACTCGGCGGCGGCTCAGGGTACGGCGAGCATCATCGGTCAGGTGACGGACCAGAGTGGCGGAGTGCTCCCTGGTGTGACGGTGACGGCGACCAGTCCTGCCTTGCAGGTGCCGCAGGTGGTGGAAGTCACGAACGAGCAGGGCGAGTACCGCCTGGCGCCGTTACCGATCGGGGTCTATCAGGTCTCCTATGAGCTGGCGGGCTTTCGGCCGGTTCGGCGCGAGGATGTGCGGCTGACGGTCGGCTTCATCGCGAGAATTGACGTGCCGATGGGTCTGGCCACCGTGGCCGAGACGATCACCGTGTCGGGCGCGGCGCCGGTCGTGGACGTCACGTCGACCACGAACCAGACGCTGCTGACACGCGAGCAGCTCGAGCTCACGCCCACGTCCCGCAATTCGCTGATGTCGATCCTGGCGCTGGCGCCCGGCGTGCGCACACGCATCGACGTCGGAGGCGATCAGATGCTGGAGGACCCCGACGCCCGTGTGTTCGGGTAGGCCGGCGAGATGTGGACCACGCTCGAGGGCGTTGCGATCTCCAGCCTGGACACTGAAAGCGGGTCGGGCGTCTTCTTAGACTATCAGACCGTCGAGGAAACACGCATCGAGACGATGGGGGCCAATGCGGCGGCCCCGACGCGTGGCGTGCAGAGTCACACCATCGTGAAGTCGGGCGGCAACGACTTCCACGGCGGCGGGTTCTGGAGCCAGACGGGCCCGAAACTGCAGGGCACGAACCTCGATGCGGAGCTGAGGGCCCAAGGTGTCGAGGTCGGTAACGCCCTCGTGAAGCGGTACGACATCGGCGGGGACCTCGGCGGCCGCATCATCCGGAACAAGCTGTGGTTCTACGGCGCCGTGCGACAGCGTTACAACGAATCGGAAGCGGTGAACGCCTTCAAGCCGGATGGCACGCCTGCCCACGACATGGTCCAGTTCAGGTTTTACACCGGCAAGCTCTCGCTGCAGGCGAACCCGTCGAACCGGTTGATCGGTTTCTATACGCAGTCTCGAAAGCCGGAAGAAGGCGAATCGGGCGACGAGGTGGCCTACGAATCCCGGAAGCAACAAGACATCTTTCAACTCTACGGCAAGGGGGAGTGGCAGGGCGTACGCGGCAACTCGCTCATCGCCAATCTCCAGACAGGCTTCAAGCGTCGCGACCGGGATGTCTTCGTGGACACAACCAATGTCCGACGATTCGATATCGAGCGCGAGTTCTTATCAGGCGTGAACTGGGACGGCGGAGATAGAGCCAACACGGCGTTTTATCACACGGTCGGTGCGTTGACCTGGTACCGACCGGATACGTTTTACGGGAATCATGAGCTCAAGGTGGGCTTCGACCACTATAAGCACTTCGACAATGGAACCTGGGATGCGTTACAGCCCGTCAACTACATGCTGCTGTATAACGACGGAGAACCCTATCAGCTGGGACTTATCAACCACCCGGTCGATGCAAAAATGACCCCGTCGTACCTGGGCATCTACGGCATGGACAGCTGGACGATCGCGCGGCGATTGACGCTCAACGTCGGGCTGCGATACGCTCGCAGCGACGCGTCGATCCCCGCACAGTGCCGTGACGCGGCGGCACAGCCTTCGGATGCCTTCTTCCCTGCGGAATGCTTTCCAGCCGTTCCGCTTCCCGTCTACAACAGCGTGGCGCCGCGGCTGCATTTCGCGTACGACCTGATCGGCGACGGCAAGACCGTGATCAAGGGCGGATGGGGACGGTTCGATTACATCCACCATGTTCGACCCACCCTTGAGGAGCTGAATCGAAACACCGATGGGTTCGCGCTGTATGGTTGGCGCGACCTCGACGGGAACAACGACTACACGCCGGGCGAGGTCAACCTCGATCCGAACGGGTCCGATTTCGTCGAGACGCGCGGCCGGGAGCTCGATCAACCGCCACCGCGATTTGTGCCGAACCCGAACGAGAAGCAGCCCAAATCGGATGAGTTCTCGCTGTCGCTCGAGCGGGAGGTCGTCTCGAATTTTGCGGTCCGGGTCATCGGCGTCCACTCACGCTATCGAAACATCCGCCGGATCCAGAACAATTTCCGGCCCTACGAGTCGTACAACGTTCCCGTTACGAATACAGACCCGGGGCCCGACGGTGAAGTCGGAACCGGAGACGATGGGGGCCTGCTGACCTACCACGAATTTTCGCCGGCATTGGCGGGCGCACAGTTCGAGGAGTTCATGCTGGTCGACGATTCGAACGCCCGTCAGCGCTACACGAGCATCGAGCTCTCGGCCACCAAACGGCTCGCAAATCGATGGCAATTCGGGGCTTCTTACTCGAGAACGAAGAAAGATAGGCCGATTCATCCCACGTTGGATGTGCCCGAACCGCGGGCGCAGGCGGTCGACGTTGGCGAGTTCAATCCCAACGACGAGATCAACCGGGTCGATAACACCTCGGACTGGCAGGGCAAGATCTCGGGCGCCTACATCTTCCCGTATGACGTGACGCTGGGCGTGAACTTCGACCATCAGAGCGGCGACGCATTCGCGCGGCAGGTGCTGCTCGAGGGCGGCGTGACCATTCCGGACATCGAAGTGAACGCGGAGCCGATCGGCACCCGCCGCATCCCGAGCCTCAACCTCTTGACCTTCCGTCTGGAGAAGAGCTTCCGGTTCCGGACGGCACAGCGAGTAGGCGTTCGATTCGACGTGTACAATGCGCTGAACGTGAATACGGCCACTCGGCTACAACCGCGGTCGGGCAGCAGATTTCTGCGGCCGCAGGAGATCGTGCCGCCCCGTATTGCGGAATTGGGCGTGACGTACTCCTTCTAACAACCAGGCGTTTCACCACCTCAGGCAGCAGGGTCTCATGCGGAAACGTGGGGCCCTGCTGTTTCGTGGAGAACGTTGCCTCAGGCTCGCGAGTGGCCGACGAAAAGGCAACTCCGACAGGCTCAGCACGCCGTGGGGAAGTCGGAATATCAATCGGCCCATAAGCTCCTCTCCCGTGCTAAACTTTATACGGAGGAGGGGGAGGCCTTATTCTCCTTTTGTAAGAGTCAGCGTCGGCCCCTTTTGCCCGGTGGTGATCGGTCTTTGCTGCTGCGCAGCCGGTCACCGCCGTTTATGCTTCCGCCCGTTCAGCTCAGCCACCGCGAGATCCAACCGTTAGCCACTTTCTTCCAACGTCAACGGCTGGTTCACGCACCAGCTATGTATTCCACGTATCGTGATCACTTCGTCAGCGCTCGGCGCCGGTAGCCGGCCAAGGGCGGGTCGATCGAAGCGGGCCGCGTCAATGATTTTGAGAGTGCGCCGTGAAAGGTGAATCAACGCAGCCGGTGTAAGTCCGGCCCAAGGAGGTGTCGGTACGCCTTGGTAGCTACCCGGACGATAGCGAGGGTGACCGAGCTGTCGAAGCTCTGGGGACAGAGGTCCGCTTTGGGCGGGCCAGCGAGTGTACGGGCCGCAACGCGAGTGAAGCCTGAGCAGGCCTCGAAAGGTTGAATGCGGGCGCCGAGTCTCCTCTCAATAGACGAAGGCCGTCGAGGTCGACCAGAACGACCGACATGCGAAGGTCGACCTGCTCGCCGGGGTAGTGGGCGCGACACGTACACACGCGATGACTCGCAACACGGGAGGCCTGTCGGGCTGCCAGGGGAACCTGGCAACGGCTCCATCGGGAGACGGGCACGGCAGGAGTCGGAGGGGCTCATAGTACTGATGAAACCGGGTAACGCCGGTGGAGGGAAGGAGCCCTGGTTCGAGGTGCGCTTGGACGAGCTGAGGAGAGGGGGATTGGCGTGAGCCTGGCAACTCCCGAACGAATCCGGACGCTCCAACGAGCGCTGTACGTGAAGGCCAAGCAGGAGCCGACGCGGCGGTTCCATTGCCTGTATGACAAGGTGTGGCGTGAAGACATCCTCGCACACGCGTTTGCGCTCAGCCGGTCGAATGGCGGAGCGCCAGGCGTGGACGGGGAAACCTTTGCGCGCATCGAGGTCTACGGAGTGGAGCGCTGGCTCGGCGAATTGCGAGAGGAGGTTCGGACAGAACGCTACAAACCGCAGCCTGTTCGACGCGTGATGATTCCGAAAGCCAGTGGCGTGGGCCAGCGGCCGCTCGGTATTCCCACGATCCGCGACCGGGTCGTAGAGACCGCGGCGACGCTGGTGCTCGAACCGATCTTCGAAGCGGACTTCGATGAGGCGGCCTACGGGTACCGTCCCAAGCGCGGTGCGCTCGATGCCGTGCGAGCCGTCCACCGGGCGATTGATGAGGGGCACACCGAAGTAGTTGACGCTGATTTGTCCAGGTACTTCGATACGATTCCGCACTCAGCACTCCTGCGGTGCGTCGCGCGCCGCGTCAGTGATGGGAAGATGCTGCATCTCGTGAAGATGTGGCTGAAAGCGCCGGTCGAGGAGACCGACGAGCGGGGGCATCGACGGATGAGTGGCGGAAAGAAGGCCACACGAGGAACACCGCAAGGTGGGGTGGCCACTCCCCGAACGCAAAAGGTAACTTTCAGTTCGAACGCGTCGTCGTGGGGTGGCGGTCGCAGGCCGTGCTTGATTTGCGCCGTAAGTAGTACTATGTTTATGTCACGTGACGCGAGCG
>Ga0209343_10002752_pt1 | contig 22526 bp, 13 predicted proteins | sample RifCSPlowO2_02_FD_184026 | JGI IMG/M metagenome (GOLD analysis project Ga0209343, IMG submission 184026) | Groundwater microbial communities from Rifle, Colorado - Rifle CSP2_plank lowO2_0.2 (SPAdes) (version 2) | ecosystem: Environmental > Aquatic > Deep subsurface > Groundwater | place... | reverse complement strand
CCCGCGGCTCGCGAGGCCACCAGCCTCAGGTCGCGAGGAAACAAGCGACAAACAAACATTGAACGCGCGGTTTGAGGTAGGCACGAAGAGCCGGCCGCGGACCCGAGAATGCCCAGCGAGGCAGGGTGCGTGTACAAAAGAACAGCTGGTGCGACGGTGACGTTTCAGCGTCCGCCGCGCGGAACCGTCCTACTAATCCCTAGTCCCTACGCACACCCACTCGTCGTGCCGCAGTTCACGCACTTGTAGCAGCTGCCGCTGCGGATCATCAGCGAGCCGCAGGTCGAGCAGGGCGGCGCATCTTCCTGCGTCTGGATGGCGGAGAACTCCATCGGCGTGGCGCGCTCAGGCGGGCCTGAAGGCCCGCCTCTACGATCGTCGGCGATGGGCGTCGCAGAACCCGGCCCACGTGCGACGGAGCCAGTGGCGACGGGCGTCGCGGACTCCGACCCACGTTCTGAATCCTGCTTCGGCTCCTGCAGATTGACCCCGGCGCGGAACTGCGCTTCCGTCGAGAGGAACTTCGTCGCCATCCACCGGAAGATGTAGTCGACGATCGACTTCGCGAAACGGACCTCGGGGTTCTTCGTCATCCCCGACGGCTCGAACCGCGCGTGGCTGAACTTGTCCACCAGCACCTGCAGCGGGACGCCGTACTGCAGCGCATACGAGATCGCCTGCGCGAAGGCGTCGGCAAAGCCCGAAATCGTCGAGCCCTCCTTCGCCATCGTCAGGAAGATCTCGCCAGGCGTCCCGTCGTCGAAGAGGCCGACGGTGATGTAGCCCTCGTGGCCCGCGATGTCGAACTTGTGCGTGATCGACTGGCGCTCGTCCGGCAGCTTCCGGCGCCTCGGCGTCTCGACGACCTTGACCACTTCCTTGACGACCTCGCGCACGGTGTCGCCGGCCCGGCTAAAGCCGGGCACTACGTCCGACAAAGACCCGATGTTGCGCGTGTCGGCGACCTGCGCCTTGGAGGTGTTGAGCGGCTGCGTCCGCTTGCTGCCGTCGCGGTAGATCGAGATCGCCTTGGCGCCGAGCCGCCACGACTCGAGGTAGGCCTTCTCGATGTCCTCGACCGTCGCCTCGCGCGGCACGTTCACCGTCTTGCTGATCGCGCCCGAGATGAACGGCTGCGTGGCGCCCATCATCCGGATGTGCCCCATGTACTGGATCGACCGCTGGCCCCGCGCCGGCTTGAACGCGCAGTCGAACACCGGCAGGTGCTCCTCTTTCAGGCACGGCGCCCCTTCGATCGTCTCGTGCTCGTCGATGTAGTGGACGATCGTCTCGATCTCGGGCTCCGTGTAGCCGAGCTTCCGGAGCGCCATCGGCACGGTGCCGTTGACGATCTTCATCAGGCCGCCGCCCACGAGCTTCTTGTACTTGACGAGTGCAATGTCCGGCTCGACGCCCGTGGTGTCGCAGTCCATCATGAAGCCGATGGTGCCGGTCGGGGCCAGCACCGTCGCCTGCGCGTTGCGGTAGCCGAAGTCCTCGCCCAGCTCGACCGCCTCGTCCCACGCCTGCCGCGCGGCCGCATGCAGATCGGCCGGCACGAGCTTCGGGTTGATCTCGCCCACCGCGTCGCGGTGCTTGCACATCACGCGCAGGAACGGCTCGCGGTTCTTCGCGTAGCCGGCAAAGGGGCCGCCGTGGTCGCGCGCGACGCGCGCCGACTGGGCGTACGCCTCTCCGGTCATCACCGCCGTGATCGCGGCCGCGTAGGCACGCCCCTCGTCGCTGTCGTACGGCAGGCCGCGCGACATCAGCAGCGCGCCGAGGTTCGCATACCCGAGCCCGAGGGGACGGTAGTCGTGGCTGTTCTTCTCGATCGCCCTGGTCGGGTAGCTCGAGTTCGGGACGATGATCTCCTGCGCGGTGATCATGACGCGGCAGGCCGCCTTGAACCCGGCCGCGTCGAACTCCCCGTCGTCCTTGACGAACTTCATCAGGTTGATCGACGACAGGTTGCACGCCGAGTCGTCCAGGAACATGTACTCGGAGCAGGGGTTGCTCGCGTTGATGCGCGCCGTCTCGGGGCAGGTGTGCCACTCGTTGACGGTGGTGTCGAACTGCATGCCGGGATCGCCGCAGACCCAGGTGCCCTCGGCAATCATCCGCATCATGTCGCGCGCCTTGTAGGTGTCCATCACGGCGCCGTTCCGCACCGCGTGCGTCTGCCACTCGCCCTCGTCCAGCACCGCGCGCATGAAGTCGTCGGTGACGCGCACGCTGTTGTTCGAGTTCTGGAAGAAGATGGAGCCGTACGCCGTGCCGGTGAACGAGCCGTCATAGCCGGCGTCGATGAGCGCCCACGCCTTCTTCTCCTCCTCGACCTTGCAGTTGATGAACTCGAGGATGTCCGGGTGGTCGGCGTTGAGGATCACCATCTTCGCCGCCCGCCGTGTCTTGCCGCCCGACTTGATGACGCCGGCAAAGGCGTCGTAGCCCTTCATGAAGGAGACCGGGCCGCTGGCGGTGCCGCCGCCGGCCAGCAGCTCCCGCGACGAGCGGATCGACGACAGGTTGCTGCCCGTGCCCGAGCCGAACTTGAAGAGCATCCCCTCGGTCTTGGCCAGCGTCAGGATCGAGTCCATCGTGTCCTGGACCGCGTTGATGAAGCAGGCCGAGCACTGCGGCGCCTTCTCGAAGCCGCAGTTGAACCAGACGGGGCTGTTGAACGCCGCCTTCTGATAGACCAGCAGGTGCTTCAGCTCCGCCGAGAACGACTGGAGCGCGTCTTCGCTGGCAAAGTACCGGTCGTCGCGCGCCCAGCGGGTGATCGTGTCGACCACGCGGCCGACGAGCTGCCTGACGCTGTACTCCCGCTCGGGCGAGCCGATCTGCCCGCGGAAGTACTTGGACACCACGATGTTGGTGGCCTGCTGCGACCAGAAGCGGGGAAACTCGACGTCGCGCTGCTCGAAGACGACCTTGCCCTGCTCGTTGCCGATGACCGCGGACCTCGTCTCCCATTCGACCTCGTCGAACGGATCGACGCCGGCCAGTGTGAAGAAGCGCGGGAATTCCATCCCCGGCCAGGCGGACGCGGCCGGATCGGCGCTCTTCCGCGCGCGAACGGACGGGTCGGCATGCGATGTCGACGTCGCGCCCGACTCTACCTGCTGGCTGGATGGCGCCGCGTCACGGGCAGGGCCTGTTTCCATGCTTTCCTCCGAACAACGGATGCCTTCACCCCGAAAACGCACCCGCGACGCTTGTTGTGAAATTTGCGCCCAGATGACCCGAGGTCTCTCCCGGAAGCTGGGATGGATCCGGTTTCAACCTCGTTGAAGCGCGAGCGACAATATGCGCTTCGCGTAACGGCTTTGTCAACACAAAAACCACAATATGTAGCGCTTTTTTCTTAGGGCAAGCGCAATATCTGGATCCATTCTAACGGTAGAGGGGGCAAGGACACAGGGGGCTAAGGGGTCAGGAGGCGAGGTGGGAGGGAGCCGCCTTTCGGCGTCTCCCCCGGATGAATGGGCAGGTTCGACTTGCAGATATGCCCCGCCACTTTCGCTGCGGGACGAGGTGACTTTCGAACTGCCTCCCATAGAGCAGGGTGTATGCCATGACGTGGCGCTGCCGATGAGCTGAGAAATCCGGCCGTTTTTGCGCGTTTTCGGCTGTTGAGGCGGGCCCGACCTGATCGGTGGGTAACGCCGGGGTCAGCGGAAGGTCGGCCGCTACCCACTCAGGGGCTCAACGGAGAAGCTCGGCGGCCAGCGTGGCGGCCTTGTCGGCCAGCGTGGCCGCAAAAATGAGGTTGCGTTCCTTGAGCGCGGCTTCGGCCTGGGCGGCAAAGCGCTTCGACTGGTCGTACTGCGCGCGGCCGTCGGCGCTCAGCTGCTGGTAGTTGACGCGGGCCACATCCCTCGCCGCGCGCGCCAGCAGGTCGCGCACGCTCCGCTCGGTCGGCGCCGTCGCAGGCGGCGCCCGAAGATCACGGCCGTCGACGGTCGCGGCCGGCGGCGGCTGCACCGGTTGAGGCTGTGCCGGCGGCTGCGGCCGCGGCTCGGCCGGCCTGGCGACGGGACGCGGCGGGGGCGCTGCCGGCGCCGGCTCCGGCTCGGGCGCAGAGGCGATCGCCGGTTCGTCGACCGGCCCCAGCACACGTTCGGGCGGCTGCGGCATCAGGAGCGGCGGACCGTCTGGGACGGTTGTCGCGGCACGGGCCTTCGCGCAGCCGCTCCCGGCCACGAGCAAAATCCCAAATCCCAAAACCCAAACCCCAAGGCAAATCTGTCGCGGAAACGACGATGTGTCCTTTGGGATTTGGGATTGGGTCATTGGGATTTAACTCCCCTCATTCGCCCTGGGCAGCTTGATCGTGAACGTCGTGCCGCTGCCCGGCGTCGACTGCACCTCCAGCTCGCCGTCGTGCAACTGAATGATGCGGTAGACCATCGAGAGGCCGATGCCGGTCCCCCGATCCTTCGTAGTGTAGTACAGGTCGAAAATCTTTCCGAGCCGGTCCGCCGGGATGCCGACGCCGGTATCCTCCACGCGGATCTCAACCGTGCGCCGCGGCCCCTCGGCCGCGCCGAGCCGGAGCGTCCCGCCGCCCGGCATCGCCTGGCAGCCGTTGATTGCCAGGTTCAGCAGCGCCTGCCGGAGCATCGCCGCGTCGGCATTGACCTCGGGCAGCGACGCCGGCGCGTCGACCACGATCTTCACGTGGTTGGCCTGCGCCTCCGGCTCGACCAGCGGCAGCAGTTCCTGAAACAGCGCCGCAATGCTGACCGGCTGGAGGCGCAGATCCTCCGGCCGGCTGAACTTCAGGAACCCCTGCACCACCTCGTCGAGGCGCCGGATGGCGCCCTCGATCACCTCGACGTGCTGGAGCGCCTCCGCCTCCGCAGGGCTGGGCCCCGCATCGGCGAGACCGAGGCCCCTCCCCGCCAGAACGGCGTCCGCCTGAGGCGCGGCCGCGTGCGCGCCGCGACGGATCTTCGTCCGCAGCAGCTCCAGGTGGATCATCATCGCGTTCAGCGGGTTCTTCACTTCGTGCGCTACGCCGGCCGTCAGGCGCCCGAGCGCCATCAGCTTCCGCGAGAAGGCCAGCGTCGACTGCACGCGAGACAGGTACGCCAGGTCGCGCGCCACCAGCAGCACCGCCACGAGGCCGTCGCCGGTCCCTTCGATGGCGTGCGTCATCAGCAGCACGTCATCGGTGCTGCGATCGTCGCTGCCGCCGGCCCCGTCCTCTGCGACGACCTGCGGCCGCAGATGCACCTGAAGCGGACCGTGAGACCGCCGCGTCGCAAGCGTCTCCTCGACGATGGCCCGGTAGGCATGCCCGTCGGGCAGCAGCTGCCGGACGCCGCGCCCGACGGCCTCGGCCCCGAGCGCCGGCTGCATGGCTCGATTGCTGAACAGCAGCTCGCCGGCCGGGTTGAACAGGGCCACCGCGTCCTCGAGATGCTCGACGGCCGACTGCAAGTGGGCCTTCTGCCCCGCGAGCTGCGTCCGATCCACCGAGAGCTGCTGGCTCACGGTGTTGAAGAAGCTGCCCAGCTCGCCGAACTCGTCGCCGGGCGGCAGATCGAGCGTCACGCCGAACTCGCCCCTGCCCAGGCGGGTCAGCCCGCTCCGGATGACATGGATCGGCCGCAGCAGCAGCTGCGCCAGCAACGCCGCCACGAGCACCGCAATCGCGAGCGCCGCGGCGCCGGTCACGAGCGCCGGCCGCAGCGCCGCGTTGACCTCCTGCCGCATCAGCACCGTGGACACGCCGATGCGGATCGCGCCGAACGCCTCGTCGCCGAGCATCATCGGCTGCCGCACGTCGAGCGTCTGGCCCCGGGAATACAGGACGCGCAGCTGGGCGATCGCGCTCCGCTCGAGCAGCGCGGCCAGATCGGACCGGTCGTCGGCCCTGAGGCCCACCCGGGTCGAATCGCTGCTCGCGATGATGATGCCGGCCGTGTCGAGAATGGCGGCGCCGGTGACGCTCTCGCCGTAGATGCTCGACTCGAGGATCGCCCGCAGCCCGGGGTCGGTCCGCAGCGCCTCGTACGGGGTGGCGCTGCCGGTCACGACCTCGCGCGCGCGGTGGAAGATGGCGTTCGACAGCAGCAGGCCGCGCGCGTGGCTCCCGTGCAGCACGACGGCCGTGATCCGCGCGACGTACAGCGCGCTCAGCGCCAGCACGACGCAGCCGACCAGCGCCGTCACGCCGGCGATCTGCTTGCCTTTGATGCTCAGGCGCATGACGGCACCTCAGGCACTCGGGACTTCCTGCTTCCCCCGTCCCCTCAGTCTGTTGAGCTTGTTGTGCAGCGTCTTGAGGCTGATGCCGAGGATCTCCGCGGCCCGGGTCTTGTTGTCGCGCGTGTGCTCGAGCGTCAGCAGGATGAGCTGCTGCTCGGCCTCGTCCACGGTCATGCCGGGCTGCAGCGCCACGCGCGGCGCCGCGCTGTCGGGCGCGCCGGCCACGAGCGGCGGCAGCTGCTTCACCTCGATGAACTCGCCGGTGCTGAGGATCACGGCGCGCTCGATCACGTTGCGAAGCTCGCGGACGTTGCCGGGCCAGTGGTACTGCTCCAGGATCCTCATCGCCGCCGGCTCCACGGCCGTCACCGACTTCCCGTTGCGCGGGTTGAACTCGGCCAGGAACGACTGCACGAGCAGCGGCAGATCGTCCTTGCGCTGCCGGAGCGGCGGCAGCTCGATCGCGAAGACGTTCAGCCGGTAGTACAGGTCTTCGCGGAGCCGTCCGCTCTTCACCGCCTCGGTGGGATTGGCATTGGTGGCCGCGATCACGCGCACGTCCACCGACTGCTCCGTCCGGCCGCCCACGCGCCGGAAGCGCCGCTCCTGCAGCACGCGCAGCAGCTTCACCTGGGTGGCCGGCGTCATCTCCGCAATCTCGTCGAGGAACAGCGTGCCGCGGTCCGCCAGCTCGAAGCAGCCCTCGCGCCGATCGACCGCGCCGGTAAAGGCGCCCTTCTCGTGCCCGAAGATCTCGCTCTCGAGCAGCGTCTCGGGGATCGCCGCGCAGTTGATCGGCACGAAGGGCGCCTGGGCGCGCGGCGAGAGCTGATGGATCGTCTGCGCCACCAGCTCTTTGCCCGTGCCCGACTCGCCCCAGATGAGCACCGACACGGCGGTCGGCGCCGCCTGCTCGACGATCTGATAGACCTTGCGCATCTGCGCGCTGGCGCCGATCATCCGGCCGAAGCTGCCGTGATCGCGCAGCTGCCGGCGCAGCACCTTGACCTCGCGCAGCGTCTCCTGCCGCTCCGCGATCTTGTCGAGCAGAATCTTGAGCCGCTGCGGCTCGATCGGCTTGGTCAGATAGTCGTAGGCGCCTTCCTTGATCGCTTCGACCGCCGTCTCCACCGTCCCCTGCGCGGTCAGGATGACGATGGTCATGTCGGTCCCTTCCTCTTTCAGCGCGCGCAGCAGCTGCAGACCGTCCATCCGCGGCATCACGAGATCGCTGATGACGATCGAGGGGCGGAAGTCGGTGATACGCTGGAGCGCCTCCTGACCGTCGGCCGCCGCTTCGGTGGTAAAGCCCCACGTCCGCACGAGCTCGGTCAGCCCGACGCGCGTCGTCTGGTCGTCTTCGACGATGAGGATGCGGTCGCGCGAGGGGTGGCCCGTGCTGCTGGTTGTCATGCGTGCCTCGCAGAACGACGCGCAGGGGGGAGAGCGCGACGCTCAGCAGGATGTTACTCTGTCGTTTTTACACGGTCCAGCACAGCCGTAGATGTCCTTCGACCCACACCCGTTTCCCGCGGATCGGCCGGCGCCGCGCGAACCGTCCGCCGCACAGCAGCGGACGATCGCCGTCGCGGAGATCCTGATCTGCTCGAGCGTGCCGACGCAGGTGGCGCTCGGGGCGCTGCTGCATTTGGCCGGGCTCTCCGCCACCGAGCCGGGCGGCGCGCTCTCGTTCGACTTCGTCCTGGCGCTGTCGATCGGCGACACACTGGCACTGGTCGCGCTGATGGTGCTGCTGACGCGCGCGCACGGCGAGAGCATCGCCGCGCTCTGGCTGGGCCCGCGGCCCGTCCGGCGCGAGGTCGCGCTGGGCGTGCTGCTGATTCCGGTGGCCTTTGCGATGGTCGTGGTCGTGCTGAACGTGCTTCGGGCCTTCGCGCCCGGGCTCCACAACGTGCCGACCAATCCGCTCGAGCAGCTCGCCGGCACGCCGGGCAAGGCCGTCGCGTTTGCGGTGGTCGCCATCGTGGCGGGCGGCGTGCGGGAGGAGCTGCAGCGCGCGTTTCTTCTGCAGCGGTTCGAGCGGCACCTCGGCGGCGCCGCGGTCGGCGTGATCGTGCTCAGCCTGGCCTTCGGCCTGGGCCATCTCGTTCAAGGGTGGGACGCCGTCGTGACGACCGGGCTGCTGGGCGCCTTCTGGGCGATCGTCTACGTGCGGCGGCGGAGCAGCATCGCGCCGCTCGTGAGCCACTCGGGGTTCAATACGCTCGAGGTGCTGCGGGTGGCAACGCTCGGACAGTAGGCGGTAGGCGGTAGGCGGTAGGCAGTAAGCGGCAAAGTGAACGTGAGACTGCCTACTGCCTACTGCCTACGACCACCACCTCTGTCCGTGCGCGCAGATCCCGCATCCACTGCGCCAGCGTGGCCGCCCGCCGCTCGGCAGCCGCCCGCTGACGGGCAGCCGGCTCGGCCTCGCCGAACGGCGTCAGGCGTCCGTCGCGCGTGAACTCCTCGGGATGGAACCGGTAGTACTCGAGCACCTCTTCTTCGGTGAGCTGCGCGCTCGTGCCGAAGCGCTGGCTCACGTACGCCTCGATCCGGAGGTTGTCGCGGGCGATCTCACGCAGGCGGGCGTCGGTCAGGCCGGTCGACGTCATGATGTCGGGAAGCCGGCCGCCGGTCTGCGCCGCCAATGCGGCCACTTCACGATCGAGGGCCGCCGGCGACGGCTCCGGCGGCGCGAAGCGCGACACCTCCGCCAGGACCAGCTGGCGGTCGACGAGCTGATCTGTGCCCACCGCCTCGCCGCCGCCCGGGGGCGGCTGCACGATCCCGAGCGCAATCGCCATTCGCAGGTCGCTCAGCGTCAGCGCGTACCCGTCCACCCGCGCGACGACGCGATCGATCAGCTGCTGCGATGCATCAACAACCACGAACGAAGCCACGGAGACACAGAGCCACAGAGTTCTCTTGATCATGATGTCTCTGTGTCTCTGTGACTCTGTGGCCCGTGACCGCGTTGGGCGTTGGGCATCTTGCCTTGAGCATTCGGCATTGTTCAGAATGCCTGTCCGAGCGAGATGTGCAGCACGCTGCGGCGCTCGAGGCGTCCGGGCGCCAGCTCGCGGCGATCGAGCTTGAAGCCGAGGTCCAGGCGGATCGGGCCGATCGGCGATCGATAGCGCAGCCCGAACCCCGCCGCCGCGCGCAGGGCGCCAAGGTCGAGATCGGTGGCCCGGAGAAACACGTTGCCGGCATCGACGAACGCGACGCCGCCGAGGCTGCCGACGAGCGCGACCCGCAGCTCCGTATTGAGCACGACGACGCCGTTGCCGCCCGTCGGAAACCCGGTGGGGCTGATCGTCGCGTCGGTGCCGAGCCGGTCGAGCGAGAAGCCGCGCACGGTCGTATCGCCGCCGGCGAAGAACCGCTCGCTCGCGGGCAGATCCTGCACGACGTCGGCGATCGGCGCGCCGTCGGGCCCGGTGATCGGCCGTCCGGTGGGATCGACGCGCGCGACCGTCCGGCGGAACCCGTGCGCCGCGCCGACGCGGGCGCCGAAGGCGAGCACCGTCCGCCGCGCGGCGGACAGCCGGTAGAAACTGAAGCCTTCGAGAAACGTGCGCGTGAACCCGACCTCCGACCCGATGACCCGGGCGGCCAGCTGCGTGTCGGCAACGAGCAGCGACCCGACATCGGGATCGAGGGCGTCGTTGCGCGTATCGCGAATCACGGTCGACGAGAACTTCGAGATCCGGACCTGCGGAAACACGCGGTCGATGAGCGGCTTCTCCGCGTCCGTGAAGCGCTCGTCGAAGAGGCGCGTGTGCTCGTACGAGTACCGGCCCGCCACGCTGTACCGCGGCCCGACGCGCAGCCCCGCCTCCGCCCGTGCCTCGCGGGTGATGAAGTTGAAGCTCGAACGGATCGCCTGATCGAGGATGCCCGTGACCAGCACGTCGGCAGGGCCGTCGAACACCTTCGGCTCCCTGTAGGTCGCGAGCACGCGGTACTCGTTGAAGCCGTAGCCGCCCCCGTCGGCGGACGCACGGTCGATCCGCTCGCCGCCCTCCGAGAGCACGATGTCGCGCGAGCGCAGGCTCACGCGGCCGAACAGGTTGATCGACCGGTTCTTGCCCCAGAGGTTGCGGCGCCCGACCTCGAAGAAGCCGCGCGGCGCCAGCTCGAACCGCTCTTCGGCCTGGCCGCTGTCGCCGGTCGGACGGAGCCGCGTGCCGCCTTCCACCCCGCCGCCGTAGCCGATCGTGGTCGGCGGCGCCTCCTCCACCTGCACGAGCACGTCGCGCCGCGGCTCTCCGCCGTGCCGCAGCTCCTCGATCGCCACGCGCCGGAAGAGCCCCAGGGCCGCCAGCCGCTGCTGGCTCTCGATGCGGGCCGAGTAGCCGAGCGGCTGCCCGGGCTTGATGAGCAGCTCGCGCTCGATCGTCGCCACGCTCGTGCGCTCGTTGCCGATGATGATGACGTGATCGACGATGACCTGGGGGCCCTCGGTGATCGTGAAGACGATGTCGGCGCGCGTCCCGCTGTCGGTGGTCGTGACCGACGGCTCGACGGCCACGCTCTCGTACCCGCGATTGCGATATTCCAGATCGACCCGATCGCGCGCGGCGGTGACGTCGGCCTCCGAATACGGCCGCCCTGGCGCGGTGGTCATCAGGCCGGAGAGCTGCGCCTCCGTGAGCACGGTCTGGCCCTTGAAGCGGACCGAGGAGACGAGCGTCGGCGGCCCTTCGGTGATGCCGAACCGGACGACGACGCGGCGCGTCCCGGGCGCCGTCTCATTCTCGACGTCCGGCACCTCGATCGCCGCGCTCTGGACGGCCACGCGCGTGAAGCCGCGCGCGCGATACAGGGCGCGAATGGCGGCGGCGCCCGCCGACACCACGCGATCGACGAACGGCCCGCCGGCCTCGACGCGGACCAGGCGCAGCAGCTCGACGGCCGGGATCGCCTCGTTCTGCGCCACGACGACGTCGTCCACGATGTACCGCGCGCCGCGATCGACGCGGAACGTGATGGTCAGCGTGCCGTCCTTCTCCGCGCGCGTATGCTCGACCGCCGCGTCCCGGTAGCCGCGCGCCCGCAGGTACTCCTCGATCGCGAAGCCCGCGTCCTCCAGGAGATCCTCGTCCGCCGACCCCTCCGCGCGCACGGGCACGAGCCGTTCCCGATCGGCCGGCGGCAGCAGATCGCCGGCAAACGCGATGATGACGAGCGGGCCGCGGTCCACGGCGACGCGGACCGTCGCCGCGGTGCCGGCCGGCTCGAACGAGACGCTGTGAAGCGCGCGCGCCTCGTAGTATCCGCGCGCGCGCAGCGACGCCGTGTAGCCGTCGAGCGCCTGCAGGACGGCCGCGTTGTCGTAGGAATCGCCCTGGCGGACGCCGACATCGCCGGCCGCCACGCGTCGATCGAGGCTGTCGACCTCGTCCACCTCGAGCCGCGCGATGACCGCGCGTGCGCCCGACTGCACCTCGAACGCCATGGTCGCCCGATCGGGCGCGTGCGTCTCCTCGATCCGGCCCGTCACCTGCGCGCCGGGATACCCGCGGCCGCGATAGAGCGTCCGCAGCACGTCGGTGACCTCCTCGATCCGCCCGGCCGGCGGGGCTGCGCCGAAGCGCTCGGTCAGCACCCGCCGGATCTCGTCTTCCGACAGCCCGAGCGAGCCGCGGAACTCCATGCGGTCGACCGGATGCAGCGGGAGCAGGAGGTACCGCAGCCGCACGCCGCCGCCGGCCGGCTCCTGATACACCTGCACGTCCTCGAAGCGATTGAGGCTGGTGAGGTGCGAGATGGTCTCCCGCACCTCGCTGAGCGACAGCGGCTCGCCGGCGGTGGTTTCAATGAGGCCGAGGATCAGCCGCTCGCTGACGACCCGCCCCTCCTGCTCGACGCGGACGTCGGTGATGAGGGGGGACTGCGCGGCGACCGGCGCGCAGCAGAAAATGCCCAATGCCCAATGCCCAATGCCCAATGCCCAACGTGCACCCGGCTTAGGCATTAGGCATTGAGCATTGAGCATTGAGCCTTGCTGATCAGAACGCGTGGCGGACACGCACGTCGAGCGCGTAGGTGCGATCCTCGTTGCGCGACAGGATCCACGAGAAGCGATCCGTCTGGTCGTACTCGAGCAGGACGATCTGGTCGCGCGTGGAGGACGAGAGGCTCCGCGAGTACGTGAGGTAGATGCGCTCCGAGAGCCGCTTGCCGATCGTCACGCGGGCGGCCGGGTCGAGGCGCGACGACTGGGTGTTCGGGTCGACGAGCGACGGCGTGAGCTGAAAGGTGTCGACGCCGAAGGTCTGCTCGACCACCCGGCCCACCTCCGACGAGAGCGCGCCGGTGAGCGCGCGCGTCGCGCGCTCGCGCAGCAGCTGCTGCTGCGGCGTGATCGTGGTGCTGTACTGCCGGAACTCCACGTCCTGCCCGGGGGCCACGTCGCCAAACAGCAGGCTGAGCACCTCCACCTCCGCCAGCGGAGGGTCGGCCTCGAACGCCGGCGTCAGGCGATCGAGCGTACCGGCCGCCCGCGCGATCACGCGGTAGGTCTGCCCCGGCACGCGCACGCGGGTCTCGGTCTCGATGTCGAAGAAGGGCTGGATCCGCGTCGGGTTGTTGAAGTCGATCGTGCCGCGCGTGATCTGATACCGGCGGCCCTCGAACGTGAACTCTCCGCGGTCCACCTCCACGCGCCCGAACAGGAGCGGACGGTCGTAGGTGCCGCGCAGCTGCAGGTCGGCGGCGGCAAAGACGCGCGCCACGCTGTTCCGAATCTCCAGCGTCGAGGGCGCCACAATCCGCACGTCGTACCGGAGCGGAAGCGCCGGCGCGAGCGGCGCGCCGCCGCCCGGCACGCCGCCGTCCGCCCCCAGCTCGAAGAGCCCGCCATGCTCGTCGAACGGCCGCGTGTAGATGGCGTTGCGCACGGTCACGGTGCCGCCGATGACCGGCGCGTCGACCATCCCCTGCACCGTCAGGTCCGCATCGACCAGCGACCGCATGCCCTCCGGGAACCGCAGCCGCATCCCCTCGCCCGTCATCGTCACGTCGATGCGGGTCGGACGGTAGCTCTCGATGTCGATGCGGCCGCCGAAGCGGACGAGCCCGCCGCCGAGCCGCGCGCTGACCTCGTCGAGCCGGACGCTGCGCGTGTCGAACCGGACGGGGCCCGCGATGCTCTCGAGCGCGTGCGGCAGGTTGAAGTGGCGGATGCGCCCGTTCTCCACCGTCATCGTCCCGGTGACGAACGGATCGCGCATGGGCCCTTCGAACGTGGCGGCCAGCGAGGCGCGCCCCGACGCGCGGATGTCCGGCACGAACCCCTGCAGGATGCCGAGGCCGGCATCGCCGGTCGCGCGCACGGCGATGCGCTCGTCGTGGAGGTTCACCAGGCCGCTCACGTCGAGCTGCGTGTCCTCGCCGACGAGCCGCATGCCGTCGATCCGCATCGTGTGGCGGTCGAGCGCCAGCCGGATCGGCTCGGCGTTGCGCAGCCGGTAGTCGAACAGCCGCAGGTCGAGGCGGTCGACCGTCGTGTCCACGAGCAGCGCATCGACATTGGCGAGCTGGCCGACCACGCGGATGTTGCCGCTGGCGATCGCGGTCGTGAACGGCGAGAGCGTCGGGTTGAACGCGCGCACGTACGGGTCGAGCGACGTGTCGGCGACGCTGAACGACAGATCGGCCTCCATCCCGGGCGTCATCGCGATGCGGCCGGAGCCCGACACGGCCAGCCGCGGCGATGCCGCCTCGAGCTTGAGCGTCAGGACGTCGCCGCTGACGCGGAGCTCCCCGATGACCTGCCCGATGCCTTCATCGCCGACGAAGAGATCGCTGACCGTCGCGCGGACGTCGTAGCGGGGCCGCTCGAACGTGCCGCTGCCGGCGGCGCTGAAATCGAGCCGGCCGGTGAACGGCGGGATCACGTCGGACCGGGTGAGCGCGATCTGATCGACCGGGATCCCGCGCCCGTCCAGGTTGAACGAGTACGTGCCGTTGAGGCCGACGTACGCCGCCCCCGCCGCCCGGCTCCCCGCCTTCAGGATCTGCAGCGAGTCGAGCCGGATGTCGCTCCCCTCGAGCCGGACGGCCGACGTCGCCGTGTCGAACGATTCGCCGTAGGCGCTCCCGTTCGCGATCGCCATCTGACCGAACCCATGCGGCATCCGGTACTCGCCGTAGACATGGAACTCGCCCGAAAAGAGCCCGTCGACGTCGTAGTCATCCAGATCGAAGGCGTGCCGCAGATCGGCCAGCGGGCGGCGGTCCACCGTGATGCGGGCGTTGATCTCCTCGCCGCCGTCCCGGCGCGGGAACCCGAGCGAGAAGCGGCCGGCGACCCGCATCGACGAGCCCGCGGCGCCGACCACCACGTTGGCCACGTCGGCATAGGCGTTCTCGATGACGGCGTCGCCGGTCACCGATCCCCAGACCACGTCGAAGGCCCGCATGCGCTCGCCGCGGAACCGGCCCTCGATGCGCGGGCGGCGGATGTCCTCGACGAGCACCCCGTCGAATGTGCCGTCGCCGCCGATGTTGATGACGCCGGTGCGCGACCCGAGGGCCGTGAGCACGCCCGCAAACATCCGATCGCTTTCCTGCCAGTCGGCGCTCGTCACATGGAAGTTGATGCGCGATCGCGCGCCGTACGCGGTGCGGCCCTCGAACTCGACGTAGGTGTCGGGCGTGGCCAGGTAGCTCGCGCCGAAATCGAGCCATTCGGGGCCGTAGGTATAGGCGAGCCCGCCGCGCAGCGCGACCGGCACGCGAGGCAGATGCGCGCTGAACGGCCCCCACTGCCGGCTTCGCTCGACGGCCGCCTCGATCTGCCCGCCCAGCATCTCGCGCAGCATCGTCCGGGTGCCGGCCGGCGGGTCCAGCAGCACGGCGCCTTCGCCCCGGTGATCGGCGAACCGGCCGAGCGGCCATTCGAGCAGGTTGCGGCCCGTCGCGTGCCCCGCGAGCCGGATGCCCTCGAGCGCCAGCATGTCGCTGACGTCGGTGAGGTCGACGTTCTCGTACGACGCGTCGAACAACGCGACCGTCGGCACGCCCGGCTGACCGAGCGGCGCAATCCGGTAGCGGACGCGCGAGGTGCCGCCGTAGACCGCGGCGGTGGCGTCGGTGACCTCGAACCGCTCGGGCACCCAGATGAGCGATCCGCGCACGTCGCCGAACCGGTACGCATTGACGCCCAGGCCGGGCGTGGCGAACGTGCCCTTCAGCTCGCGGCCGGTGCGCGCCCGTCCGTTGACGACTTCCCGAAACAGATGGAACGTCCCCGAGAAGTCGCCCTGCCCCGCCACCGTGAAGTCGTCGTCCGCAAAGAAGATGTCGCGCATCTTCGGGAAGTCGACGCGCGATTTCACCTGGTACGTCTGCTCGGGCCATCGCGTCAGGTCGACCACGCCGGTGAGCTCGGACTGCGCGCCGTCGGTCATCAGATCGATCCGATCGAGCTCGACCTTGCCGTCGACGATTCGGAACGTCGTGCTCATGTCCGCACGCATCGGCACGTAGCGCTGAACGGCGATCGTCCCGTTCGAGAACCGCGCCTGCCCCCGGTACTCCTCGTTGGGGCGCGCGACGGTCACGTCGAGATTCCGCGTCACCACGCTCCACGGGGTGCCGTGATCGGCGTAGGCGAACTCGCCGCGGTGCGCCCGCACGTACGCCAGGGTGGTCGTCCAGGGGCTCGGCTCGCGGGGCGTGTCGCGCGTGAATTTCGGAAAGTTGTGGCGGCCGTCCGCGAACGTTTCGACGTACATCCGCCAGTCGGTCATCTCGATGGCGTCAAAGACGACCCGGCGGTTGACGAGCGTGCTCCACGGCATCGACACGGTGATGCGGCCGGCGATCAGGAAGGGCCTCGACTCGGGCGTCAGCCCGTCGATCACGACGTCCTCGAGCACGAAGCGGCCGAGCCACAGGTGCACCGACAGGCGGCCGATATGCATCGGGCGGCGCATGAAGTCCGACGCGGCGCTCTCCGCGCGCGCCTTGACCGCCGGCCCCAGGTCGACCGACACGGTGGTGACGAACGCCACGGCGAGGATGACGGCACACGTCACCACGATCCGGCGGAGGATCCGCCGCGTCGTGCGGGCCACAGGATGGTGAAGGGCGATCAGACTCACTTACGCAATCACAACGAGGATGGCGCCCGCCTCGACGGTCGCGCCTTCCACGACCCGGACCTCCGCGACCGTGCCCGCGCGGGCCGCCCGCAGCTCGTTCTCCATCTTCATCGCCTCGACGACAACCAGCGGCTGGCGCGCCGCAACCGGGTCGCCGGCCTTGACGAGCACCTTCACGATGCGGCCCGGCATCGGCGCCGCCACCTGCTGCGGCCCGCTTGCCGCACCGGCCGCCGCGGGATCCCGGCGCCGGCGGCCCGAACCGGGCCGCGACACCAGCCGGACCGACACCGGGTGGCCGTCGACCGAGACGACGAGCTCTCCGGGCGCCGCCGGGGCCATCGTCACCTGACGGCTGCGGGAGACCCGATCCGCCTCGGGCTCGCGCATGAGCAGCGACCAGGTGGAGCCCGCCCGCGCGCGGTCGATGATCCACGTGCGGCCGTCCAGGGCCGCGCGATAGCTCCCGGCGGCGCCGGTGATCTCGACGGCCCGCTCGCGCCCGCCGGCGTCCACGACGAACTTCACGCGCGCAGCCCCTCGAGACGCGCCTGACGCGTCCACCCCGCCTTCGCGGCTCGTCGCGACACCCACTCGCCGCTTCGGCGAGGCGGGCTCGCCCCAGAGGCTGCGTCTGCCAGCGGGCCCGTCGGCTCCAGGCGCGCAAATGCGTGCAGGGCCGCCGCAATCACGGCCACGGTCTCCTCGTCCTCGCCGGAGGTCGAAAAGGGTTCACCCTCCCGGCGCTGCAAGAGCTCGTCCAGCGAGGCGGTGTGGAACGCCGCTTCCGCGAATGCCGGCTGGCCGAGCATCCAGCGGAAAAACGGGACGGTCGTGCGGATACCCAGCACCTCGTACTCGTCGAGCGCCCGCCGCATGCGCGCGATCGCTTCCGTCCGATCCGGCCCCCAGACCGCCAGCTTGGAGATGAGCGGGTCGTAGAAGATCGGCACCTCGCCGCCGGCCTCCGCGGCGCTGTCGTCGCGCACCCAGGGCCCGGCCGGCGCCTGCAGAGCGGCGATCCGGCCCGGCGACGGCATGAAGCCCGCGTCCGGATCCTCGGCGTAGATGCGGCACTCGATCGCGTGCCCGTGCGGCGTGAGGGCCAGGGCCGGGTCGAGATCGAGCCGCTCGCCGCGCGCGATGCGGATCTGCCAGCGCACCAGATCGACGCCGGTCACCATCTCGGTGATGGGATGCTCGACCTGGAGTCGCGTGTTCATCTCGAGGAAGTAGAACCGCCCGTCCTCGTCGAGGAGAAATTCAATCGTTCCGGCGCTCGTGTAGCCGACGGCGCGGGCCACCGCGGCCGCCGCGCGCGTCAGACCGGCCCGCAGCTCCGCGCCGACCACGGGCGACGGCGTTTCCTCGATCACCTTCTGATGCCGGCGCTGAATCGAACACTCGCGCTCGACGAACGGGACAACCGTGCCGTACGTGTCGCCGAGCAGCTGCACCTCGACGTGCCGGGGCCGCGCCAGCCGCCGTTCCAGGTAGATCGCCGGATCGCCGAACGCGCCGGCCGCTTCCGATCGGGCGGCGCGCACGGCCCCCGCGAGATCGCCGGGCGCCGCGACGAGCCGCATCCCCTTGCCGCCGCCGCCCGCCACCGCCTTGACGAGCACGGGGTAGCCGATGCGACGCGCGGCGGCGGCAATCTCCGGGACGGGCGCATCCGCAGAGAACGGCTCGTCGACTCCGGGCACGACGGGGACACCGGCCGCGAGCGCCGCGCGCCGCGCCGCCGTCTTGCTGCCCATGAGCGCAATCGTCTCGGGCGCCGGGCCGATGAACGTCAGCCCGGCATCGCGGCAGGCGGCGGCAAACGTCTCGTTCTCGGCGAGAAAACCGTAGCCGGGGTGCACCGCGTCGGCGCCGCTCGCCCGGGCGGCCTCGATCAGGCGATCGATGCGCAGGTAGCTCTCAGTCGGCGCGCTCGGCCCGATCGGGCACGCTTCGTCGGCCAGCCGGACGTGGCGCGCCGCCCGATCGCACTCGGAAAACACGGCCACCGAGGCGAGGCCCATGTCGCGGCAGGCACGGATGACACGCACGGCGATTTCGCCGCGATTGGCGACCAGAATTTTGTGCAAAACCTGTTAATTCTAGCACTTAGGGGAGAGTGCGACCCGCGTACCGAGTCGGTGCGATACGGGCTATGACGTCAGTGCGATCCGGCGTCGGAGTCGGTGCGATCGCGCCGACGGCCGGTGCGTGAGGAAAGATCAGCCCCGTGAGAGCAGGGCGCCGACGACGGCGATAAGCGTCGTCACCTGGATGCCCACGAGCCAGAGAAAGTGGCGAGACATCTTGTCGTCCATCAGCTCGACGCGACGGTTGATGGCTTCGAAGCGGCGCTCGCTCGTTTCAAAGCGGGCATCCATGCGCTGTTCCAAGTGCGCGATCGAGTCGCGCAGGGACACGAAGACGAGTGAGTGCTCTTCCACTTTGCCCTCGAGATACGCTACCCGCTCTTCCAGCGTTTCCATCCCGCCTCCTCAGCATACCGTGTAATCGCTAATTGAGCGTTACGGGTGTTGGCGGACGGCAGAGTGCCGGGCGAATTTGGCCCGGCTGAAGCCGGGCACTACGTCAGGATCGGGAACCGGTGTTGGAGATTTCGGCCGGCCATCGGATCGCACCGACGCGCAAGACACATCGCACCGCCATGCCAGGCGCATTGCACCGGCCAAGAAGGGAGATCGCACCGTCACTCAACGGCGGATCGCACCGACATGCGTCTCAGCGGATGACGCCGCGGCGGACGGCGTAGAGGACGATCTCGGCGGCGCTATGGAGGTCGAGCTTCTCCATGATCCGGGCGCGGTGGGTCTCGACCGTGCTCGGGCTGATCGAGAGCAGGGCGGCGATCTCCTTGTTGGCTTTCCCCTCGGCAATGAGCTGGAAGATCTCGCGCTCGCGCTCCGACAGCGTCTCGTACCGATCGGAGACGCCCTTGTCCGCCAGCTGGCGGACGTAGTCGTCCAGCATCAGGCGCGCCACGCCCGGGCTGAAGAACGACTCGCCTTTCGAGACCGCGGTGACCGCCTGGATGAGATCCACGTCGGCCGAGTCCTTGAGCAGGTACCCGGTCGCGCCCGCCTGCAGGATCTGATTCACGTAGGCCTCATCCGAGTGCATCGTCAGCACGAGCACCCGCGTCGAGGGCGACCGCTTCACGATCTGCCTCGTCGCCTCGATGCCGTTGAGCAGCGGCATCGCGATGTCGATGATGGCGACGTCGGGCTTCAGCTCCTCGGCCTGGCGCACCGCCTCGCGCCCGTCGCCCGCCTCGGCGACGACTTCCCAGTCGGGAGATTCCTCCAGGATCTTGCGGAGCCCCTGGCGGACCACGGTATGGTCGTCGGCGAGCAGGATTCGCACGCTGTTCATAGCTTACCCTGCAAGCTGCTGCGGGGCGGCCGCCGGTTCCGGCGTCGCCGGCACGGGCAGTCGGACCACCACGCGGGTCCCGCCTTCGGCCCGGTCCTCGATGACGAAGCTGCCGGCCAGCGCCTGCGCGCGCTCCCGCATGCCGATGAGCCCGAGCCCGCGCCGCGCGTCGGTCATCCGGAGCACCGACGGGCTCAGGCCGTGGCCGTCGTCCTCGACGGTCAGGTGCAGCAGTCCATCGCGGCGCACCAGCGAGACCGTGCAGGACGAGGCGCCGCTGTGCCGGGCCACGTTGGTGAGCGCCTCCTGCACGATGCGGTAGACGCAGACCTCGACCTCGGTGGGCAGCCGCTCGTCCATCCGCTCGTGCGTGAGCTGCGCGCGGATACTGGTGCGCTGGGAGAAGCTGCGCAGGTGCGCGCGCAGCGCTTCGGGAAGGCCGAAATCGTCCAGCATCGAGGGGTGCAGCAGCTGCGAGAGATCGCGCACGTTCTGCAGCGTCGACTCCGCGATCGCGCGCGCCTGATCGAGCGCGCCGCGCGCGCGCGAGTCGGCGTCCATGCCGCGGACGGCCACGCCCATTTCCATCTTGATGGCGGTGAGCGCCTGGCCGACCGCGTCGTGCAGCTCCCGCGCGAGGCTGCGGCGCTCCTCCTCCTGCGCCGTCACCAGGCGCGCCGACAGCCGTTCGAGATCGCGGCGGTTCTGCCGCTCGATCAGCCGCTGCAGCTCGACCGCGTGCTGGAGCCGGCCCACATGCCGCGCCGCCACGAACGCCACCGCGATCCCGGCGATCAGGGCGAGCGACGCCAGCCAGAGGACCCGCGACTGCGCCTCGTGGTACACCTGGGCGGCTTCCATCTGATGGTTGTCGATCGATGCACGCTCGAGCTCGGAGAGCGAGTCGACAATCTGAAGAATCGATTCACGGGCCGGGACGAGCCTGTTCTGAATCAGCTCCGTGCGCGCCGACGGCGACGCGTTGTCTCCCTCCAGCGTGAAGGCCACCTCACGCGACTTCCAGTAGCGGTCCAGCTCCACGCGGAGGCGGTCCCACTGCTCGCGCTCGAGCGGGGTATTGACGAGCGGCTCGTAGAGCGGCAGCGCCGCATCGACCTCGGCGCGAATCTGCAGCAGCTCGCGCCGGTAGCGATCGCGCTGCCCGGGAATCGTCGTCATCAGCGCATCGCGGAGGTAGATCGATCCGAGGAGCACTCGCGTGGTCACGCGGGTCATCGCCTGCTCGCCCTCGAGGAACGTGCTGTTCGCCGAGGCGATCTCTTGCTGGACGATTCCGATGCTCCGCACGAGCTCGTACCCGGAGACGAGCCACAACGCGAAGACGACGGCAAAGCCCGCAATCAGGGCACCGCGCATCGTCGGGGTTGCGCGCAGCAGCTCCGTGGATGAGGGCAGGGAGGGCTCCTTGGCCTCATCGTAAACGCCGGCGGGTGGGGCGGTCCAGGACAATGGCTCACTCTCAATGTAAAGGCGGGCGACCAGCCAGGCTATCCGGTCGAGACGGTATTTTGGCCGCTGCGCCCGGGCCGGACCGCGGGATCAGTGCAGTTGCGACAACCGGTAGACCCGTGCGTCATCGACGTCGAACAGATGCGTGGCGCGCGGGTGCGTCGCCACCGACCGCGCCACGAGCGGGTCGAGCCCCGGCCGGACGATGACGTAGAGATCCTCGACGCGGAGATACGCGTCGAACGCGTCGGGGTGCAGGTCGGCGATGGCCCGGCGGAGCGGGTAATAGTGCGGCGGCTCGTACCCGCTGTACCCGTTGATGGTCCGGTAGCCGCCCATCACGCCGCGGTACTGCGGCACGGCGCCCTGGAAGCCCTCCTCGATCGGGAGATCGAGCACCAGCGCGCCTCGAGCGATCGTGCCGCTCCGCATCGGCGCCGGCGCCTCGACGGTGGCGTCAATCGTCCAGCCCTCCGCCACGATGGCAAGCGCCAGGACGGCGGCGGCCACCGTCCGGAACCGTCGCGCGGCGCCCTTGAGCAGCGCGGATGCGCCGAACGCGGCAAGCAGCGTCACACAGAGGAGCGCCGGGAGCCACGCGCGCGCCGGCACCCGGATGCTCTGCGCGCCGGGAATCTCCAGCAGGAGTCGATAGGGGCCGTACACGAGCGCGCGCCACGGCGTGGACCATTCCGGCTCCGGGCCAAGCGCCACCAGCCACATCAGCGCCGCGGCGACGGCACAGAAGATCACCGTGTCACGCCGGGACCACGCGCGGCGAAATGCCTCGCTCGAGAGCCCGCCGGCGATGAGCAGCACGAACGCCACCGTGAACAGACGGTACGGCCTGAACGGTGGCAGCGGCAGCGGCCCGATGTGCCAGCCCCACGGGCCGGTCCACACCCGCGCGAGCACGATGAGCGTGATGACGAGGAACGCGAGCAGGAAGCGCGTCGACCAGACTCGGAGCTGTGGGGCGAGCCTTCCAGGCTCGCCTCGCGCGCCTCCAGCGGGGTCCCCGCCGCGCACGCCTGCGCGGTGGGGTGCCATGGCGCGCGCCACGCTCACGACTCCCAGCAGCCCCAGCGCATACGTCGTGAACCCGGCAAAGAGCGCGCCCTCCTCGAAGTCGTGCGGGAGCACGCCGCGCCACGCCGCCGAGCGGTGGTACATGCCGAACAGGCCGGCGACGTCGGCGCTGAAGCTCTGGATCTCGGCGTACGAGCGCGCGAGCCCATGCGCCGCCTGCCGCACGTGATACCCCCAGAGCAGCGGCACGAGCGGCAGCGTCGCGAGCGCGGCGGCCAGCGCCGCGCCGGCGAG
>Ga0209343_10002751_pt1 | contig 22531 bp, 18 predicted proteins | sample RifCSPlowO2_02_FD_184026 | JGI IMG/M metagenome (GOLD analysis project Ga0209343, IMG submission 184026) | Groundwater microbial communities from Rifle, Colorado - Rifle CSP2_plank lowO2_0.2 (SPAdes) (version 2) | ecosystem: Environmental > Aquatic > Deep subsurface > Groundwater | place... | reverse complement strand
AAGAACTTGCTGAAACGCTAAAGGAAACGATGATAAAATCAAAGACTCCGAAGAAAACTGGTTCTAGTGATACGGGAATGTATGGTTAGCTATCATGAACAATGAGCCTTGGGCAGTGGGCCTTCTATTTTTAAAAAGTTCTATTCTAATTTTTTATTCTAACTGTGTCGTTAGTATTTATTAACGAAACAGTTTTGGGCCGCCTTTTACCTAAAAGGCGGGACGCAGGGGTGGCAGAGCGGTCAAACACGCGACAGACGACACATTTACGGATGGAGCGTGGTTCAAATGCGCGGGACTTAAGTTGTTACCTTTTTAGGAAAAAAGGTAACTCCAAAAACTGCGAGTAAGTGCAGTTATAAGATATCCCGTGGCTTAGTGCCTACACAAGTTCAAGCCATAGCCCCTTTCTTTAGAAAAAAGGGGCTGAGGCCTTCACCCCCAAAGAAACGGTGAGGGTTTTAAACGATAATTATTTTAACATCGTTTTTGGATGAATCCTTTTTAACATAAGAGGATCATTAGATTCTAAAAAGGATTCAGTGGAACAGATCTTGTCCCCTGCAATTTTGTTTACGAAATGGTTACTTTTTAAGTCTAATGGTGTAAATATATTACCTATGAGACAGCGGGCAGAAGCTAAAAAGGCATGGAAGAGTTTACCAAGAGCGGAAACAACAATATTCCCCTTTAGGAGCTTCCCTCCATTACTAGAATTTTTTGAAAAATGTTTGCCAAAAGATTCGCATGTTGCACTTATTGGTGGCGGTAAGGGACACCTAGTTCATTTATTAGCAAATAGGAAAAGAACATTTGTAACTCTAGATATTGCAAATGTAGAAAATCCAGCCGTCCCACTTGTAGTTGCTGATTTTGAACAACCTTTTCCGAACATAAGAAAGTCAGCTAAGGAACTTTCTGCCATTGCTGCCTTTTCATTGGAATATGGAGATATAACTATTGCTACTAATAATATAGCAGATATCCTAAAACCAGATGAAGTATTTATTTTTGTATGCCATCATTCTGATTCTCCATTAATCATTGAAATGAAATTTGATGAAAGGTTATTTGAACTTATTAATCTAGCTTTTCAAAATATTGCGACCGCCTCCAGAGAGGAATGGTTATGGAGATGTAGGGGATTTGAACTGCAAATTAGAAAACTATTTTTAGAAGAAGGATCTTTAGAGTTTCCTGATTTTGGCCCTATTGCAGAATGCGATGAGCAAACCCTTATTAGATATCGAACTTTTTGGAGAGAATCGATTCCGCCACTATCCATGGGTCTTCATGCTATACTTACATTACGTTTAGGTTATGAAAATCCAAATCGCTTGGGGCAGGTACTTGGTTATTTCGGTCAATCGTGGGATGCACTTAGAGAACATGTTGAATTTGCTGCACCTTTACTTGAAAAAAGGATAAGAGATCCACAAGATGTCATCGCTTTAGTTGATAGAAGATTTAGGATATTTGATAGAATAGGAATAAACGCAATAGGGGAAGATGTGGGAGGGGTAGTTTGTTTTGCCTTGGCATTTAAAAAATTGGGATGAAAGATAGGACTGCTTAAAATCGATATTCTTCATCCAGATCCAATCTTAAATCTATCTAAAATTGTTTCCATAATTGGCTGGTATTTATCTAATTTACTTTTCTCAATTGCATAATGAAGTCTATATATAAATTTCCCATTTCTGAAGAAAATTGTTTTGAAGAACATTGGCTCAGGGCCATCATGAATCTTACCTTCTATTTCCATCGTGAATGCGTCTCTATCCTTGTATTGAATACTTTCTTTCTTCTTGATAACATCCTCTGGCTTTAACAATTGTTTCTCAAATGATTCGAACTCTTCTGCTGTTGTTTCATTTCCTTCCCAGATTTCTACAACAAAATCTTCAGATATTCTATCGTTATCATCTTCCAGCGGAGCAAAAAACTCAAATATACCGCTTTGGCTATCATCTATTCCCCAACCTTCAGGAAAGTATATTAAAAACATAGGAGAGGAATAATAGCTATAACCCTCATACTTAGACTTAAAAGGATTTTTATCAACAGGCTGAGGCGCAGGAGTATCATTAGGTTTGTATGAAGGAGGTGGCGAAGGCACAACAGCGCTATCATTTTTTGGTGGTTCTACAGTACTTTCTGTTTTCTTCTGTTCTCCACCTAAACAGCCAAAAAACAAAATCATTATTGCTAATGTCAAAACTAATATTTTCATATATTGGTTTAGAAAACAAGCTTTAAAAAGGTATTAACTGAAACATCTATTTAAATACTTTCTCCCACATAAATAATATGTTTTACCCGGTTAGTGTGATTCATATGCTATTAGCAAAGAGATTTGAACCAACTAGGAAGTATAGCGTGTCTCCGCAAGTGCAAAGAGGCGTACGTAGATTTAAGGATAAGATGAGAGAGGGAGAAATATGTTTAGATGTACCTGCTGCATTTGATTGCGCAAGTTTAGTTACTAATGCAACATCAAGGCATGTTGCAGGATTTCTACGTGAACGGAATCTTTCATTAACATGTCATGTTGTCAATGGTTTTGGGGATTTTACTTCTGATTCTAGTACTGGGTTAAGAGAATTAATTCGTTATTGTAGAACAGAGAGAAATGGTTGCACTAGCTTACCTCAACAAGATGGCCATACAACTGATTTTCATCCTTTTCAAACATTCACTTATGCACTTATGGGAGGAATCAGACCTGAGCAATTATTATCTGATGGGGAAACTACACTAACAGATCTAGCAATGGCTAGCAGAAAAATTCATATAGACCGTATAGGCTACCAGGATCTGGGTCATTTTATGTTTGCTGTTGCGTATTTGCAACTAGATCCGGATCTTACTTTCATGGTAAATGAGCATAAGCTGACTGTTAAGCAATTAATAGAACTTGGTTTAATAGCGCATTCCGATGCATCAGAAGAACCCAGTGTATGCAGCGCATTTCATCTAACAGAAGGTCTTTGTGCTGCAGCTGCTAAAATCCCGGCTATGACACATCTTCTAGATGAAGCACAAGAATTATTAGATAGACAACTAGCACTACTTCAATTTATTGGCGCTATGATACATGATTCTAATGAAAACAGATGCCCAAATATTGAAATGGCAATAGAACTAGGACTTATCAATCCTGCAAAATTGATATTTCTTGCAGGGCATTTGTTAGAGTTAGCTGCTTTTGCAGAATTATTAGGCTATCAACTTACATTAGAGCAAAGAAACACAATTAGGTATGTTGCTAATGAACTTAACCGTGATTTCGCAGATGTTTTAAGATATATGTACACATCTGATTTTTCTTTTGTCTGCCATTTTAGAAGGGCAATAACATTACTAGCAGAGATTGAATTAGCAAAGCAAGAAGGTAGAGATCTGGATACTGTTGATCTCTCTTCTTATAGGGCAGATTTTGATATAGCACACAGTGACTATGGCTTTAGAACATCTATGGTTGGCGAAGTTGTATTTTTTGGGATTGAGAATCTTGCACTTATAGGATCTTTACTTCGTTCTTTGAGATATAGATAGTTTCCTCGTAACGTAGTCCGTATTCTTTAAAATAAACTGCTGGCTCAATAGCAAGCGCTGCATTCGCTAGTTTATCCTTTGATTTTTTTCCTAAACGCGGCGCTTCATGGACTTCTAAACCAACACCGTGCCCTATACTATGAATCATCGGTGGAAATTTATATTCTTTGATTAGTTTCTCGCTGTAAAGCGCAACATCTTTTCCAGTTTTAAAGCGTCTTAAATTCGCAACTATCTTGTTTGTTATTTCAATTAGTGAATTGTAATTTCCCTCTAGTTCTTTATTCTCTTCTGAATTCTTCAGGAAAAAACACCTGGTTAAATCAGCGCAATAATACTGATACTTAACTGCATAATCAATAAGTACCATATTGCCAAGCTTCACATTGCTGGCTCGATAATGCGGAAAGCTAGCATTTCTATCAGTTGCAACTATTGGCTCAAATGCAGGCTCTACATCTAGGTCTAAAGTTTCCCTAAGCAAAAATCGTTTTACATCCAGCTCAGTTCTCATTTTAGAAAAATCAATTGAATTGAATATTTCTTTTGTTATTTTCGCCGCACGAGCTATCTTTGATATTTCTTCTTTATTTTTAACTGCTCGTTGTGCTGCAAACTTCTCACTCGCATCAATCGGTTTACAAAATTTACTTAATTTTTCAAATAAGCGCATGCTTATTGCTGCGCCATCAACAAAAACCCTTCCTTTTAATTCTTTTTTAAGCGTTTCAATTGCATTTTCATAAACAATTACTTTACCATCAAATTGCTCGCGAGCTAGCGATTCGTTAAGTTTTGGAACAAAAAGCGTTCTTGTATCCTTATCTATTAGTAAAAAAGCGTGGTCAATATCTAATTTCGCAAAATAGTAAAAATTAGCATTAAACTGCTCGCCGCGATAGAGTAAAATAGGATAGTTCATAAGTTAAATAAAGAAAGAAGAAATAAATAGATTGGCCTTCAACCTATTGCTGTTCATAATACCATAATGGCATTAATGGCTTTGGAATTTTTTTGGTTACGTTAGTTGGTTTGCCTTTGAACAAAGGAGATAGCTCATTGATATTGCCACTTGCTAATCCCAAGTAGCTAGGTATGCTACTACTATAACGTAATAAAACCTTAGCTATGTTTTCTGTATTTTGAGCTCTAACTATCGCTGCATACGCAACGTGCGTAACTTCTGCATCTACACTTACTGTGTTTTCTTCAGCATTTATGTCGCATACTCTTAGCCTAACTCTTATTACTTGATCATTATTGCCATCGCCATCACTATCAACTATAAAACCTTTTTGTTCCTCGTCTCCTTCACTAAGCATTAGATGAAAACCTGAGCCACTTCTTTGTATTAAGATTTCAACCTTTGATCCAGTTTCTATATGCCCATCTGCAAATATAACATCAGGCAAATTTAGTGCAGTTATATCAATATCCTCGATGATTAACGGAGTGCCACCTATATTAAGCACCTCAGAACATGTCTCTGGGGTTGGTTCTGGGACTTCTGGCTCAATCTCTGGATTTTCAGGAACTTCTGGTTCATCTTCCTCGGGTAGAACTGGTGGCTCTGGTTCTGGAGCTGGTTCTGGTACAGGAATTAAGCTTACACTTGCCAAAACTTCTGCATTGCGTGCTGATGTTCCACCGCTGCAAACATTTGCACTTACTCTTAAATCACCTGCATCTGTGCTTATTGTTTTTTCAGCTGATTGTCCTACCTTTAGATATAAAAATTCTTTATGTTCTCCATTGTACTTTACCTGTAGGCTAACATAATCGTTAGAATATACGTTAACTAATACTAGCCTAACATTATTACCAAGATCAACATAAGCGCCTGGTGTTAAGACTGTGCCACCACATGCTGTTGGTATTGGAACTGGAGTTGGTTCTGGAACTGGTTCAGGTTCTGGAGTAGGTGGTACTTCTACTGGAGGTTCTGGAATCGGTGCTGGAGGAGTTGCTAAGCTTACACTTACTGTTCCTTTTGCTGTTCTTGCAGTTGAATCTGCTTCACAGACATTTATTTGTAGACTATCTCCACCTGTTCTATCATTAGATACTGTATATGTTGTTCCTAATGTAGCAGTTAAAAATGTAACAAATACACCATTCTTTAATATTTTTAAAACAGGTCTGCTTCCTGCAAATGATACTACTTTAACTACATAACCATTTGAGCTGTAACCTGCGCCATCTAAAGAAGGTGCACTACATGCTGGAACTGTTGGTGCTGGACTTGGAGCTGGTGCTGGAGCAGGAACTGGTGTTGGTTCTGGTTCTGGTGCTGGACTTGGGGCTGGAGCTGGCTCTGGAGCTGGTGAAGGACTTGGGGCTGGAGCATTCACAGTTACTTTAAAATCTGCCCATGCTGGATTATCAATATTACTTGCACTGCATACTTGGATAGTTACATCTGGGTAAACCGTAGATGTTTTTGTTTGGCCAGAATAAACTGCTAACAATCCACTCTGCCCATTCTTAACAATATTAAAAGAAGCTAAATTACCAGAATAAACCTTAAATAATTGTATAGAATATTCTCCTTGTGAAGTACTTTGACTTGCACTTAATACACTGCCTCCACAGCTAGATGCTGCAGGTGCTGCTGCAAAAGCAAAACTAGCTAAAAAAAGAAATAAAAATAAACCAAGTTTTATAGCATTCATTTTACCAAACCCCCCAACTTTGTATAAAATAAAAAAAATAAAAATTATTCATTGCTTAATGTACAAGCTCCGCTTACCTTTACAAAGTACCCTTTTAATGGTTCTAGAGATTCTGCCTTATTCCATCTCCTTGCTGCGTTATCGTATTCATAAGGTCCTCTTACAATATTACAATCGCTTTCTAAGTCTGATAATGCAACGCTTCTTGGAACGCTTATTGTATTCCAACCTGCATTTAGACTTAATTGGAATTCCTCTTCAGGCTCTCCGCTTAGTGTAACTGTACATGCATTATATGTTCTAAACCAATAACCTTTTCCAACCCCTAAAGAGCTTGGATGTTCATAGCTACCTCGGGTTGTATTAAGAGCTGCTGGCAAATATGCAAATATATTGCTTGGATAGAATGCACAAGTTGTTGTTGCGCTGTTTATATTTAAACCAAATGGAACTGAAAATAAATTCCATCCCCTGCGCATATTTAATGTATACACAAGTTGCTGTGGCTCTGGAAATAATGGTGGTAATGGTTCTACTAGTGGACTGGTAGGTAATACTGTATCAGCATTTACTGTGCCACCTAATGGACCTGGAGCTGGGGTTGTTGGCGTTGTTACATTTGGAAGTGGACTAGGAGCTGGTGCTGGTTGTGGTGCTGGAATTGGAGTCACTGAGTTTAAGCTTACCAAAACCTCTGCATTACGTGCTGATGTTCCACCGCTGCAAACATTTACATTTACTCTTAAATCACCTGCATCTGTGCCTATTGTTTTTTCAGCTGATTGCCCTACTTTTAGATATAAAAATCCTGCGTGCTGTCCTCTGTATTTCAATTGCAAACTTAGATAATCGTTAGAATATACGTTAACTAATAATAATCTAACATCATTACCAAGATCAACATAAGCACTTGGGGTTAAGACTGTACCGCCACATGTTGAAGCTGGAACTGGAATAGGAGCTGGAGTTGGTGCTGGAGTTGCTAAGGTTACACTTACTGTTCCTTTTGCTGTTCTTGCAGTTGAATCTGCTTCACAAACATTTACTTGTAGGCTATTCCCATTGTTAGAAACTGTATGTGTTGTTCCTAATGTAGCAGTTAAAAATGTAACATGATTTCCATTGTATAATATTTGTAAAACTGGTCTGCTTCCTGCAAATGATACTACTTTAACTACATAACCATTTGAGCTGTAACCTGCGCCATCTAAAGAAGGTGCACTACATGCTGGAACTGTTGGTGCTGGACTTGGAGCTGGTGCTGGAGCAGGAACTGGTGTTGGTTCTGGTGCTGGACTAGGAGCAGGTACTGGGCTTGGTGCTGGTTGTGGTGCTGGAGTTGGGGCTGGTGCTGCTGTAACTATACTAAATGTTAGTTTAACATCAGCCCAGTTCTCTGCATTGCTTGCACTACATAACTCTATTGCAACAGATTCACCATTGCTGCTATAAACTCCACTTTGTCCTGGATAAACAGATTTAAACGTTAGATGTTGTCCATTTTTAAGAACCTGGAAACTTCCCATATCCCCAGAATAAACATCAACTAGTTTTACGCTATAATCTCCTTGAGAAACAGTTTGACCTTTAGTTAAAACATTGCCTCCACAGCTTGAAGCTGCAGGTGCTGCTGCAAAAGCAAAACTAGCTAAAAAAGATACTGCCAAAACGAACAATACAAAATATTTCATATTTATCACGTTGTTAAATTTGGTTAGAAAGGTTTTTAAACCTTGACCATTTCTTTCCACTTGTAATGCAAACTGCTTGCCCACCATTAAATCACCAATCTTTACTTTATTTTATTTTATTTAAATAGATGATTATGAAAAGCTTTTTTTTATACCAAAAGTAGTAATAATATAGTCTGTAATTTATAAAAATACTTCTTACATACTTTTCTCTTTTTAACAATCATAATCTATAAAATTCGCCTTCTTTCCTATTTCTGTAGTAACCATAAATCAATAATGCAACTATTAGAAATAGCGGAATAAATAACACATGCAATGGAGATAATGAAAAACCAGCCTTTGTTTCTTTTACATTAACATCTTCAAGGGTTAAAACTGCCTTAACTGTCTTGCTCTTCACAACTACGCCTGGTTCTTTAATTAATGAAAGCTTGTAATCTCCAATGAATTCAAGTGGTATAACAACTGCGCCGTGTTCATCAGCAGTTAACATCTGCTCTTCACCTTTCGGACTGATTATACTTACATTTGCAAATGACATTGGCTCACCATTTCTATATGCTGTAGCAGCTAGTTGATCGCCAACATTTCCGCTATCATTAGCTAATATATCATATGTCTCTGATGGCTGATTAGCATAATTTTGTTCACTCTTAATACAGTTTGTAAGGCGCGCTGTTTCTGTTGCAGTGTATTTTGTACGACTGGTAAGCGCAACTTCTGCTTCTATTGTATATTCGCTTTGTTTAAGATTGGTACATTTTGCCTGGCCAGCGCTATCTGTTTTCGCATGACACAAAATACTTGAAGGTGGGTTAATTTCTGTTATGGTATATTTTTTCATTATCTTTACATCAGCATTTTGTTTTGGTTTATCATCAACCAGCACTTTTACAGTTAATTCTGATGGGCAAGTTACACTTGGTTCTATTTTTATTGAAGGTTTAGCGCACGCAAATGTGCCACTGCCATAATTTAATTCAAGCTCTGCATGGTTATAATCAGAATGAGTTGCTCTTATCTTATAATTACAACCTTTAGTAAGCTGCTCTGACTGGAATATTACAAAATTATTTTGAGAATTTTTTAATAGCTCTGCCTTACATGCACCATCACCTCTTAGCGATACTGCTGCACCATTTGCATTAACACTTATTTTGAGATCTTGATCGGGACAAAGAATTTCTGAAGAGAGTATTAAATCTGATTTTATTCCTGGAACGCTACCGCAGTTAAGTGCAATATTTTTTTGAGCGCTGTTAAATCCTGATTTAGATGCCTTTGCACAATAATTATTATTTTCTAAGCCAGAAAATGTTGCTATGCCTTCGTTATTAGTAGCTGCACTAGCAACATTATTTCTGCATGCGCTATCATACAGTACAATGCTTGCATCACTTAATGCCGCATTGCTACCGCCTCTTTTCGCAATTACAGAAAGCTCTTTGTTATCGCAGCTTGTTTTTGTCTCTATAATAATACTAGGGATTTCTACTATTGGTGGGTTTATTGGTGTGTTCGTACAGCTTTTATTAACAGTTTTTTCTGATATTTTGTATCGTGGTTTTATTGCCTTTATACAATAAGCGCCCCCTTCTAAGTCACTAATCGTTGCGCTGCCATTGTTATCAGTTAAAACCTTCTTATTCTTAGATTTAACGCAATCCTTATCGAACAATTCTATTTCAGCATCTTTGATTTTTTTGCCCTTGCTAGTAACATTTATTGATAGCTTATCGCGTTCGCAGAAAGGAGAGGCATCAATAGTTAATTCTTCTACTGGACAAGAGATATTAACATTTTTTTGAGTTGTTTCATATCCTGATTTAGATGCTTTAATGCAATATGACTCGCCATCTAAATTGGCAATTGTGGTGATTCCATTTTTATCAGTTATATTCTTGCTAATAGATTTATCACAGTTTACATCTAATATTTCTATATCTGCATTTTCTAAATTTTTACCTTTTTCATCAATGGTAGAAATTACTAAACTATTACAATCACCTCTAGTTTGTACATTAATTTGGGGCGGTTCTACAACTTTGCATTGGCTGGCAATTGCATTATATAAACCAAGAGGAATAATTTTATCTACAGTTTTATATCCATCTTTATTTGCAACTAAACAATAGGTATTAGGTGTTACTGTAAATATTACGTTCCCAGAATTATTTGTTTTTTCTGATTTTATAGTTCCACTGCTGCAACTATTAGCTTTCAAATCAACATTTACATCTTCTATTTTTTTGTTATTTGAATCAACAGCTGCCTTTAGCAAAACATTATTACCATCACAAACTAGTTCTGTATCAAGAGAAAGATCTTTTGATTCTGGAGGTTTACACTGATTAATTAAACTATCTGAAACATCAACAATTGTCTCAGCAGGATTATATCCGACCTTAGTTGCACTAATACAATATTTGCCTTTAGTAAATTCACTAACTGCGCTAGCATTACATCTTCCGTCTTTAAATTCTGATATTTTTATGTTTGTATTTTCTATTTTCTTATCGTTACTTGTAACAGTTGTTTCCATTTCAATCTTATTATTTTTGCAGTTTGGCTGTGCATTTATTTCAAGCGATGGCAAAGGACAAGAAAGTTCTACAATTGTTTTTCCTTCTTTATATCCACTCTTTGTTCCTTTTATACAATAGGTTTCTCCTTCCAGTCCAGATATAGTTGCAATCCCTCTACCATCTGTTATTGCATTGACTCCTGTTAAATTAGTACATGTTCTCTCGTAAACATCTATGTTTACACCATTAATCCTATTACCATCACTGCTAGCCAATGCTGCCACAACCAGGTTGTTACAATCACCTCTAATCTGTAAAATTATATCAGAAGGTACTTGCGGTATATCAGGAGGCTTGCATTGATTGATCAAACCTTCTGAAACATCAACAACTACTTGCCCTTGCGTATATCTATCTTTATTTGCAATAACACAATATTTTCCCTTTGTGAATTCTGTGGCTTCTGTTGTAGTGCAAACACCGTTCTCAAATTTAGTTATTATAACCGCAGCATCAACAGGATCTCCTTTGCTAGTAACATCTGATAAGATTACAATCTTCTCGTCTTTACAATCAGCTGTAGCAGAAACATCAAGCAATGGCATTTCACAGAAGAAATTAACATCCGTTTGCGCAGGATTATAACCTTCTTTTGATACCTTAATGCAATAATCACCATTCACTAGTGTTATCTTTGCAATTCCATCCTTATCTGTATGGTCTCTTGCAAGAATACTCTCGCATTTGCTATCGTATACATCAACCTTTGCATTATCAACAGCAGAAACTAATAATTGATTATTACTACAATCTTCCCTTACAGTTACATCCAAGTCAGGAAGCTGGCAAGAAGGAGCATATTGTAGAGTGGTTGAAGCGAGATTCTTGCTATTTGAAATAACATCTATTATATATTTGCAGTTTTCTTTTAATCGTTGCGCAGAAATTAATATCTGATCACTAACACTCTCTTCTATTCTTTCTGTACTTAAACATGAAAATAAACTAAAGAAAGACCTAAATGATGGCGTTATAACGATCTTTGCATCTGCTGGAGCATTCTTTAAATTTATTATTAGATCTCTGCTTGGGCATAATATATCAGTTGATATCTCTGGTTTAATTTCTGCTGGCGGTTTGCACTGGGCTATATAAGACGCTGGAACATCAACAAATGATTCGCTTGTTATATATCCATCTCTGGCAGCAGTTATGCAATAGCTACCTTCGGACAGATCAGAAAATGTTACATTGCCTTGTTCATTTGTAATTTCAATTACGTTACTGCCACTACATCTGTCATTAATTTTTCTTGTTAATGCAACAGTTACATCGTTTGCTGGGTTGTTTTTGCTTGTAGTAGTCACAATCAGTGCTGGCTTTTCATTCATGCAAACTAATTCCGTATTGAGATTTATGGGAAGCGGGCATATCTGACTAACAATTGTTTGCACAGATGTATATCCTTCCTTAGATACCTTAACGCAATAAGTTCCTTCCACTAATCCCATTACTACTACTTTACCATCCTTTGCTGTTGTTGCGCTCTTATTAAGCACTGTGCAGCTCTGATCATATATTTCGACTTTGGCATTAGCTACTGTATTATTATTGCTCTTTACCTCTGTGCTTATTGCTACCTCTTCATCTGCGCATGATGGATATGCACTAAGTGTTAATGTTGGCTTGACATCACATGATAATCCACCTGGACCAATGGTAATCTTTTCTTTTCCACTTATTTCACTTCCGCTCGCTAGTATGTAATAATTACCATTAAATTGCCTACCAAATACTACGTTTCCATTAGCGTCTGATGTTTTTGTATCTATTTTTCTTCCACACGCATTACCTTCTCCGTTTGCAATAGATACACGTGCGTTTCTTACCGGCACGTTATTTCTTGTTATTTTTACAGTAAGATTCCCGGTAGTACAGTCTGTTTTAGCACTAATATCAATAGGCTCAAAAGACTGTTCATATGTTAAACTTGCATTCAGATTAGCTATTGTTGGACTCAGCGAAACTAAGTTGGATGCAAATATAATATTGCGATCCTCCACGGAAAATATTTTTCTAAATGAACCAATATACATAGTATCTGTATGAACAAGACTACCCCTATAAAAAATTTCTATTGTCGCATATCTTATATATGACTTAGTTAATCGTAATTCAAAATTCTCATCTATGAAGTATCTGTTTCCTAGTGATAAAGAAAAATCTCCATTACATATGCTATTTGAAGTTGGTTCAACACGTACATCTCCGATATTTCCTTCGCCACCCCGAACAATACTATCTAATAAAAAAATAACATTAGCAAGAATACTGGGTTCAGCTGCTGAAACTACAGAAATAGATAAAAACAGAAGAATTAGAATGTTTTTCATATTTTTATATACTATATTAGGAAATGTTTATATTTATTGGTAATGAGTAGTTAGTTCTGGGCAAGAGGCTTAAATAAAATTTATCTTACTCCTGGATTTCATAGTTATTGTTCTTAGATCTGCTCTCTTTGAAAGCATACGAAGTTGTTTATCATTTGTGCATACTATGGCGCGCTTTTGCTTTGCAAAGTTTAGAATCCAATCATCAACATGGCCTTCTGATTTTACAAAGGTAATGTCTTTCTTATTTACCTCTAGAATCTTTAGTGCAAGTCTACCACCAAGTGCATTTCTTCCCTTACCCGCTGCGATTTTCTCCAGCTCTTTTTTTACACCAGACGGAATAATTATGTCATAACCGCCCTCTATCAGATGAAATAACTCTAAAAAAATATCTATTTTGAACTGATAGGGGATCAGAAGAAAATTTGTATCTAGTACTATTATTTTTATCATGCTAATCAATTGGATAGCTCATTTTTTAATCTATTTTATTCGTAGTTAGTAAGAAAGTATGTGCATATATCTACGTCTATAAAAACACACAAGAAAGTTTTCAAACAATAATATATAAAAACAACAATAGCTGTCGTTTTTCTGTTTTCATACCACAAGGAAACGTGGTTGTGATAAAGAAGGTTCAAAAACGGTATGTTTAAAAATGTTTTGTTATATAAAACATTTCCGTATAATATTTAAAACAATAAAAAAATGAGAGGAAAGGTGATTTTGCATGGAGAGGTTGGATGTAAGTACAAGAGGAAAAACAGATGTTAGGGTAAACACCCCTAGAGCAAATTTTGGTAAATTTTTATTGGCGCCAGCAGTTGTATTGGCTGCAGCATGCGGTGAGGAAGCAGCACCTAAACCACCAGCACAAGACGGTGAAGTACCAGTAGATGGTGGTCAACCAGTATGTGCAGTAGATGCTAACAGATGCGAAGGTAATGTTTTACAAACTTGTAAGGAAGGAGACGGCGGCGTAGCTGAATGGACTACATTAGAAGACTGTGGCGCAGCTGGAACATGCAACGCAGAAGCAGCTGAGTGTACTCCTGTTGAACAACCTCAACCAGAAGTAGCATCATGCGAATTCACAACTAAAGGGGCATTTTTATTGAATGTAGTAACAGCAGACGGATCTGATGTAGCTGTTCAAACTAGCGAAGGTGCTAATTTGGCAGGAAGAGTAGTTGACCAAAGAGTATTTGCAAAAGAAGGCGAAAAGGTTACACTTCCCGGAGGCAGTGTATCTGGAAGCGAAGGAGTATATACAGTTACAAGAACTGAGGAAGGCGCATTACTATTAGTAAAGGAAAGCGCTGCAAACACAGTAACAGTAGATGTTGCTGAGGGAAGCGTTAAAGTACAAACAGGTGATGCAGAACAAGTTTACGACAATGTAAATGTTGTTGGCCTTGTTAGCCTAGTAGAAGTATCTCGTCATGAGGATAATGAAAACTATGCATCACGCGCAGCAGTTACATTAACTGCAGGAAGCAGAACAAAAACATTTGTTCTTGAACAGGGCAACGAAGAAGACGTTACAAGCCCAGATGGCAGTACAACAACAACTGTAAGATTTGTTGAAGGAAGCAATGCTGAAGCAGTAGTTGATGTTTCTGCAGTAGGCGATGAATTTGCAGTAGACCCAACTATGCAACGCGTAGGTGAAGGTGAAACTGTCAGCTATGCTGGCGGAGCTGTTTCTGCAAAGGTAGAATCAGTAACTGATGAATATGATCAATCAAGCACACCAAAGGCAGATCATTGCAGAGAATACGCAGTAACATTGTTATTTAACACTGGCAGCGATGCAAGAGACTTTGACTTAGTCGAAGGTGCAGAGCTTAATGTTGCAGGTCGTCAAGTAACTGTTGAAAAGGTTCAATATGATGACAACGCAGAAAACAGATTTGTAAGGCTTTCAATAGTAGCTGGCACTGTAACTAGCACAGTTGTATTAAGAAACGGTGAAATGACCACATTAGAAGGTGGCGAAGTAACCCAGGTAGTGCTAGTTGACATGAGATCTACAGAATTGAGACCACCAGTACCTCCTGAAGAGGCACCAGCACCGTAATTTTTTTCTTTCTTTTTTAATTTATTTTATTTTTAGTCCGGGGGGATAAAATAGATAAATATTTAATTTAGCTAAATGTATGTCATATCTATGCCAACTATTATTTGGCAGTCATTTGGCAACTATTTCAATCCCAAAACATCTCTTGCTTTTACAAAATCTTCTGTAGTGCCAGGTTTTAATGCAACTTCAGTATAATCGTGTGCTTTAGTAACAATATAAATACTCTCTATATTGACACCACGATTCGCTAGTTTTCTTGTAATCTTACCTAGCTCGCCTGGACGATTTTGCATCTTTAAAACTATGATATCCGATTCGTTTATCCTTAAGTCTGGAATTTTTGAAAGGGTTTTCTTTGCTGTTGTAACATCATTTGTTACCAAACGAAAAACTGCCTTATTATTTTCTTCATAAGCAGAAATAGCCTCGATGTTTACACCAACACCTCCTAGAGCTTCAGCTATAGCAGCTAGCGTACCAACTTCATTCCTTGACAGAATGGTCAATTCCTTCATAACTACCCCCTCCATATTCATCTCCAGTTATGTGTCCTGAATTATATAATAAATGGATATATTAAAAACACTTTGTCGCAAAATTGATTTTATGACAGCAAATGCAACACGTGAGGATGTAATGAATGCTTTAATGACAGTAGATGATCCAGAAATAGGAATAAACATAGTTGATCTCGGATTAGTTTATGATGTATTACTAAATGAAGTTCATAAAAAAGCAGTTGTAAGAATGACACTCACAACGCCAGCGTGTCCATTGCTTGGCCATTTGGTTGCAGAGATAGAAGATAAAATAAAGCAACTTGGTTTTACTGAAGTACAGGTTGATATTGTTTGGGATCCACCATGGTCGCCAGAGATGATGAGCGAGCGCGCAAAAATGATGCTAGGAATGGTATAGTTTGGCAATGGGCCGTGAGCAATGAGCCATAGATTTGTAATTATGAATTAACTACGAACTCAAAACAGGTTATAAAATGAAAAAACTACAACTAGCAGATATGCTTGCCTCTGAAAGTCAGCTTACCGAAGAAGATGTTGAGGAAATCAGTAAAAAGGTAAAACGAGCGATTGCAAAGAGACATGGGTTATGAAATGAAACTAACATTTTACGGTGCTGCACAAGAAGTAGGCAGAAGCTGTTTTCTTCTTGAAGATGAAAAAACAGATAAAAACCTTCTATTAGACTGCGGCATAAAGCTTGGAGAAAAAACGCAATATCCTTTGCTTAGCGATAGCGAGATTAAAAAGATAAAGAATATTTTTATATCCCATGCGCATTTGGACCATAGTGGATATTTGCCGCATATATTTGCAGCTGGTGCATCACCTCAGGTATTCCTAACCAAGCCAACACGTGATTTAATTGGTGTTTTGCTTAGCGATTATCGAAGAATTCAGGAAGAAAAACACGAGCAAGGAAATAAATTCAAGCAGAAGGATGTTGATGATGTTTTGCAACGCGCGCATATAATTGAATTTGGTACATCAGTAAAACTTGCTTTTGAAGCAACATTACATAACGCAGGCCATATTATAGGAAGCGCAATGCTCAGAATTAACGAACATAATGGAATTATGTACACTGGAGATATATGCGCACGCAATACACGCATACTTGATGGATGCGAACGCAACATAAGCTGCGAAACACTTATTATTGAAAGTACTTATGGTGGAAAGGAAGATATTATTCCAAGTTATAAAGAATCTGGCGCAAAGTTAGTTGCTGAAATAAATGAAACAATAAACAATGGAGGTTTTGTTGTTATACCCAGCTTTGCAGTTGGCCGTGCGCAAGAAATCTTGCTAATGCTTGATGATTATATGCGCAGTGGTGCATTAGTAAAAACTAGAATATTTGTTGAAGGAATGATCAATAAAGCAATGAGAATATATCGTCATAATGCGTATTACGCAAGCGATGAGATAAAAAAGCGCATTTTAATGAGTGAGGATGACCCGTTTAATAGCAAGTTTTTTCATACTTCTAGAAATAAAGAGCGCAAAGACGTGTTAAGTGCGCCTTGTATAATTGTTACTACATCTGGTATGCTTACTGGCGGACCGGTTCATTTTTATTTGGATAAATTAGCAAATGATCCTAAAAATAAACTGATATTTGTAGGTTATCAGGCTGAATCCACACCTGGAAGAAAAATACTGGATGGCGAGAAGAAAATAAAAATAGGTTATGGAGAGAATGAACACGAAGTGGAAATTAATATGCAGATAAAGAATGTTCGTATCTCTGGCCATGCTGATTATAACGATCTTTTGCAGTTTATCACTAGGGTAAGAAATCTTAAACGTATAATTCTGATTCATGGTGAGAAAAGCGATTTGAAAGAAGCACTTGAGAAAAAATATGAGATTATTGTGCCGAAACTAGAAGAGAGCATTAGGTTTTGATCAAAACTAAACTTGGTAGAAAATCTGAAACCCAACAATATCTGCTATTTTTCTTTCCATATCATTTGAAAATGCCTTTGCGTACCAACCTCCTAAACTCCAAAGATCAACAAATAATTCTCCTATTGTTACATTATCCCTATCCGGATAATTATTCATAACCCCATCAGCTCGAATTATATGAAGATTTGACTGACCACGATTTTCTGGAAATCGCTTTTTTATTTTTGGTAAGGTTTTATTATCCGCATACGCATAAACTTCCGAATAATCTGCAGCAGCATCTCTAAATTTAAACCTATAACCAGAATATGCAGTAAACTTTACTTTTTTCCAGAGATCTTTCTCTATTTTAACCGGAGACATCTCAACATGTGTTTGGTATATTATATCATCCTTAATATTTCTGTTACTCGCCCAGTAAAATAACAATTTTTTAATATCGGATATATGAAAATTCATCTTCCTAATATCAACAGCACCCATCCTTGCTAGTGGCTTGAGTGCATTATTAACTGTGCTTATAGATATACTAATTTTCTTAGCTAAGGCTAGCTGAGTAAAGTGATTGTTCTTTTTTTCTATGAATTGATAAAGCAGTTCCCTATAGACCCATTCATTCTTTTTCATGCTTTCGATTTTGTATTTTCTTATTTATAAAGGTTTGACAGCGAAGCTGTCAAACTTTGTCACGCTTTTTTTGCCAGCGTGACAAAGGTTTCGAATTTCTTCGAAAGCAATACATTTATTAAATCTTATGTTTAATTAAATTAAATAGGTGATTTAATGAGTTTTGTATCTAAGGCTATAAGTGTTGGTGGATCATTGATGGTTACAATACCAAAGGAATTAGCAAAGGTTATGAATATTCATCCGAATGAACCAGTAGAAATAGAAGTAAAAAAAGTAAAGCTAAGTGGATTCGGGATGTTTAGAGGTACTGGCTTAACTCCATTCGCCAAAGATGACGAGCTGCATCTTCATGACTAACTATATTTTAGACAGTTCAGCTTGGATTCACTACTTTCTAGGAGATGTAAATGGAGAAAAAGTAAAAAAAATAGTTGAGGATGAAAAAAACGAATGCTTTACATCTACATTAACGATATCAGAGATCATTATAAAACTAAAAAAATTTAATGTGGACTATGAAAAAGCATTTGAAAGAATTTTGGCTCTCTCAAAGACACTTGTTCTAGATGAAAGATTAGCTTTTGAAGCAGGTGTTCTTTATGCTAAAAAAAGAAGCAACATTCCTGACATAGGCATAGTTGATGTGATTATACAAACTCATGCAAGGGAAGGAAATTACATCATAATTACATCTGATGAAAAACATTTCAAAGATGAAAAAAATATTATACTAATTTAAATAAAATCAGAACAAATAGCATAAGAAACAGTAATGTTTGCACTGCAGAAATTTATTCCGCTGTCTGTTGTTGCCTCAAGTATGCCAGAGCCAACATTAGCACCGCTACGCACAAGCGAAAAAGAATCATCTGATGATTCTACGCTACCAAAAGTTGGGCTAATACTCCATACTACGCTGTTGCATTGCCCAGCTGGATTATTCGGGCAGATTATATTAAAGCTACTAATCTCCTCTGGATGTGTATAAGTAGTTGATGGAGATAATTCACAACCATTATCACCTGGAGGAGGACATGGTGGAGTTGGACATGGGTCTATATCTGTATTATTTACATCGATTGTTGCATCGCATGAGAACAACCCGCCAACACTTGCTGTTAGATTTCCAGTTCCACTACTTGAATTTATAAATAATGTTACAGCGTCATTAGTAGGGTTTATTCTATCTGCAGTTATACCTGTTACGCTCCATCCAACATTCTCGCATAGTATTGGGTTATCGTCTTCATCAAAGCAATCTAGGCCGAATGTAAATGTATCGTTTTGCTGGAGCGAAATACTTGACGGATCAATAGTACAATAAGGACCTGTAGATCCTTCTTCTACGGTAAATGTAACGTTATAATTTCTTATATCTGTGGTAGTCGCTGAGCATGTTCTGGCTAATGCCTCATATGTCAACGTAACTCGTGTGCTTGTTGTACCTGTATATGATGGCGCTGTTAGTATAAAACAAACCCTTTCTTCAGCGTTAACTGCCATGTTTTCGTTTATCCCATCGCCAGGTGATCCTGTTGGACAAGATGTTGGCGTAGCAGTAAAACCATTATTCACGCTTACGCTGTTTACTCGATTTGTTACATCTCCATTATTTCGCACTTGTATGATGATTATTTGAGATCCGCCTGGCGGAATTTCAACTGTTGAACCACTGGCAGGAATAGTATATAATACTTGCAAACTGGATTGGCGATTTGCTACTGTTACATCTATATCGTGCTCAGTTAAGGCATTTGAATATTGCGGACCATTTTCTGCACTAGTTGTTCTACTGAATACCCTTGATCTTTCCCCACTATCACAATCTGGATAACGGACTACTACCATGCATCCATTAACAGTAAATTTATCCCTTATTCTATAATCACCTGTACTACTAAGAGAAAGCGATTGACTAAATCCAGCATTGCTAGTTGTTGTTCTAGTGCTATCAAAATCAGCGCCAGGTCCTGTTTTTCTTAATCGATCACTTGCTGTGCAAATAACCGCAACATGTCCTAACCGATTAAGATATCGCTGCGAATCAGATTTAAAATATTCATTTATCCTAATATCACTTGTTGGCTCTTCTCTACCCCAACATGCTTCTCCAGGTATGCATGGGTCTTCGTTAATAAATATGTCATAATCAGCATCATCCCATCTGATATCTTCGTTTGAAGGTACTGTACTCTCGGATGGCCTTGGACAGCTGGCTGGTAGATCATAAAGAACAACAGCTTCAAAAAAAGTTGCTGCCCAATCACCAGTATATGTTGACGAGGCAGTTACTGTCCCAGGACATATTGTATCCCCATCTTCTACACCATCTGTGTAAACACCATCAGAACTTGATAAAATTCGTCCACTAGAAGATAGACCTAAACTATGAGAAAAATCAAGGTCCTGTTCTATCTGATCATTACCTGCTGAATCCTCTCTATAAAGTGTTACTCTATTATTATTATCAGATACAGTTGTTGCGAAAAAAATTGAAATGAAAAATAAAAAAAATATTAGCCTTCGCATCATTCAACCCCTTTTTCACTGCCTAATTGAAATTGAAGATTCAAGAATGGTACTACTCTGCCATCTACGACTCTGACCTCAAGGCCAACACCAGGAAGATAAGCGGTTTGAAAAATCTCACTAAGTGCTGCCCTTGCACCGCCACCCCATACTGCACCTTTTTTCTCTTGTTTTAAGGCTGCTGCAAGTGGATCTGGCGCTGAAGTTCCTACTAAACCATAAACACCATATGGCCCATAGTTTACACCCAATTTACCTTCCCATTGTGACAATGGTGGCAGATCTCCTCTGGCCAGAGGTGTTCCTTCAACACTCGCAACTATAAATAGTGGTAAGCCTGTAACCTTTGCCAAACCAGCAACAACATGTACAGATGTTTCCAGTGTAACATCGCCACTAATAGGATCAACCTTAGTAACAGCTACTGTACCTGGGAAAAATACTACATCAAAAACCTGGATTTCACCTGAGGCATCTGTAAGCTTTGCCTTTCCAACAAGCTGAACTACTGTTCTATCACCAACAGATATCGTCTCAGCCCCAACACTAAATTCTAATTCACCACCTTTCCATGTTTCCATGGCTGCATTTACTGCTGCTTGTAAACTACTAATAGTAGTAATTGACTCATCTTTAGCAACTACCCCAACCTGTTTTTTACCGCCTTTTTCACCTACTGGTTCTAATTGTGCTGTCTGAAATCTTGCAAACGTAGCAGCATACCCTAAGTCAGCAGAAATTTTAACACCTTTTATCTCTGTGATTGGTACATTCATACCAAAAAAGAGTCCTGCCATAGGGCTTCTTTTATATCCTGATTTTAGAATTTCTTTTAGCTGTTCTGTTAAAGCGCTTTTTAATTGTGCATCATCTGGAAGCGCATTTATTGCACCAATTATGTTACCTGCGTTCATGGCGGCCTTAAATGCATTTACCTCTGCTCTATTAGCACTTCCAAATATTCTCTGTTCATCTTCTGTTAGAGGCGCGTTTCTTCCTGCTGGTGGTGGCGCTCCTTGTTCAATTACTCTTACTTCCTCAACGCCCAAGTCCTCAGCCCTATCCATATCCCCATTAGCCTGAGCCTCTGTCATTTCGCTTAGATTACCTCTAAATTCCGTACGTTGATCTGTATCTGGAATAACATCCCACATAGATTGAACATCTTCTATATCTCCTCCAACTTCAAATGGTTGTACTGGAATAATTGGTCTTGGTATCTGTGCTAACTGCTTTACCTTTACTGGTTTTCCAACTGGCATGGCAACATTTCCTTTTACCTCTCCAGATTCTAAAAGCGCCTGGTTATATTCACGCTCATTAAGATGGTCATTTTGAATAACATCAATTAATTCCAAATACCTATCTTGCTTTGATTGAGGTTTTACACTATCAAGATGATCAGTCCAATATCTAAAAATATCTCTGAGTTTATCTAGATTTTCTTTTGGTTGTTCGCCAGCTTTAAATTTTGCTATATGTTCTAATGCTCTAAGCACTTGATCTATGTTTGTTGTGTCTACATTCTTTATGTCAAATCCTTTTTTTTCTACAAGTTTACCATTACCCATATCTTGCACCTCTTGTCCATGCGCCATTGATATTAGCGGTGGCATGTTTTGGAACATAAAACATAGTGAAGTAAAGGCTAAAAATCTTTTTAAACTGGATACCCTGTGCCGTAATGCCCCTGATCCATCGGAATTTTTGTATAACAATTTCATTTACATCATTTAACATATTTATTACCTTATTATATTTAATAATATGTTTCATTCTTTAACTGTTGTTTTTACAACTGCTGACCTTGGAACATTAGTATACCACAATACCCTTTCATAATCAGAATCTGCTGTTATATAACCTCTTGGGCCTATATCAAGCTTGCAAGAGGTATCTTCTAAACCAACAAACGACTTATCTCCAGTTGGTTTTGCAAGTGCTTGAGCTGCCTTACCACTAAATTCTCCGATTACATAACGCCTTTCATTTTCTGAAATAATGGCAGCTTC
>Ga0209343_10002749_pt1 | contig 22536 bp, 18 predicted proteins | sample RifCSPlowO2_02_FD_184026 | JGI IMG/M metagenome (GOLD analysis project Ga0209343, IMG submission 184026) | Groundwater microbial communities from Rifle, Colorado - Rifle CSP2_plank lowO2_0.2 (SPAdes) (version 2) | ecosystem: Environmental > Aquatic > Deep subsurface > Groundwater | place... | reverse complement strand
AGTTTCCCAAATTGATGTCACCCAATGCGGTCCCGTCTGACAACCTCAATCGCCAGTTATAGGAGGTGTCGGAGTTTTTCAAAAGCACCAACATATCCGTCTTGCCATCACCATTGAAATCACCGGAGAAGACTTGGGGGGCCAGCCCCGTATTGCCCCAGTTTCCTAAATTGAGGTCATTAAATATGGGTGTACTTCCGCCTCGCCAATTCCAAGTCTGCGGAAACTGGCATCCCAACACTCCATCACACTCCGTCAAATTGGTCACCCGCGAACGGTTGGTCGCTGCACTTGTTTCATAAACCAACCGGTAGTCCTTGACCATGGTGCTCCCGATGAAGGTCTGGATGTTGCCAATGCGCTTGGCGCTCTTCACAACCGCACCGGCCTGGTACCCTGTCTCCACGTCTATCCTTGCCATCGTGGTTGGTACAAACTGCACCGATGCCGTAGGCACCAGGGCCGGAGTGGATATGGCATTGCCCGTGTAGTCGATCCGCTTGGGGTAATACGCCCCATTGGCCACATCCTCGTCATAGCTCAGGGTCATGGTGTTGAGCTTGACGTCCGTGACCTTGTTTTGCGCCCATACCCTGACCGTTTCCGGTGGCCAGGTGGTTGAGCTACCAGCGGCCTTGATCGCTTCAATCCTTGAGTCGGTGCTATTGCCGTACTCCAGGATCAAGCCCGCCTTGGTCATGACGGTGAACGATGCGGGGCCATTGCCCGCTGCACCATTGGCAGTGATCTTGCTGAAGCTTTCGATCTCGGTGCGATATTCAGTTCCGGGAGTGCCGTAAGTGCCCGTACCCACCAGCACCAGGCGTTGTCCGTCCATACAGAAACGGTCATTGGCATCGAAGTTCACCCCGCCCATTTCTCCGTCCCGTGCCCGGGTACGGGGGCAACGGGTGATGGCCGACAGTCCCGAAATGCCCCAGCCCATGCCCAGCATGCCGTTGCCGCTTTGGCTGTTGTAGACGAGTTCGAGCTTGGGTTGCATGCCCGCAACGCCCGGTGGAACCTGGATGGGGATGCGGTAGGTGGCCGCGCCACTGGGGGAGACTGCAAACTGGCCCGGGGTGCTGCCCGCAACAGTGGTTTGGGCCTGCGCTGAGAGTCCGAGTAGGGATACAAGCAGGACAAGACCAGAAAACCCCAGGGAGCGTTTGACGTGCATGAATGGACTCACTTGTGCCCAGCAGGGCAGTGTTTTAAATTGCTGTCAGCCAGATGCATGGACCGCTTGACTGACTCTCCGTTTAATTTAGCGTTTGGAGTTTAACCGCAGAAATAACCTCCCCGGCAAAGACAAGAATAGTCGAAAGCACGCGCCAGCGGTCTGGCATCAGGGCTTGGGCTACGCCACCACTTGCGAGATCGCAGGCTCCATTCGCGGTTGCCACGGAACAGGCGTGCCAGTGGCCAGTCCGTGCCACGGCCCAGCGCTAGGCTGCAAAGTCCAAATCAGGGAGCGCTCCGTTTTCTTCGGAGTAGCGCTCCTTGATTTTCAGCATCTCCGGCAAAGCCGCCTTGAATGCGGGCATCAGGCCCGGATCGAAGTGCCTGCCCGCCCCCTCTTCAATCATCTGCAGGGCCGCCTCCACGCTCCAGGCCTTTTTGTACGGTCGCACGGTGGTCAGGGCATCGAATACATCGGCAATCGCCACAATCCGACCGAAGATGGGAATTTCCTCGCCTTTTAAGCCATTCGGGTAACCGCTGCCATCCCATTTTTCATGGTGCGTGATGGCCACACAGCGCGCCGCCTGCAACAGCTCGTCCTTGTGCTCGCCGATGATCTCGGCGCCCATGGCCGGGTGCTGGCGCATGACTTCCCATTCAATCTCGTCGAGCTTGCCAGGCTTGAGCAGGATGTTGTCAGGGATGCCGATTTTGCCGACATCGTGCATGGGGGCCGCGTGGAAAAGAATATCCACGCTGGCCGCGCGCATGCCGGTGGCCTGCGCAATCAGACGCGCGTAGTGGCTCATGCGGATGACGTGGTTGCCGGTTTCGTTGTCCTTGAACTCCGCCGCCCGCCCTAGGCGCCGGATGATCTGGCTGCGGGTTTTTTCCAGTTCGGCGGTGCGCAGGGCCACCAGACGCTCCAGCTCGCGGGTCTGGTCGTACAGCGCCAGGTGGGTGCGCACCCGGGCCAGCACGATGGCGGGGCTGATGGGCTTGGTGATGTAGTCCACCGCGCCCATTTCCAGGCCCTTTTTCTCATCCTCCATCTCGGTCATCGCGGTGACAAAAATGATGGGAATGCCGTGCGTGTCGGAGTTGCGTTTGAGCCGCTGGCACACGTCGTAGCCGCTGATGCCGGGCATCATGATGTCCAGCAGGATCAGGTCGGGTTTGTGTTCTCCCGCCGCGATCTTGAGGGCTTTTTCACCGTTGAGCGCGATCTTGGTCTGGTAGTGGGGGGCCAGCACCTCGGCCAGCACATCGATGTTGTCCGGCGTGTCGTCCACGATCAAAATGGTTTGTTGGGCGGGGCTGCGGTGTGGCGCATTCATGGCGTGGGATTTCCCTATTTTTCTTGAAATTAAAGTGCCAGGTCCAAGGCCTGGGCGGTTTCCTTGAGCTTGTCCAGCGCGTCCTCGAACTCGTATTTGCCAATGAGCTTCTGGATTTGGCTGCCCACGGCCCCCTGCCCGACGTTGCGCAATTTGTCCGTAATGCCTTCCACCAGCTTGGCGGCGCGGGCATCGTCGTCGGCCAGAAGTGCGGCCAACTGCTGCAGCTCCTTGGCCAGCACCTCGCGGTCCACGGCCACCGGTGGGGCTGCCAGGGGCGCAGCGCCGGGGGTGAGTACCGCAGGCGCCAGAGCCTGTGCAATCTGCGCCAGCAGACCGGTCAGCTCCTGCGCCATGGCGTCCAGCGCTTGCGGCAAAGCGTCCCATTGCGCAGCTTTCAGCAGACTCTCCACCGCCCCGGCGCGGGCCAGCAACTGCGTAGCCCCGATGTTGCCCGCCAGCCCCTTGGTGGTGTGCGCCTCGCGGGTGGCGGTGTCCAGATCACGGCGGTCCATGGCCTGTTGGATACGCGCCATGGCGTCCGCCTGGGTCTCGGCAAAACGGGCAATCAGCTTGCGCATGAGTTTGGCGTTGCCGCCCATGCGGCGCATGGCCAGATTCAAATCCAGGCCGGCAATGGCGGGCAGTTCGCCCTCGCGCCCTGGCCGCGCGCCCTCGGGTGCGTCCAGGGCGGTTGCCTGCGGATTGGAGGGCGTGATCCAGCGCGCCAGGCTGGTGAACAACTGGTTCACATCAATGGGTTTGCCGATGTGGTCGTTCATGCCCGCCTCCAGGCACAACTCCCGGTCGCCGCTCATGGCGTTGGCGGTCATGGCCAGGATGGGCAGGTCGTGGAAGCGCCCGTCCGCGCGGATCTGGCGCGTGGCCTCGAAGCCGTCCATCACCGGCATCTGGCAGTCCATCAGCACGCCATCGTAGTGGTTGCGGTTGACCTGGCCCACCGCCTCGGCCCCGTTGTTGGCCACATCCACCCGGATGCCTGCGCCCTGCAAAATTTCCAGGGCCAGCTCCTGGTTGACCTCGTTGTCTTCCACCAGCAGCACATAGGCCCCGCGCACGCGCTGCTCGGCCTCGTGGCTGGCCTCCTGGCGCTGCTGCTTGCGCCCCCGGGTGACCACTTCCTTGCCCAGGGCGCACAAGATGCTGTCCAGCAGGGCCGAGGGGCCCACCGGCTTGAGCAACAAGCCGTCGATGCGGGTAGCTCCGGCCTGCTCCATGAGTTCGTCGCGGCTGTGGGCGGTCACCATGACAAAGGCCGGCACCCCGCCCAAACGCGGATCGGCGCGGATGCGCTGCACGGTGGCCAGTCCGTCCAGGCCCGGCATCATCCAGTCCATCAGCACCAGGCCATAGGGCTGGCCGGCGTCCTGCGCCTCCTCCAGCGCGGTGATCGCCTCCAGGCCGCTTGGCACCGCCGTGGCGGCGAACTTTTGCGATGCCAAAATGGCCATCATGATCTCGCGGGCGCGGGCGTTGTCGTCCACCACCAGGATGCGCAGGCCGGTGACGTCGGCGTCCAGCGTGGTGCGCACCCGCTGCTCGGCCTGCAAGCCGAACTGGGCGGTAAAGGTGAAGGTGCTGCCCACGCCCACCTGGCTCTGCGCGCTGATGTCGCCATCCATCAGTTCCACCAGGCGCTTGCAGATGGTCAGGCCCAGGCCGGTGCCACCGTATTTGCGGGTGGTGGAGGCATCGGCCTGGGTGAACGCGCTGAACAGCTTGGTGCGCTGCTCTTCGCTCAGGCCCACGCCGGTGTCGCTGATGTCAAAGCGCAGGCGAATCTGGCCGGGGTGGCGCTCGGCGTCAAAGTCCACGGTGCGGATGCCCACGGTGATTTCGCCCCGGTCGGTGAACTTGATGGCGTTGCCCACCAGGTTGATCAGCACCTGCCCCAGGCGCAGCGGGTCGCCCACCAGGGCCGTGGGCACCTCCGGCGCCACGTCAAACAGCAGCTCCAGCCCCTTGTCCTGGGCCTTGATGACGCTGAGGTCGGCCAGGTTTTCCATCACGTCTTCCAGGTGAAATTCCGCGACCTCAAAGCGCATCTTGTCGGCCTCGATTTTTGAGAAATCCAGGATGTCGTTGATAATGCCCAGCAGGTTGCGGGCCGCCGAATCGACTTTTTCGATGTAGTTGCGCTGCTTGGGCTGCAGATCGGTCTGCAGCGCCAGGTGCGACATGCCGATGATGGCGTTCATGGGCGTGCGGATTTCGTGGCTCATATTGGCCAAAAAGTCCGACTTCATGCGGGTAGCGTCCTCGGCCAAGTCCCGGGCCTCGCGCATCAGTTCGGCGGCCTGGCGTTCGGCGGTCACGTCGTCAAACATCCACACCGTGCCGCGCGACAAATCCTCGTGGTCGATGGCGCTGCCGCTCAGACGGCACCAGAAGCTGGAGCCATCCTGGCGGGACAGTTCCTGCGTGCTGTAGTGCGTCTCGCCGCGCTGGATATCGGCGTAGGGACCGTTGTCCGGCCCGATCCCCGGGGGGTACCAAATACGGGGCGACTGACCGAGCAATGCACCATGGTCCCAGCCAAACAGCTCCTCCAGGCGGTGGTTGGCCCGCACAATGGTCCCGTCCTTGATGAAGGCGATGCCCAGCGTGGCCGATTCGAAAATCGCACTCTGTTCGTCGCTGGCCTGGCGAATGGCCTGTTCGGCCCGCTTGCGCTCGGTGATGTCGACCATCCAGCCCAGGATGCCGGGCTGGCCCTCGTAGTCGGTGGGCAGGTAGGTCACCAGCAGATCGCGCACCGAATGCCGGGGGCAGTACATCTGCACTTCCATATTGTTCACGGTGCCGTGCGTCTTGAGCTCCATGACGATTTTTTCGCGGGTCTGCGGCCACACCAGGGCGTTGGACGCCGAGTCGCCCACCTTCATGTCCAGCAATTCGCCCACGCGCGGGTTGGCAAAGCGAATAATGCCGCCGGTGCTGACCGCCACACCCACCGGCGCCGTATCCAGAATTTTCTGCAGCCGCGTGGCCTGCTCGTTGAGCTTGTTGATGAGCGCGGTCAAGGTCAGCCCAATCAGCGAGGCATTGAGCAGCATCAACACCAGCAACTGCGCCCACATGTAGCGGGTGAAGTGCTTGACCTTCATGGTGTCGCTCAAATCGCCGGGCGTGTGCATCATGGCCAGGGTGTCGTCCAGCGCCCGCAGGATGAAGAGCACGCCCGCCGCCATCACCGGCCACAGCAGCACCCAGGCGGTGGTGCGGCTGAAGCTCTTGCGCAGCACGGTGCTGCATTCAAAATACCCCCTCAAGGCAAACCAGGCGGCGGTCAGGTACACCCCCACCCCGGCGGCGTTTTGCATGCCAATGGCGTGGGCCGTCACCATGACCAGCACCACGCTGAGCGCCACCAGACAGTGGTCCCGCACCGAGGTGCAACGCAGTCCATACAGGTCGCGCATACCGGAGCGAAACAGCATGGTGCCCCCCAGAATCAGCAGGTCCGAAACGCTGAAGGCTTGGTAGAACTTGAAGAAACTGATATCGGACGCGCGAAACGTGGCCACCACGGCCCCGCTCACCAGCAACAGGTTGGCGGCACTGAAGTGCAGCGAAGCGACCCGGGAGATATTCAGCTTCAAGCCAAACACCGCCCAGCCCAGCCCGGCCAGCGCGGCCACCAGGGTTAGGACCTGGGCAAGGACTTCTGGTTCACTGATCGGCATTGATTTTTCCTTGCTCTGGTGAAGGTGTTGGTTCTGCTATTTCGGCGTGCAGTGCATAGGGCAGGCTGACACGCAAGGTGGTAGTGCCTTCGGCATCGGACGTTTCCATCGTCACGCTGCCCCCTTGGGTCTGTGCAATCAGCCGGGCCGAAAAAGTTCCCAGCCCGGTCCCCCCCGGTTTGCCCGAGGTGGAGAACTTGTCGAAGAAACTTTCCCGAATGTCCGGCGGTACCACGCCGTCATTCGTCAGCAAGACGGTGATCTTCTCTTCACCCTGCTGCAGGTCGATATGAATGGCCGTGTTTTCCCTGGCCGCTTCCATCGCATTTTTGAACAGGTTGCTGAACATCGAATAACACAGCAGCTCATCGCCCAGGACGTGGGCATGGACCAAGGCGGGCGTCACCTGCCCCTGGGTTAAAAACTCGACGCTGAGTTGGCGCGAGGCCAGTTCGGACGCAGCCTCCCTGACAATGCGTTGGAGTAGCTGCGACAGCTCCACCCGCTGGGGGTGGAACTCGTATTTCCCCTGCTCCATCTTGTACAGGTCCAGCGACAGGTTGACCATGTTCAGCACGCTGTAGGCGGCTTGCTCGATGTACTTGACGATCTCCTTGTGCTGCTGGGCCAGCAAGTTGTCGCTGAGCAGGCTGGAGGAAAAACTGATGATCCCGGCCACCGGGCTTTTCACGTCGTGCTGGGCGATGCGTTCCACATCGTCGCGCAGGCGCAGGTTGTCTTGCAGCACCGCGTTTTGCTCAATCAGGGCAATGCGGTTGCGTTTGAGTTCGGCAAAAGAGCGGCGCAGTTTCAAATGGGTGGCGATGCGCGCTTTCAGAATCGGCGGATCGGCCGGCTTGGTGACAAAGTCCACCGCACCAATGTCAAAACCCTGGGTGACATCGGTGGTTTCGCTCATGGCCGTGAGAAAGATCACCGGAATGTCGGCGGTGGCCGGGTTGGCCTTGACGCGGCGGCACACCTCAAAACCGTCCATCTCCGGCATCATCACGTCCAGCAAGATCAGGTCGGGGATTTTTCCGGAGTCCAGAATTTTCAAGGCCCGTTCGCCGCTGTTGGCGGCCCGCACCTGGTACGCGTCGCTCAGCAGTTCCACCAGCAAATCCAGGTTGTCCGCCACATCGTCCACCACCAGGAGGGTGGGCTTGGCGGACGCCACACCAGGCTCTGCATCCAGTGCCAAAGCCGCATCATGGCGCACCACTTTCAAGGCGGCGCCTGCGCCTTTGGGCCGCAGGACGGCAGGCACCGTGCGGCGCGACGCCAGCGCCTGCGGGCGCGGATGTTCGATCACTTTGTTGATCTTGAGCTCCAGCGCGGCCACATTGAAGGGCTTGACCATGTATTCGGACACCCCCGCCTCGATGGCCACCTGCACCTGGTGGCGCTCGGTCTCGGCGGTCATCATCAGCACCGGCAGGTTGAAGTACTGGGCACTGGCCCGAATCTTTTTGAGCAGCTCCAGCCCCGACATCACCGGCATGTTCCAGTCGGAAATCACCACGTCGATGGGTTGCGCCTGAATCGTGCGCCAGGCTTCGGCGCCATTGACCGCCGTGACCACGTTCTTGATCCCCATCTGGGTCAGGCTGTTGGTCAGGATGCGGCGCATGCCCTCCATATCGTCCACCACGAGAAAGACCAGCTTGTTGTTCATTGTGTCCCGCTGAAGATTAGTGCACCCACCGTTCCAGGCCCTGCGATCCGCCGCCGCCCAGGGCGCCCATCGCAATGCCTGGAGGGAAGTCTAGCCGCTTTCGGGGTACGGCATGGGGGTACGGGTATTGGGGATGGTGATGGCCTTTGTCCCGGCGTCTTCGAATAAAAACAGGCTGTAGCCCTTATGGGATATGCGCAAGAAGCTATGAATTTAATAGCGAAAACTGCTTCGTCGATTGCTATCGCTGCCCTGGCAGCAGAGCCGTCTGCGGATCGCAGGCCGCCTCGGTACCTGGCGATCCACGGATGCCGAGAAACAGCAGGAACTCGACAACAACGCCCTGGCCTTTGCAGGAGAAGGCGGCGCAGTAGCCGTGGCCGCAAGAGCGCGGAGGCAGCAAAGCCTGTGGCGAGGCATAGCCTTCGGGCGGGCTACTGCTCGGAGGCGCCAGTGTAGGCTTCGCCACCCACGTCATCATGAAACAGACGGGGCACCGGTCCAGTCCGACACTGACGAAGTGCACCAAGCCGCTGGCGCTGAGGAAGACGCCTAGTTTGCTTTGCCTCCAATCGGCCGAGGCTGTGTGAAAACGCTCCGAACTGGCTAGACTGCACCAACCCGTACCTCGCGAGGTGATCCATGAAGAGATTCATCGAAAGCGAGGATCGCAATCAGGTCACACTGCTACCGGCACTGTCTTGACGACCATATTCCACGGAAAATTGCATGGACACCATTGCACCGGAAGCCAGGTCCCGCCTCATGAGCTGCATCCGCAGCAAGGACACCACGCCTGAACTCGTCGTCAGGTCGATGCTGCACCGGATGGGATACCGGTTCCGGCTACACCGCAAGGATCTCCCCGGACGGCCAGACGTAGTTCTGCCAAGGCACAAGAAGGCTGTGCTGGTACATGGATGCTTCTGGCATGGCCATCTCTGCAGGATTGCTCCGGGGCCGAAGTCCAACACGGCCTATTGGTCCCCAAAAATCGAAGCAACCCGCGCTCGGGACCTGCGCAACCGGACCGCCCTTATTGACTTAGGTTGGGATGTTCTCGAATTGTGGGAATGCGAAATCCGCGACGCGAAAAAAACAGCGGAGCGACTCTGCGCATTCATGCAGAACGGCCCAGCAGCACGCCCCTCGGACCGCGACTCCCCCCTACACAATTCGAAACGATTCACCACTATGGTGTAAAATGGTGCATTCAATTTTAGGGGGGCAGTCCATGCGGATTCAGGCAAAACGCCATGACAGCGGCGCGCATGAGCGCTCGGTCCGCGCTTCCATTAGCTTCCCGGAAGAGCAGTACCAAGTCTTGGAAAGGATCGCAGCGGAGAACAAGGTTTCTCTTGCCTGGGTCGTACGCGATGCGATCGATGGCTACTTGAAGTCCAGGTGGCCCCTTCTCCCGCAAGGCACCGATGCCGAAGTTGCACAGCAGAGAAGCGAGAGATCGTGAAGAAAACTTTTGAAAAAAATGGTGAAAAGATCAGGGTGTTATCCCTGTTCTCGGGTTGTGGCGGCATGGACTTTGGCGTGGAAGCGGCCGGCGGCCACGTCATATTCTCTAACGACGTCCTGGTAGACGCCTGCAAGACACTGGAGAAGTACTTCCCTGGCGCCGACATCCGCAATGCGGACATCTCCGGAATCCAGGCATTTCCCGACGCAGACATCGTCGTGGGGGGGTACCCGTGCCAATCCTTTTCAATGGCGGGCAACCGGGACCCTGAGAAGGACGAGCGCACGAACCTATATAAGCAATTCCTAAGGGTAGTGGGCATCGTCCGCCCCAAGTACTTTGTTGCGGAGAACGTCTCCGGCCTCAAGGCGCTGAACAGCGGCACCTTCTTGAAGGAGCAGCTCGACGCCTACTGCAAGGCCGGCTACAACGTCACGTACCAGGTCTTGAACGCCAAGGATTACGGCGTTCCGCAGTCGCGCAAGCGGCTCTTCATCGTAGGCGTGAGGAAAGACCTGAACCAGGCCTTCGAATTCCCAAAGCCTACCCATGGCAAAACGACCAAGGCTTCCGGTCCGCTCATTCCCTACGCATCCCATGGCGACGCTATCAAGGGCTTGCCGCTCTGGCCAGAAGGCGAATTCTACGAACGCCCACACGATCCCGAAGGCCACTTCTCCTGGTACTACATGTCGCGGAACCGCAAAGCCAAGTGGGCGGACCCGGCATTCACCGTTGTTGCCAACTGGCGGCACATCACCCTGCATCCAGCAAGCCCAGTGATGACCCTTACATGGTCGAACCTTGCGGATGGCTGGAAGCAACGCTGGGACTTCTCTGACCAGTACGAACACACACAGGCTGATCCGAAGCGCAAGAAGCTGGAAACACCGCGCAGGCTTTCCTGGCGCGAGTGTGCGCGTATCCAGACCTTTGATGCCAAATTCACGCCGGTTGGCGAAACAGACTCCAAGTTCACCCAGATCGGGAATGCGGTGCCGCCAAAACTGGCCGAAACCATGTTTACCCACCTTTTCTCCGGTGCTGGCCTGGTTGTGCTTGATGCCCAAGCCTCCCGCAAAGCCGCTTAGAACCGAAATGCACCTGCCCGGTGAGTCTGCAAAAGGATTGCTGTGAGCAGCGCAACTACATTGTCCCTCGTCAGCGCTGTCCTGTCCGCCGCTGAAATTTCCAAGAATGAAGCCCAACTGCGGCACGAGCTAGAAAACGCGCTTGAACAGGCCTGCTCGGAACTATCCATTCCTTGGACGCCGTTCCAGCTTGAACGGGCCCTCAAGGCTAAAGGCAAGCCCACAAAGTTCGCAGACGTGGCGCACGGCGCAGTGGTCATCGAATATGAGCCGCCTAAGTCGTTCAGCGGGCGCGCTGGGAGCAAGGCAAAACATGCGCGCCTACAAGCTGAAGAATATGGGGAGCTGATTTCCGCAGAGGAAGGACGGGCGCTCCAGGAATACGTCCTGGTCGCCTGGGACGGAGCCCACATCACCTTTGGCCGCTTCGACGGCGCTACCGCCACTTGGGAAGATGTCGTCGCGTTCGACAAAATTTCCGCGGATCGCTTGCTCGCAGCTCTAGAAAGCAATGGCCGTCCGCTCGTCCATCCCCAGCTCCTGCAGGCACTGGTGGGACCGGACTCTGTGTATGGGACGGCGCTGATTCCGGAGCTCTACGCCAGCATCTGCAAAGCGGATGCGTCCCCAGCTACCACAAAAACGAAGATGCTGTTTTCGGAGTGGCGTAGGCTGTTCAGCCAGGTCGTTGGGTTCCAGCCAGCGCATATGAAAAAGCTGCTCGCCCGGCAGGAGATCTCGCACGACCAGCCGTACCAGGACAACCCTGCGGCATACCTTTTCGCGCTCAATACATACATCGCCATCATTGCCAAGGTCGTGGCTGCATGCGCACTGCCGAAGGCCAGCCAAGATGTACTAGAGCCCGGTGTTCCGGTAGCAGAGCGGCTACGTGCCGTTGAGACTGGCGAGCTTTTCGAGAACGCAGGTATCCTGAATATGCTGAGCGGAGATTTCTTCGCCTGGTACTTGGACGACAGCGACTGGCCCCGCTACCAGCCCCACCTCGGCGCCATGCTGGGAAGGTTGGGTGGCGTCGATTTCGCCGTCTCCAAGAAGCACGCAGATACGACCCGCGACCTTTTCAAAGGCATCTACGAACGATTCATTCCCAGGGAGGTCAGGCATGCCCTCGGTGAGTTCTACACCCCGGACTGGCTGGCAGAACACGGGATGGACTTGCTGGAATGGAAGCCGGCTGATTCGCTGACCGATCCCACATGCGGATCGGGCACTTTCTTGCTCGAAGCCATCCGGCGCCGGCGCAAGGCCAACAGCGGCGCGACAGCTCAATCGCTGCTCGCAGGCATCCACGGTATCGACCTCAACCCCCTCGCCGTCCTCGCGGCCAAGGGGTCCCTTGCCGTCTTCCTGTCGCCCCACTTGGACCCAGCAAATCCCATCCGGCTGCCGGTGTACTTGGCGGATGCCATCTATCCAGCTGCCGTCGATCTCTTCTCGAACTACAGCCACGTCCTGCATACGGAAGTAGGCCCCAGGGAGTTTTCCGTCCCAGAGCGGATGATCGGACACGCAGATTTCTTTTGGATTTTCTCGAAGATGCGGATGCTTATCGATGCGGACTACCCGGCAGCGAAGATCTGCAGTTCGATATTTCCCGACCTGCAAGCAATGGGGCTCGACCCGTCTGACATCTCCATCGTCAACACGACAGTCGCCAACCTGGTTGAGCTCCACGACCAAGGATGGAACGGCATCTGGTGTTCAATCTTGGCCGACCGCTTTGCAGCGGGTGCAATCCCAAGGTCGTCGCACATTTGCGGGAACCCACCGTGGATCAAATGGAGCAACCTGCCAAAGGACTACGCCCAGTCGATCCAGCAGCACTGCCGGGGGCTTGGCGTGTTCAGCACCGACAAGTGGGTAGGCGGCATCGAGTCTGACATCTCGACTGTGATCACCTACCAGACCGTGAAGCACTACCTCGCCCATGACGGGCGCTTGGGCTTCTTCCTTCCTGGTTCGGTATTTACCACCGAGTCCAGCGCCGGCTTCAGGCGCTTCTCAATCGATAACGGAAGTTTGCCGTGCCGGGTCCTGCTGGTTGAGGACTACCAGGACATCAGGCCGTTCGACGGCGTGAGCAATCACCCGACTTTCCTGATGCTGCAAAGGGATGCGGCCACTGCGTTCCCTGTTCCATACCAGTCATGGACTGCGGACGAGAGCGGCAGCGCCAATCAGCGGACCTACGTTTCTGCGGATCAGTTCCGCCGCACGGCCAAACGTATCGACGGAATTGCTGTGCCAGTACCTGGCGGTGATGGCACACGGCCGTGGCTCGTCGGCTCGGCACAGGACCAGGCGGTGTTCTCGAAGGTTTTCGCGGCAAGTGCGAAGCCCGAATACAAGGCGCGGAAAGGCATCACCACGGACCGTAACGGCATCTTCTGGGTTCACGCCACGGGCGTAGTGGGACCAGACCTGGTGACAGTACGGAATGCCGCAGACATCGGAAAGACGAAGGGCATTCCCCAGATCACTGCAACGGTGGAATCGGAGCACCTTTTCCCGCTCCTGCGTGGGCGCGGTGTTGCTCCGTTCAATGCCGTACCTGAGGCGGACCTCCGTATCCTCGTTCCGCAACGAGGCATGCATGGCGACCCGGATCTGCCCACTGAAAGCCCGCATAGCTTCAAGTTCCTCAACCGCTTCAAGAGCCATCTGGAACAGCGGTCCAGTCTGAAAAGATTCCAGAAGGGACAGGAGTTCTATTCGCTGTGGAGCACCGGACCCTACACATTTTCACCCTTCAAGGTACTTTGGCGGGAAATGGGCAACACGTTCGCGGCTGCCTATATTGGAAGCGCAGCAATCGAACACGCGGGAGTAAAGACCGTGATTCCAGACCACAAGCTCTATTTCATCCCAGTCGATTCGGAGCCTGAGGCGGCCTATTTAACGGGCTTCCTGAATGCACCCACCATCGCCAAGGCAGTTTCCGCATACGCGGCCCAGCTTAGCCTCGGGGCAAGCGTTGCCGAGTACTTGAATATTCCCAAGTACGACGAAGCAGATGAAAAGATGGCAGCGATCGGGAAAATTGCGCGAAACCTGACAGAAAAGGCCGGCGACACGCTGCCTTCTGATCTCGCCCTGCTCGATTCGCATGTTCGGGGACTCCTATTGATCGGGCCCGATAAATCTTGATAGCAAAAGTAACTCAAAATACGACACAGACGCCTCAAAACGCCTTAGCGGCAGCCCCTGCACCCAGCCCATGGGAACGCACCGGGCTGTTGTGGCGGGGACAAGCAGCGGATCACTCCACCCCCACCATCCCAGCTGCGGTGTAGCGCTTGCCAGCCACCCGCTCAGGCACAAAAAGCCGGTCCAGCTCGGCCACGTCTTCGGCAGACAGCACATAACCTGACGCCGCAGTGTTTTCTTCCAGGTAGCGGCTGCGGCGGGTGCCCGGGATCGGCACCACATGCGGGTGCTTGCACAGCATCCAGGCCAGTGCCACTTGGGAGTTCGTCATGCCACGGGTCGTGGCGAAGCCGTGCAGGCGGTCTACCAAGGGGCGGTTGGCGGTCTCGGCCTCTGCGCTGAAGCGCGGGAGGTTTTTACGAAAATCCCCGTCACCCAGGCTGGCAGGATTCACCGCGCCGGTGAGAAAGGCGCGGCCCAGCGGGCTGTAGGCCACAAACGTCGTGCCCAGTTCGGCACAGGTCGCCAGCACGTCGTTTTCCGGCTCGCGGGACCACAGGGAGTACTCGCTTTGCACCGCAGCGATGGGGTGCACGGCATGGGCCTGACGCAGGGTCTGGGCGGACACTTCCGAGAGCCCGATCTGGCGCACCTTGCCCGCTTCCACCAGGCCCGCCATCGCCCCCACCATGTCTTCGATGGGCACGGCCGGGTTGCGCCGGTGGCAGTAGTAGAGGTCAATGGTGTCCACCCCCAGCCGCCGCAAAGACGCGTCACAGGCGCTGCGCACATAGGCCGGGCTGTTGTCGATACGGCGTTCGTACTGACCGGGCTCGCGCACGATGCCGAATTTGGTCGCCACCACCACCTGTGCCCGGCGTGCCGCGCCCAATTGGTGGAGGAAGGTCCCCAGCAGCGTTTCGTTGTGGCCGTGGCCATAGGTGTCGGCGCTGTCGAAAAAATTCACGCCAAGCTCCCATGCCCGCGCCAGTGTGGCCAGGGATTCGCTGTCGTCGCTGGCCCCATAAAACTCACTCATGCCCATGCAGCCGAGCCCGATGGCGGACACGGGTGTTTGGGCTGGCCCCAAGAGTCGTTGTTTCATTGTTTTGACTTTATTGAACGGTGTAGCCGCCATCCACCACCAGGCCGTGGCCGCTGATGTAACTGGCGGCGCTGGAGAGCAGGAACAGCACCGGCCCGGCGATTTCGTCCGGCCGACCGGCACGACCGGCCGGGGCGCTGGCCATCGCGCCCTCCAGATTGGCGCGGCTGCCGAACCCCAGGTCGGCCATCGCGGTGGCAACCGGACCGGGGCACACCGCATTGATGCGAATGCCGTGTTGAAAATATTCCAGCGCTGCGGTGCGGGTAAGCCCCATCACGGCGTGTTTGCTGGTGACATAAGGCGACAGCGTGGCAAAGCCGACCTGGGCGCCAATGGACGCGGTGTTGACAATGGCACCACCGCCCGTCTTGCGCATGGCTTCGATCTGGTATTTCATGGACCAAAACACACCCGAGACATTGGTGCGCATCACAGCATCGAAATCAGCCGAGCCGCCCTCCTGCAGCGGTGCCGCCACGCCCAAGAGTCCGGCGTTGTTAAAGGCGCCATCGATGCGTCCAAAATGGGCGACCGTGGCCGCCACGGCATGGCGCACATCGGCCTCCACGCTGACATCCATTTTGAGCACCAGTGCCTTGCCACCGGAGGCGACGATATCTTGGGCCAGTGCCGCACACGCATCCTCCCGGCGTGCTGCCAGGACCACATGGGCGCCCACCCGGCCCAATGCCAAGGCGGTGGCAGCGCCTATGCCCGACGATGCGCCGGTGATGAGGTAGGTTTTTCCTGCGAGATCAGACACGATTTTTTCCATGAAATTTCCTTGTTTTTGCGATAAAGAGGCGGGAGACAGGGAGCTTAGATTTTTAGGCACTGTGCAACAACCCGCATTTTTCTGCATGGGTTGGTGAGTTATTCTCAGCAATATGATTCCCACTTCCTTGACTGACCTGCAAACTTTCGCGGTGGTGGCGCGCTTGCGCAGTTTTCGCGGAGCGGCCGTGGAACTGGGGGTGTCGCCTTCGGCCATCAGCCATACCCTGCGCGGCCTGGAAGAGCGACTGGGCGTGCGTTTGCTCAACCGCACCACCCGCAGTGTGGCGCCCACCGTGGCCGGGGACAGCCTGCTGGCCCGGCTGTCGCCGGCCTTGCTGGACATCCAGACGGCGCGGGACGAGGTCAACACCTTTCGCGACTCCCCCATGGCCACCCTGCGCATCAATGCGCCGCGCGCCGCCGCCGAGTTGGTGCTGGCGCCGCTGGTGACGCGTTTCCTGACCCTGCACCCCGGCATGAAGCTGGAACTGGTCACGGACGACACCCTGGTGGACATCGTGGCGGCCGGCTTCGACGCGGGCGTGCGTTTTGGCGAAAGCCTGCAACAAGACATGGTGGCCATTCCCCTGGGCGGGCCGCAGCGCTTCATCGTGGTCGCATCGCCCGCCTATGTGGCGGCCCACGGCGCGCCACTGCATCCGCGCGATATGCAGCAACACCGCTGCATCGGCATCCGTTTTCCCAGCGGCGTGCGCTACCGCTGGGAGTTCGCCCAAGGCGCGGAGCAACTGGAGGTGGAGGTGGATGGCGCCCTGTGTGTGAGCGACATGGGGCTGATGGTCCGCGCCGCCGAAGACGGTTTGGGGCTGGCCTATGTCTACGCACAGTACGCCGAGGCGGAGCTGGCGTCGGGGCGGCTGTGCCAGGTGCTTGATGCCTGGTGCCCGGAAATCGCAGGCTTCTTCCTCTACTACCCCAGCCGCAAGCGGGTGCCTGCCGGGCTCAGGGCGTTTATCGACATGCTCACGCAGAAAACGGCGTAGGCCGCACAGGCAGCAGACTTCCTAAAGATGCATGGTTGGCGCCGATTGCCCCTGGAGCTGGCGCAGAGCAGAAAGCGCAGCTTGGGCAGACTCGATTGGAACAAAAATGTGGTCATGGTAGGCAGCGGCAACGACATTGCAACTGACACCTGCCTCACCCAGCGCGCGAGCGAACGCTGCCGTGAGGCCGACGGCCTGAAGATCGGAGTGAACTTGGAGCGTGATCCAGGCCGCGCGAAAGAGAACCGGCAGATTTGCCCGGATGGCTTCGGCTTCGGAGGTGATGAGTGTGAGGCCCTCAGCCTCCCGAAACGTCGAGATGGCCGAGAGCGAACTCAGATCGGTTTCATGCGGCACCGACGCAAAGACGACCACTCCGGGATGCAGCTGGGGCTCCATGGACCGAAGCAAGGTGGTGAGATTGGAGACGGGGGTGGTCATGAACGTCAAAATTCGCAGGCGCCGCGGGCGTCAGTGTGGAATGACCCGTTCGACAGCAACTCAAGCAACCTGTGCATGAAACCGAAGGCCCAATGCCCTCGCCACCTTCAAAACGGTTGCGAAAGTCGGGTTCCCATTTTCACCAAGGGCTTTGTACAAGCTCTCCCGACTCAAACCCGCGTCGCGAGCCACTTGCGTCATGCCCTTGGCACGCGCAATGTCGCCCAGTGCGCGGGCGATTCCCGTTGCGTCCTCAGGTGCTTCTTCCAACCATGCATCCAGATACGCAGCCATTTCCTCTGGCGTTCTCAGTTGTTCCGATACGTCATACGCAACAGTTTTTGTCGCTTTTGTCCGTGACGCTACTGCTTTAGACATTGCCTTGGTCATAAAAATACTCCTAAAGTCCCTTTGCCAGCGCGATCGCAGTTTTGATGTCCTTCTGCTGGGATGATTTGTCCCCTCCAGCCAGCAGGACAACAACTACACCGGCTCGCTCTGTGTAATAGACCCGGTACCCAGGCCCGAAATCGATCTTCAACTCGCAAACACCGTCGGTAAGCGCCCTATGCTGCCCCGGATTTCCGTGAACGAGCCGATCAACCCGAACCTGAATGCGTGCACGACCCGCTCGATCATTGAGCGAATTAATCCAATCCAGATAGACCTTGGTTGCTTCCACGTGCATCAGAAAATTGTATCCTATGGATTACAGCATGCGCAAGGCCAGATCGCTATGAATTTGCGGTCGAACGTGAAGGTAACCGGCGCGCAGCAAGCGCCGCGAAGCGGCCATCTGCTGCTGCGCGTCCGCGACGAGCAACTTGTTGGGACTCTACATCGGCTACTCGACGTTGCAGTTTGACGTGTTTTCGCAAGCGACCACCATTTGCTCAAGAGCTTCCCGAACAAGCTGAATGGTTTCCTCAACGGCTTCGCTGGCGAGGATGTTGCGGCCGACTCTGCGAGATGTGCTAACGAAGCGTTGATGAGGCACCAGGGCTTGGGTTGCCGATTGAGGCGAGGATATCTTGCGTGAAACACCCGCAATGGCGTAGCCAACTCCACCACCATTAGAGTACGGAGTGAACTCCGCCAAGACAACAATCTGCCATTTGCTGGACGGATACCGAGAAGTAAACCTGTCAGACACGATGTCTGTAACCTCGCTACCGCAGTTCTTTGACGGGAAATGGCAGACCATCGAGAAAGGCCCGGCCACGGCCGACTTCGCTGCGAGGAAGAGGAAGAATGCGATAAGCATGAGTTTTGCGGCATGCTTCATATCTGGCGCACCAATTGAAAAGCGGGCAACGGCATTAGAGCCCATGCGAAATGTACTTTGCAAGACCTGAAAATTATTTTGGACGCTACAGAATAAACTGGACATGAATTCCTCCTGAAAGTGGCTTGCAGCCTTGGTTTTAGCAGTTGTTTGGAACTTTTATACAGGTATCAAAATCCGACAAATCCCGCAACTGTCTTTGCATGATTCTAGGCCTCAACCGCTCAGCAGATAGTCCATGTGCAGGTCGATGGTGCCCAGCTCAAGCGTGATGTGCGAGGTTGGTTGGCCATCCGCCACTCCGGTGCGATCAAGCCTTGACGGTATTCAGGCGCAGCATCAATGGCATATGTTTTAAATTTCCCGACCGGTAAATATCTCTTCTGCAGAGCTGGATTCAGGTCGATAATTTCCCGAAGGGGAAACTGAGCAAGCCATGACTTCCATTCGATCACCTCAACAACTAGGGTGTGCACTGCGTGCTGCCCGCAAGCAGCTCGGGCTGACGCAGCCCCAGTTGGCCCTGGCGGCGGGGGTTGGTGTGCGCTTCATCGTCGATCTTGAAGCGGGCAAACCCACCTTGCGACTGGAAAATATTCTGCGGGTCATTGATGCCCTGGGTGGAGAGATGCAGCTGAGCGGATTGCCATCCGCCGATGCCGCAGACCCACACGAGGGCCCTGACCATGGTGCATGAGCTGGAAGTCACTCCCACCCATCGCCCGCAAGCTCCAATCCGCCCCTGGATACCGCTTTGCAGCACCAGCTTCCCAACGAAATAGGGCTCCAGCCCCCGTAGAATATGCGCAAGCAGCTACCAAATCAATAGCAAAAGCAACTCAAAACTCAGGAAACGATATACGCCCCAGCCCCTGTGGAGAGCAGCTTGCCGTCGGCACCCCAAAACTCCATGCGGGTGGAGGCCACGCGGGAGCCCAGGCGCATGACTTCGGCGCGCAGCTCGAAGTACTCGCCGATGCCGGGGCGCAGGTAGTCCACGCGCAGGTCGATGGTGCCCAGCTTGGCGAAACGTTGCAGGCGCTGCAGCGGTGTTTCGTCCATGTGGCGCGCGCCAATGGCGGCCATGACCGCCAGCCCGCCCATGGCGTCCAGCCCGGCGCTGATGACACCACCGTGGATGCGGTTGAAGCTGAAGTGGCCCACCAGGCTGGGCTTCATGTCGATGCGCCCACGTACCTCGGCCGAGTTGATCTGCGTGATGCGCAGGCCCAGCACCTTGTTGAAGACCACCATCTCTTCAAACACTTTTTTCAAGCCGGTGACGAACTCAGGCTCGAACTCGATGGCCGCCCCCGATGCGGGGTCGGCATTGCCGGTATTGCTGGTAATGCTGGTGTTGCTGCTATGGCTGGGACTCATGCTGTTGATTCTCACAGGCCGAGCTGACGCGAGGCCAACTCTTTCATGATTTCTTCGGTGCCGCCGCCAATGGTCATGACCTTGACTTCGCGGTAGATGCGTTCGCACTTGGTGCCGCGCATAAAGCCCATGCCGCCCAAAATCTGCACGCCCTGGTCGGCGCAGAACTGCATGGTCTGGGTGGCGTGGTTTTTCAGCAGGCAGACCTGTGCCACCCATTCGGCACCCTTGGCCGCCTTGTTGCCACGGTCACCTTCGTCGGCGCGAACGGCAACTGCATTCAGCCAGGCACGCGTGGATTCGATGCGCATCTTCATGTCCATGAGCTTGTGGCGAATGACCTGGTGGTCCACCAGCGCGCTGCCAAAGGTCTTGCGCTGGCGCGCCCAGGCCAGGGCTTCATCAAAGCAGGCCTCAGAGAAACCCAGCGCCATGGCGGACATGCCCAGGCGTTCGCCGTTGAAGTTGGTCAGAATCATCTTGAAGCCCGCGCCCTCCTCGCCCACCAGGTAGCGCGCCGGCACCCGCACGCCGTCAAAGTGCAGTTGCGCGGTGTCCGAACACAGCCAGCCCATCTTCTTGAGCGGGGTACGTGTCAGGCCAGTCGCGTCGCCCGGCACCATCAGCATGGAAATGCCCATGGGCCCCTTGTTGTGGAGGTCGGTGCGCACCGCCACGGTGTACCAGTCGGCACGCAGTCCGGAGGTGATGAAGATTTTTTCACCGTCCACCACATAGGCATCGCCTTCGCGCCGCGCCGTGGTGCGCAGGGCCGAGACATCGGTGCCGCCACCGGGCTCGGTGATGGCCAGTGCCGCAATCTTCTGACCCGCCAGCACCTCGGGAATCACTTCCCGCTGCAGCGCCGCTGAGCCGTGGCGCAGCACGGGGGGCAGGCCGATGTTGTGGCTGAACAAACTGGCCATCAGCCCGCCGCTGCCACCGTGGCGGGCCAGGGCCACGGACAGGGCGTTGCGTAATTTCCAGGGGCTGGGCGTGCCGCCCAGTTCCTCGGGGTAGCCCATGCCCAGCCAGCCCAGCTCGGCGGCGCGCAGGTACAGGCTGCGCGGGAACTGCCCCGCCTCCTCCCACGCCTCCAGATGGGGGGCCACTTCGGTGTCGATAAAACGACGCACCGCGTCTTCCACCAGCGCGATGTCGTCATCACCAATATCCGTCACTGACATAGGGAACTCCTGCAACGTTTGTTTGAACGGTTTATTCCGTTTTCAGATCCATGCGAGATGAGGCGCGCCGACGCAGGCAGTGCTTTAGCACGACAAGGAGGGGCAACGATATATCGCATTGATATGGAAATGGAATCAGCCCCGCAGGGGGCGCTTGGCCACCCCCATGGTCTTGGCGATGATGCCCATCATCACTTCGTCGGCACCGCCGCCAATCGAGCCCAGGCGGCCATCGCGGAACATGCGCGAGACCTTGTTTTCCCAGGTGTAGCCCATACCGCCCCAGAACTGCAGGCAGCCGTCGGGGATCAGGCGGTTCAGGCGCCCGGCCTTGAGTTTGGCCATGGAGGCCAGTTCCATCACGTCCTGGCCCTGCATATAAAGCTCGCAGGTGCGGTAGGTGAGCGCGCGCAGACTTTCCAGTTCGGTTTTCATCTCCGCCAGCTTGAACTGCACCCACTGCTGGTCGGCCAGGGTGGCGCCAAACATCTGGCGGTCTTGCGCCCACTCCACGGTCCACTGGATGCAGTTGTGCAGGCTTTGCAGGCAACTGGCGGCGCACCACATGCGCTCTTCCTGGAACTGCTGCATCTGGTAGACAAAACCTGCGCCCTCGGCCCCGATGCGGTTGCGCTGGGGCACGCGCACCTTGTCAAAGTACAGCAGGCCGGTGTCGCTGGAGTGCATGCCGATTTTCTTGATCTTGCTGGCCACTTCAATGCCGGGGCGTAGCTTGCCGTTCTCGCGCAGGGGCACCATGACCAGGCTTTTGTTCTTGTGCGCGGGGCCGTCGCCGGTGTTGACCAGCATGCACATCCAGTCGGCCTGCAGGCTGTTGGTGATCCACATCTTCTGGCCGGTGATGAGGTAGTCGTCCCCGTCCTTGCGCGCCGTGGTTTTGATGGCCGACACATCGCTGCCCGCGCCGGGCTCGCTCACCCCAATACAGCCCACGGTGTCGCCCGCAATGGCCGGTACCAGAAACTCTTTCTTCAGCTCTTCACTGCCAAAACGCGCCAGCGCCGGGGTGCACATGTCGGTCTGCACACCAATGGCCATGGGGATGCCGCCGCAGTCGATATGGCCCAGCGCTTCGGCCATGGCCAGTCCGTAGGAATAGTCGAGCGCCATGCCGCCATAGGCCTCGGGCTTGGTCAGACCCAAGAGGCCCAGGTTGCCGAGCTTCTTGAAAATCTCATGCGCCGGAAATTGCTCGGCCGCTTCCCAGGCCTCAACGTGAGGGTTGATTTCGGCGTCGATGAAGCGTTTGAGGGTTTTCTGGATTTCCAGATGTTCGTGGGTGAATTGCATGTTCAGGTCCTCCAAAAAGTGGCTAGGAAAACACCTTGGGTGTTTGGGCGCGGTGAAAGCCATTGAACGGCTGGATGGCGTCGCGCGTTTGCGCTTTGGCATCCGCCACACGCATGGGCCAGCCCATGCGCACCTGCGGGCGGGCGCCGTCAATGCGCAAGGTGGTGCCGCTGATAAACGCCGCCGCCGGGCTGAGCAGGAACACGATGCCCGCCGCCACTTCCGACTCGGTGCCAAAACGGCCCAGAGGCAGGGTCTTACCCATTTCGCGCAGCATGGGCCCCACCTCGGGCGGATAGTTGTCCATGCCGCTGGAGGCGATGTAGCCCGGCGCCACCGCGTTGACCCGCACGCCCCGGCCGCCCCATTCCACGGCGGCCGTTTCGGTCAGGCTGACCATGCC
>Ga0209343_10002748_pt1 | contig 22539 bp, 24 predicted proteins | sample RifCSPlowO2_02_FD_184026 | JGI IMG/M metagenome (GOLD analysis project Ga0209343, IMG submission 184026) | Groundwater microbial communities from Rifle, Colorado - Rifle CSP2_plank lowO2_0.2 (SPAdes) (version 2) | ecosystem: Environmental > Aquatic > Deep subsurface > Groundwater | place... | reverse complement strand
GTTTACCTTGTCAACACTCACTCCCAGGAGATCATCCAGCGCTGTTGTTCTATACCAGAAGTCGGCAATCTGTAACTCCGAGGAGGGGGCACAGAACCTGGCCAGCACTAAAATAGATGCCATAACACCCCATGGAATATCTTCCCTGCCTTGTGGTATATGCTCCCTACAGAACTCCTCCAATCCCAATCGTCTCATAAGGGCCAGACCTGTATATACATCCCCAAAATGGCGTAGACGCTCCACTTGAATCTTCTTGAGATTTACTGTGGCCCATAAGGGAACCTCTTCTTCCTCTTCAAACAGGTCCCGCTCAGGTCTTGGTCTTCCATCCAATACCCGTCCTATTTCTTCCCACCCAATCTTCTCCTCCTTGTTCAACCCTGGAAGCTTACCAATAGTGGCTACTATCCGCTGACGTGGACCTTGAACAGTACGCACTGATTCTACTAATGACCATGTTTCGTATTCTATGTCCCCTTTCTTTCGACGATGACGACGAAGATACATTCATCCTCCTGACGTCATCATTATCTATAGTATTCATCCCCTAATCAAGGGGGTAGTCTGCACTACATGCACTTTTTAAAAACATATATTGAAAATACAAGAGTTTTTACTTTCTTACACGCTAAAAATCTAAAATTTAATGTCAAACTGCGGAAGATGGGTTAACGAAGCCCTATTTTGCTGTCAATAGTTTTTTGGCCAACTGAATCACCAATTGGATCGTCCAGTTACATGAGTCTATAAATTATGTATAAAGAAGATATCCTGGTGACAGTCTTTTTCATGGGGGATGCTGTCACAAGTAACTATTCTGTGTATGTTTTATCATTGTAAGAAAAGGGAAGAGAGTCCGGGATTTTTTAGTCCGTGCAGGCCAAAGTTGAGGATCTCATCAATCACAGGATTTATATCAGATTTGTTTTTCATGGTCAGTGTTACATGTTCTATGAGTTCTTTTATACTTCCGAGGATAAGAAATGAAGTTATCCTCGGGTTACAGTCGCGTATAAGTTCCATCTTGATGCCGAGTTTGAGGGCATCCTCGATCTTATCAGCAATATTATTATAAAATTCTGTAATCTTCTGATCTGATTCCTTGTCAAGGCCTGCGGCATGGCGAAGGAGGATCCTGCTTAATTCCGGATTTTCAACAAAAAGTGTGAAAATTCTCCTCAGGTTGTCCTTCAACTGTTCCAATGGGTTTTGCCTCTCTTTCCCGATCTCTATCTTTTTGATACAGCGGTCAATTTCAACAATGAGGTTTTCTAATATGCTATCAAATATCTGCCTCTTGTTTTCAAAATAGAGATAGAAGGTGCCACGGGCGATTCCGGCCTTATTTATTATTTTTGATATACTCGTGTCATGATAACCTTTCTGTGCGAATGCACTTATAGCGGCCTTTAGAATCTTTTCTCTTTTATTCTTTTTCAGCATCTGGTTTTAATGTCCTGCAATGGTGATTCTGCTGATCTTTATGGTTGGCGAGCATATCTTCTGTCTGAAATCGAGGTCATTTCCCACCATCTCGATCTGTAAGAGCATGTCTTTAAGATTCCCTGCTATAGTTATCTCTTCAACCGGATATGTGAGTTCTCCATTCTCTATCCAGACACCTGAAACACCGCGTGAGTAATCTCCTGTGACAGGGTTGTATCCAAAACCTATTAATTCTGTGACATAGAGACCTGATTCAACAGTTTTTATGATTTCTGAAGGGGAGTAGTTTCCAGGGGAAAGATAAAAATTGGTTGGAGCTGCAACAGGGGGATCACCCGGACTGCGGGACGCATTCCCTGTAGTCGTGAGGTTTAGTTTTCTTGCAGAGTATGAGTCCAAAAGATAGCTTGTTAATATCCCCCTTTCAACAACTGTTGTCTTCCGTGTTGTTATTCCCTCGGCATCAAATGGTTTTGACCCTATTCCCCATGGCATTGTGCCGTCATCATAGATCGTTACTGCAGGTGTTGAGATCTGCTTATTCAACATCCCTACAAGAAATGAGGCGCCTTTGTAAATAGAATATCCTGACAGGGCCATGCATAGATTTCCGAGAAGGCTTGATGCAGTCTCCGGATCAAATACTACAGGTGCCTGTTGGGTATGTATCTTTTTTGCACCAAGGCGTCTGACTGTACGCTTCGCTGCCTCTTCTCCTATCTCAACAGGATTATCAAGCTTGCTGAACCTCCTCTTTGTAGAATACCAGCTATCCCTCTGCATGCACCCATTAGTGGTTGCAATAGGGGTTACAGATACTGTAAATATCGATGTCTCATAAGTACCAAATGAATTATTTGTATTGGCGTATATAATGCGTGTGGCCCTCTTATTAGAATATCCCCCCTCAGAATTTGTGACCCTCTTGTCATACTTAAAGGCAGCGGCCTCGGCCTCTCTCGAGAGGCTTAGCATATCCTCAAGGGACACCTGAGGAAAATATTCATCATAAATATCAAGCTCTTTACTTTTCATCCCATATTGAGGCAGCGGCAGGCCACCAAAATCATCCGGTGAAGTCAATCTGGCAATACTACTTGTATCTGCTATTAATTTCTCAAGAGATTCCGGTGATAAATCAGATGTAGATGTTACAGCGCTTCTTTTACCAAAAAAGAGTCGAAGCCCGAGGGTCTTATAGTTAGAATCTGTGATCTTGTCTATTGTGGAGAAACGCACCTGGACTGATGATGATTTCCCCTCAACTATAATGATGTCTCCTTCAGTTGCCCCTTTCTTTTTAGCCTTCTCTAATAACTCCTGTGCCTTTTCAATACTGATATCCATATTTTTTAGCTCCGCTCAATGCAAGCACTTATATGGTGCCACCAACAGTAATACCATCTATTTTTAGAGAGGGCATACCAACCCCCACAGGGACTGATTGACCATCCTTTCCACAGGTACCAACACCAGCGTCCAGTTCCATGTCATTACCCACCATTGAAACGCGTTTAAGGATATCAGGTCCGTTTCCTATTAATGTTGCACCCCTGACAGGGGTTGTAACCTTACCATCTTCAATCAGATATGCCTCACTTGTGGAGAATACAAATTTACCGTTTGTGATATCGACCTGTCCGCCCCCAAAGGCAACGGCATACAGACCTCTCCGGACAGACCTGATAATATCCTGTGGTGCTGTATTTCCGGGCAGCATGAAGGTGTTAGTCATCCTCGGTAATGGTGAATGTGCATAACTTTCCCTCCTGCCATTTCCTGTAAGGGGCATATTCATTAGTTTTGCATTGAGTCGATCCTGCAGATAACCTTTCAGTATTCCATTTTCTATCAGTAATGTCCTTTGAGTCTCTGTCCCTTCATCGTCTATATTTATTGATCCCCTCCTCTGAGGGATTGTTCCGTCGTCTACAACTGTGCACAGCTCTGATGCAACCTTTTTGTCCAGCATCCCTGTGAAGGCTGAGGTTCCCTTCCTGTTGAAGTCTGCCTCAAGACCATGACCTATAGCCTCATGTAGAAGTATCCCTGGCCAGCCTGGAGCGAGTACCACGTCCATTGTGCCGGCAGGGGTATTAACAGCCTCCAGGTTTGTGATGGACTGTCTTGCTGCCTTCCTGGTATATAAAACAAAACGATTCTCCTCAAAAAAATAAGAGAATTCAACCCTGCCGCCGCCTCCATAACTGCCAACCTGGCGGTTACCGCTCTCTTCTGCAATACAGGTAATATTTAATCTGCAAAGAGGCTGGACATCACCTATGACAAGCCCTTCTGAGGTGGCTATTAGAATTATCTTATATTCACTGGTAAAGTTGGAGAGGACATTCTTAATCCTGGAGTCGTAACTCCTGGCTATCTTATCTATCTTGTCCAAAAGCCTTATCTTTGCCTCTAATGGGATATCTGTTGGATAAGTTTCAACCGGATAGAGATTAGATTTAGGTTTTATAATATTAGAAAGGGGTACAACAGTGCTCTTGCAGTCCCCGGTTGCTATAAAACTTGCAGTTTTTGCTGCAAGTTTTATTTTATCCAGTGATATGTCTTCAGAGTAGGCGTATCCGGTTTTATCGCCGGCATTTGCGCGTACACCAACACCATGAGAAATATTTTTTGATGCTGTCTTTACTATACCCTCTTCAAGGCTCAGGGATTCTCTTATATTGTACTCAAAATAGAGATCCGCATAATCAATCTTTCTGCTTAGAAAATCACTCATTGCCTTTTCCATAGAATGACTGTCTATGCCAAATTTTTTTGTAAGAAAAGTTTCGGGGGTGATTAGATTTCCTGACATTGAGTTTATCACTTAATTTTATATTTTTAATTTTGAAGTTCGTAAGATTAGAATAATAAAATATAGATGCCTGTGTCAACCTAAAATTAAAACAGTTACTTTATATTTACAAAAGGACCTTATCATTGTAATATGTAAAAATAGGATATATGATATGATTAAGTTGATAATTTTCGACCTTGGTAAGGTTATATTGGATTTTTCTCACAGGGATATTGCAAGAGGGCTTGCAGTATTCTCCACCTTAGCGAAATATCAGGATCCTGCTAAAATAATGGACCATATGTTCAACAACGGTTCAAAAATCATCAACCTCTATGAAGAAGGCAGGATTACTACAGATGATTTCTTTATTTATATTAAAGAGTCATTTGGGCTTAATATCTCTTTTCCCAGGTTTAAAAAGATATGGAATGAGATATTTAAAGAGAATGATGGTATTGATATGTTGATTGAAAGGTTTAAAAAAGATTTCATGCTATTCCTGTTATCCAACACAAATGAACTTCATTTTGAATATGTAAAGGAAGAATACCCTGTTATAAATAAGTTCGATAGATGGGTATTGTCATATGAGGCAGGTATCAGGAAGCCGGAACCGGAGATTTTTCAGATAGCCCTTAATAAAGCCGGTGTGAAACCCAATGAGACCATATTTATTGATGATATCAGGGAAAATGTAGAAGGGGCTGAGAGTATTGGGATCAATTCTGTTGAGTTTAAGTCTGTTAACCAGATAACCACGTATCTTGAGGAGAAGACATATGAATCCAGGCCAGGATGACCCGGTTTTGTCAGCATTAAACAGGTTTTTTGCTGTATTTCCTTCCGGCCCGTTGGGGGCAGAAGAAATTGGATTAATTGAATGCCGTGGCAGAGTACTGACAGTTAATATTAACGCTGCAATAAACTCACCCAATTTTTCAAGGGCACTTGTAGAGGGGTTCCTTGTTAATGTTGCTGATATAGAGAGCGCTGGTGATAACAATCCTGTTGAGCTTAATATTAAAGGTACAATAGATGTTGGAAAGACCTTTGATGGGGTGATATCGACAGGGAGTTGTATGGAGGTCTTTACAGGAAGCTTCATCCCTGATGGCCCGTATGCAGTTGTCAGGTATATGGATATAACAAGAACAGGAGGAAGTATCAGGATCACGCGTTCATTCAATAAAGGAGATAATATAGAAGCTACAGGCTGTGAGATTAAAAAGGGTGATATTATTCTCAAAGGCGGTACAAGGATATCTCCGAAAGAGATAATGACACTCGCAGGACAGGGTATCTTATCTGTGAAGGTTACAAAAAAACCGGAGGTTGCTGTCTTCTGTTCAGGAAATGAGATAATCCCGCCATCAGAGCAACTGAGACCAGGTTATGTATGGGATGCAAATTCATATACCTTATTAGCACAGATTGAGGAATATGGCGGCATCCCTTTGTTTAATGGAGTTATTAAGGACGACCTGAATGCCTTTAAGACAGCATTAATTAATGGGCTTTCCAGGGCTGATATGGCTGTAATCTCAGGTGGTACAGCAATAGGAGGGAAGGAATTTATAGCAGAACTGATAAACTCATCGGGGAAACCTGGTGTGGTTGTAAATGGGGTTCCAATGAGGTCAGGAAAACCTTTGATAATGGGTGTAATTGATAAAAAGCCAATCGTGTGTGTGGCCGGCTATCCACCGGAGTCTCTCCGTGGTTTTGATCTCTTTGGAAAGCCGACGATTGAAAGACTCCTCGGAATTGTTTGAAGGAGAGGATAAGTAAGGGAGGTGAGGAAGGCTTAAGCCTAATCCGCCCTTCTTCATAAGAAAGAATATATGGAAAGGTTTATATCCCCTGAACCGGTTGTCAGACTGGAGAAATACTTCTCAAATCCTTATAAAAATCTTATTGCTGCTGCCAGGACATGCTATTCAGATAAGGGTATTATTGATGAGGACAAGATTTCAGGAGAAGCAGTGCTTGCCTTGAGCGAAGCGAAAAATGAGAAACTTGTTAAAAGCATCTACAAGGCAGGTCATCACACCACATTGCAGCATGCCCATTTCCAGTTTACACTCAACAATGTCTCAAGGCAATTCGTCTGGTCATTCCTTCACAGTCATCCTTTCTATAATTCCGAACAGGTAAGCCAGCGATACGTTGCTATAAGACCAGGTAATTTTGTCATACCACCATTGAAGGGAGAGGCTCTGGCAATATATGAGAAGACCATAACCAATCAGATGCAGGCATACAAAATACTCTGTGAGAGTCTCTTTCCAATTGCAAAAGATGAGTATCTCAGGCGTTTCAGGGGTTACAGGAAAAAAGGAAAAACCAGGGAATATGAATTGCTGCAAATAGAACTGCCGATATACAAGACAGGGAAGAATATAGATAAGGAAGCAATGAAGAAGGCACAGGAAGTGGCACGCTATGTTATTCCGGTAGCCGCATTTACCTCCCTTTATCACACTGTCAATGCAGTTACCCTATTCAGATACTACCGCCTTTGTAAACAGTATGATGTTCCTCATGAACAACATATGGTTATTGGCAGGATGATAGAGGAAGTGCTGAAAGTGGAACCACTGTATGAGACTATCCTTGAAGACCCCCTTACATTAGAGGCAACTCCGGAATACCAGTTTTTTATATCTCATCAACCAACATCAGGATCTCATGTAAAGAAAAGGTTCTTGCAGGAGTTTGACGCGAGCCTGAAGGGGAGGTTATCAAAGCTTATTGACTTTAAAAAGAATAACGAGGCAGTAATTGCCGGTTCTGTCCGCGAGATTCTCGGAATCCCCTCTTCAAAGTCTGTTGATAAAAGGAGGCTTTCGAATGAGAGGGCGATAAGGCTTGTACTGGATCCTTCCTGCAACAGGCTCTACGGAGAGGTGTTAAATCTTACAACAATGTCAAAGCTTACAAGAGCCCTCTCCCATGCCTCATATACATTCAGAAAGAAGATAAGCCATACAGCAGACTCGCAGGACCAGCGCCACCGTATGACACCCGCATCACGGCCATGCCTGCACAGACACATAACAGATGAGCCTGATTATATAACTCCGGGACTTATCAGTCAGAATAAAAAAATAGAAAAGTTTTATAATGAGACAATGGACAGGACATGGGAGTCAATAAACAAGATAATATCTCTTGGTGTCAGTGAAGAATTTGCAATGTATCTCCTTCCAAATGCGGTAGCGATTCGTTTTACCGAATCAGGCGACCTGCTCAATCTAAGGCATAAATATGCAATGAGGCTCTGCTACAATGCCCAGGAAGAGATATGGCGGGCCTCGCTCGATGAGGTTTCACAGATCCGTGAAATAAACCCGGCCATAGGTAAATATCTCTTCCCGCCATGTACATCGAGAGAGATGGCTGAGACAAGACCTGTATGCCCGGAGGGGGAACGATTTTGCGGCATTAAGGTCTGGAGGCTTAATCTTAAAGATTATAAAAGGATAATTTAAAAAGGCTCTTTTTTTATTAACTCTGCTGTCTTGTATCCACTGATAACAGCGCCTTCAATCGTTGCTGGTATGCCTGTATCTGTCCAGTCACCTGCAAGGAACAGGTTTCTTATTGGTGTCTCCCGGGATGGCCTGAATCTCTCTACACCTGGTTGTGGTGAGAATGTGGCAGCCCTCTCTTTTATTACCTTGCTGTAGAGGAGTCTTGCAGAATCTGCTCCTGGAAAAATCCCTTCAATTTCTTTCATTGACATATCGAGAATATCTTTGCTGCTCCATGAAATGTAATTATGGGCACCACTTATTACAAGAGACAAGAGACCTGCCGGGGCTTTATCCCTGTAAATCAAACCCTTATTAAATACCCACTGGACAGGTGAATTGATTAATGCAAAAAAAATGCAGTCAGTTATCGTCCTGTCAAACAACATGTGAATAGAAATAATTGGTGAAGGCTTTAACTTTTCTGTTACGCCGAAATATTCATAGTGACTTATCATTATATCTTCAGGGATAATCCTTTTAAGAGCAAAATAGGGTACTGCACTAATATAGAAATCTCCCTTTATTATCTCTCCATCCCTCAATCTTATTCCTGAGACATTATCATTTTTTATTATCAATCCGGAGACCAGGGCTGTTTTCTTTATAATTCCTCCATGCTTATTAATATAGTCTTCTGCACTATCAACATACATCCTGCTCAATGGTAAAGCAGGAAGGACTATACGCGATCCCTTGCGGCTTGAAAAAAATGCCTTTCTGAGAACGTTTTTAAAGAGATATGCAGATGCCGAATCAGGACCTTCATTCATTACTGCATAGGACAAGATACCCCAGAAATTATCCCTTGATTCTTTACCCTGGCCGAGTCTATTCAGCCATTCAGTGATTGAGGAGTCCTCTAATGTCCTGTCAGTTTTATTGAGCAATAAGTCCTTTGACACTTTAAGCATCCTGAACCTGTCTGGAAGACTCAAGGCACTAAAGCCTAATATTCCTGAAGCTATATGTAATGGTGCAGGAATATCAGGGCAATCTAAACTGTATACGTCTCCATTCTTATCAAGGAAATCCACACTGAGACTTTCCTGGATATATAAATTGTCAAGGGCGCCAATCGTTTTTAAAAAACGAAATGTATTTTCGTAACACCCCATGAGGATATGCTGGCCATTGTCTAATTCTATATTTCCATGTTTGTCAATAAATGAATATGCCCTTCCGCCAAGGAATCCACGCTGTTCAACTATGGTAACCTGATAACCTGATGAGCAGAGTTCTGCTGCTGCAGTAAGCCCTGCAAAACCGCCGCCTATAATGATTACTTTTTTTTTCACACCCTCCCCCTTCCCCCTCCCATCAAGGGAGGGGGATTTTAAGCCACGAGTGTTTCATGTTCCCAATCTGTTTTTCACCCAGGTTTTTAAGGCGATCAATATCTTCTGTAGCTTTGACAGTTTTGGAGGGTGAGCGAATACATCATAGTTGGCAGATTCTATCTCCTGAAGAAGGCGGCTGTATATTGCACGCATTATTTCCGCTGCAACCATAGCCCTCTGATCTTCCTTCGGGAGTGTTTCAACTGCCCTCTTATAATAACTCCTTGCACGTTCAGCCTCAAACCGCATAAGCTCCACAAATGCCTGGTTATAGGTGGATGACAGAAGGTCTTCCTCTGTGTAACCGAATTTCTTAAGGTCTTCAAGCGGCAGGTATATACGTCCGTTTAGTGTATCGGCCTTAATGTCTCTCATGATATTTGTTAGTTGCAAGGCAATCCCGAGGTCAACGGCATATCCAAGGGTAGTTGCATTGTGGTAACCAAATACCTCTGCACATATCAGCCCCACTATTGAGGCAACCCTGTAGCAATATTTATGCAGTTCATCGAATGTTCCATATCTGTCCTTTGTCAGGTCCATTTCCACACCCTTTATCAACTCAAGGAAATATTTTTGTGGGATTGAGTATTTATCTATGTATGATTTCAGGTCAATGGTAAGGGGGTGTGAAGGCTTTCCCTTATACATGTTAATTATCTCTGTAGTCCACTTAAGGAGTGCCTCTGAGGCTTCGAGCCTGTTCGCAGACTTGTCCACAACATCATCAAGACACCGGCATAGGGCATAGATTGCATAAAGGGCCTTTCGTTTATCAGAAGGGAGTGAGAAAAATGAATAGTAGAAATTGCTGTTACTTTTTTTAGTAATCCTACGGCTTTGCTCAGAAAGATTTGTTTCGTGTTGCACCATCAATGTCTCATAACCAGGGCTTGTGACAGGATCTTTGCTTTATCAAAAATATTTATGACAGGTCTGTTATTAAAGACATCATATCCATTATATTCTATTTTATCCAGGATCTTCATGCCGCCTGACCAGACAGCCTTTAGCTCAAGAGAAAGCCTTTTACTTACACTGTTGCAGAGAGGGAGCCCTTCTTTGAAAAGCCCCTTTGTGAAATCCGTTTCAGATTTTAATAGATTTATGAAGGCGCTGTTTAAGAGGTGAGATCGCAGATCCTTTTCATTATATCCAAACTGTTCCATATCCTCTGCAGGCAGATAAATACGGTCTTTTTCAAGGTCAATGGAAATATCCTGCCAGAAGTTTGTAAGTTGTAAGGCTGTGCATATAAAGTCAGATAACCTGTGGAGTTCATGGTCTTTATAGCCAAAGAGATAGAGTACGATCCTCCCAACTGGATTTGCTGAATAACTGCAGTATGAGAGCAGATCTTTCCGGCTCTTATATCGCTTGTTTATCAGATCAAGCTTGAATGCAGTGATCAGGTCACCGAGTAACTCAACAGGGATTTCAAATTTCCTTATAGTCTCTTTAATGGCAATAAATACAGGGTTCTCCGGATTTTCATAAACGCAGCTCCTGAGCTTCTTTTCCCAGTCTCCGAGTAGTTGAAGTCTTTCTTCTTCCCTGTACCTTTTTTCATCTGCAAAATCATCTGCAATCCGTGCAAATGCGTATATTGCGTGCACATATTTCCTTTTATCCCGTGGTACGATCCATGACCCGACAGGGAAGTTTTCATAATGCTCCAATGCGATTTTACTGCAATAATTGAAGGCTGACTCTATGGAGGGCCCTGTTTTTTCTTTTTTCATAAAATTATACTCCCCTGGTATCAGGACCCCAGATATATTTGTGTATCTGTAGTTGCAGCCTTACATCAAGATTGTCATTAATAATCCACCCGGCCAGGGCCTTTGGATCAAGTCGCCCAAATACAGGCATCACGAGGACATGACAGAGGTTAACGAGGTTATAAGATTCAATTACAGATTTAGCCCATATGTAGTCATTATAATCTGATACTACAAATTTTACTTCATCGTGAGGTTTAAGAGATTTTATGTTGTCCCACATCATATTTTCTGCCATGCCGCTTCCAGGGCATTTAATATCCAATATCCTTATAGTATCAGGATGAACAATAGAGATATCCAGACTGCCATTGGTCTCTAAAAGTACTGTGTATCCAAGCGTAATCAATCGGTCAATAAGCAGAAGGGTTTCATCCTGAGTCAAAGGTTCTCCTCCTGTTATGACTATATCTTTACAGGAGTATTTGTCTGTAATCTTCAGGATATCTTCAATAGAATATTCATTACCTTCGGAATACGCATATGTGGTATCACACCAGGAGCACCTTAGGTTACATCCGGTTGTCCTGATAAAAACTGCAGGTAATCCCTGGTATGTTGTTTCACCCTGTATACTTTTGAATATCTCGTTAATTTTCATAATACGCTATTTTAGCATAAAATGTTGCTAAAACAACACGGTTATCATTTTAATTGTTGTAATTTTTCAACACAAAGATGCAGCATGGATTTTATAATTACTTGATAATATTGATAATTAACTCAGGAACAGATGTGGTATAAGTCTTGCTATTATAAATTTCGATAATATGAGATTTCAAAGGACTATAAAAGAGACCGTTGTATGCACTGGAATTGGACTGCACACAGGGAGATGTGTTTCCCTCCGGTTGTCTCCTGCACCGTCTGACACAGGGATTATTTTTATCAGGGGTGATAAGGATTCAGAGATAAAGGCAACTGTTGAAAATATAGTTGCAACAGATTACTCATCAACATTGGGGTTTAATGGTTCAAGTATCCGGACTGTTGAGCATCTGATGGCTGCAATTGCCGGTCTTAATATTGACAACCTTTATGTTGAGGTTGACTCACAGGAAGTTCCAATAATGGATGGAAGTGCTTATCCATTTGTGGATCTGATAATGAAAAGCGGGATAGTCCAGCAGGACAGGATAAAACAATATATTAAAATCATTAAGACCATCGAGATAATTGAGATGGACAGGTATATCAGGATAGAGCCTTCACCATTTACAGCTATTACATATGTTATGGATTTTGATCACCCTCTGCTGAATAAACAGAAATTTATTTATCATTATTCAATAGAGAACTTTGTGGAGGATATAGCGCCTGCACGTACCTTTGGATTTCTTAAGGATGTGACAAACCTCAAGGAGAAGGGTTTAGGCAGAGGTGGTTCTCTTGAAAATGTGATTATCCTTGATGATAATGATATATTGAATAAAGAAGGATTAAGATATAGTGATGAATTTGTAAGGCATAAGGTACTGGATTTAATTGGAGATATGGCACTTCTTCCCATGTCATTTATAGGACATGTCAAAGCCTGCCGGTCTGGTCACAGACTGAATACGAAACTTGCCGGGTCTATCCTGGAAAACAGGGATAAATGGGTCGAGGCAGGTCAGATAGAGGAAGACATCGCAGTTTAATATTACCCTTCATATTGAGAACACATCTGTAGTAGAATAAAAAAAAAGAGTAATTGAAAATTATGGGGGTCTCTCCTGCATAAAAAGAGACCCCCATTAGATAAGAAAAGACTTAATTTATTTTTTCTTTGTAGTTTTCTTTGCAATACTTTTTTTTGCCGGCTTCTTTGCAGCAGCCTTTTTCTTAGCAGTAGACTTTTTTGCTGGGGCCTTCTTTTTAGTTGTGCCCAATGTCTATCACCTCCTTTCTTCGCTTTGCTCAGTGTGTTTTCGCTTCGCTCAATGCAAGCAATGCCCCTTTGGGGGTCCCAATGCCCTCCCTACCTTTGTGCCTCTGGATCTGTGAGGCAGTAAGTGTTTGGAGCAATCCTCTGAAATCTTTTATCCCTGTTCAATGAAATTGATACAGAAGTTATCGGTGTTTTGCTTCTAATTTTTACACCGCCCTCAATGAGGCGCTGGTAAATCTCTTTTGCATGGAGTGCCTTTCCCTCTTCTTTCAGGAGTATATAAGTTGCCTGTGGTATGCTTAAGCCGGAAAACTTGAATGTGCTGAACAGCAGGTCTTTAGACTCCTCAGATCCTTTAATTAAACCCTTCTCTGCATCTTCTGATTGAGCCTGCTGTGAAATTGCCTTTGCCTTGTTTCTTTCTACCTTGTAGAGGGTGTCTGCTAATTCCAGATATTTCTTGGTAGTCTTGATCTCATCTTCAAGACGGTCACGTTTTTTCTGAAGTTCTGATAGCTTATTTTTATATATGGTTATTCGCTGTTCAAGACCGCTTAAGATATCTTCTAATTCTTCCATTAAGGCACCTTCTTGATACATACAATTTTTAATATACATGTAATAAAGAATTTTTGTCAAGCATTTTTATAATATTTTATAATATTTTCTATCGGATGAAAGTATGTATGTATAAAGTATTCATTCATACAAAGAAATATTTTTGTGTTTGGATTCAGCGATTGGCATTATGATCTTGTTGAAATGCTTAATATATAGATGAAAGATTTATTAGATAAGTAGGTGTATGAAGTATATGAGTTAAGAGAAATAAACTGAATACTTACATGTCCTGACAGAGATATTCATTAATACAATTATCGTTAACAGGAAGTTTTTCTACCATAGTAACTCCTGACAGGAAATATTCCCTTCCATGTCGCTTTAAATTTACTTGCTTATTTGCAACCATATTATCGATGGCTAAAAAGATTAGATTGTAGGAAACATCGAGGGTCTGTTCTAAATCACAGAGGCTGATACCTCCGCTTTTTTCCACTATGTCCAATATCTGCCTTGACACTTCATTAATAGGTTTCTTCATAACTGCCTCCTTTCAGTCTGTTTATTAACAATAGTCAATTATTATACAAACGGTATACCAGTGTTAAAACTTTAGAAAAATATTTTTTTATTGTTTATTTTCTCGATAGTTAGAAAAAATACATGATGGATTTGATATTTTCTAACGTGAATTTTACGACAGAAGAATGACGTTTTTCGCCAAAATTGACTCTTTTAAACATATAGAAAATAACGAAAAATACAACGAAAAATGTCTTGACCCCATTAAGATATTTGTCATATAATGAACGAACTTATCATTTTCAGAGGGGCGATTAGCTCAGTGGTAGAGCGCTTCCTTCACACGGAAGAGGTCGCAGGTTCGATACCTGCATCGCCCATCCAATAAAATCAACAAATTACGCTCTCCTTCTCCTCAGCCAATTCCCTGAAATTGTGCAGTTTTTGTGCAGTTGATTTTCCGGTGAGAGTTTTGTCCAGGATATCTACCGCATTGGCTATGTGGGAGGGGGCCAAGTGGGAGTATCTCAAGGTCATTTTGACATCCTCGTGTCCCAAAAGCCTCGATACGGTTGTCAAATCAATCCCTGCCATAACCAGTTGAGATGCGAATGTATGTCTTAGGTCATGGAAGTGGAAATCCTTTATCCCTGCCCTCCTTAGCGCAGAATGGAAAGATCGCTTAACATCCTGATAAGCCTTACCGGTAGCAGGGTCATAAAACACAAAAGGTATATCTAAGCGTCTTGTGAGACTCTGTAAGGTCTCTCTTAGAGTCTGATTAATAGGGATCTCTCTCCTTTCTCCGCTCTTTGTGACATCCAGCAAGATAAAACCATGCCTTAAGTCTACCTGATCCCACTTAAGAGAAAGTATCTCACCCTTACGCATTCCTGTATTGAGCGCTGTTACTACTATTGGTTTTAGATGCTTATCACATGCCTTGATAAGTGCCTGACACTCCTCCTTTGACAGATACCGCAGGCGCTTGTTATTGGCTTTAAGTGGGGAGATCTTCCGTATCTTCTTTAGTGCTTCCTCTTCCACCATCTCCCATTCAATGGCCTTTGCAAACATACGCTTTAAGATTCCCAGGCGCCGGTTAATCGTTGCAGGTTTGAGGCCATCTTTTAATCCCTGGGTCTGGTATTCGTCGATCAGCATGGGGTTGAAATTTCTTAACGGCAGATTGCCAAAGGTCTGGACCAAGATGTTTATCATGTACTGTGTCGACTTAAAGCTCCTGTATCGCTCGGCCCATATAAGAAATTTTTCTGCAAGTTCGGCAAATGTATAGTTTTCAATCCTCTTTATCTCCGGATGCTTACCCTTGTTCTTAGCGTCTTTACGGCTTACAAGCAAGGCCTCAGCCTCCTTCTTAGACGTAGACCCGGACGATATTCTGATTATCCTTCCGTCCGGTCCTGCATACCTTACCCACCAGATATTGCCTCTCTTATAAATTCCTCTTTGTTTTACCATCCTTATCACCCCCTTTCTTTTTTAATTCCTCCTCAACCTTCGATAAGAGTATTTTTGTTGTTCTTTGTGGTGTCCTCACCTCCTTTTCCCATTGATAAACTGCTGTTACCGTAACCCCCACAAGCTGCCCTAATACCTTCCTGGTCAGTTTATACTTTTTCCTGAACTCTAATATCTCTTGAGGGGTCCAGTCTTTCACGATCATTACTCTAATATAACGATGTTATATTGTCAAGGATTATTTTTGAGATAGCCTTCTTATACTTGCGAGGTGTGAAACAGGTCTTACAGTCTGTGTTTCCACCCATTTATCAATAACAGATTTCTTGAAGCGGGTGTACTTCCCGATTTTTATATACGGGATGCTTTTGGTAGAAACAGATTTATAGACCCAGGAGACATCCACCTGTAAATATTCTGCAAGGGATTCAACAGTAAAGATAATATCCCCTTCAAACTTACATTGCCGTCTTATCTCTTCCCCGGTTTTTTCATTCTTCGTTATTGTTTCCACGGTAAAGATAATATCATTATATCCTTTACCACATTTGTTAAACAATGGCCTGATAGCCTCTACAACACCCTGAACGATCAGCGTTATGTCTTCAGATTCTAATTTTATTTGCATCTTAAGAATATCTCTTGGGGTAGATTCATACAGCAAACGGGGGTCATGCCGTCCCCCCAGCCATGTTCACAACAACCAACCGGCCCCCCAGTTCTTTTTTGACCCGATAAACCGCCGTTATCTCCTCCAGTGTAGATCCCCTCAAGTTCCTGATCTCTTCCGGCAGGAAGCAGACTTCACCATCAGGGATAATGGAAACGGCCTCTGTATGAGTAACCAGCCAAACCTCAGCATCTAATATCCTTGACCTGATCTTTACAGCATACGGTTTGCCTTTAGAGGATAACTTTCTTTCAGTGCTTATTAACTTACCTGCATCTCCTCTCATAATCTCATTGGAGAGGATTTCCTTATCAACCACTTTGCCTATACTACTTTGAGCAGACAGTGGATGTTTACATAATATACACGTCTGCCATACAGGGTTAACCCTCGCCTTACAACAAGGACATTTTGAAAGTTCAGTTGCTCGCATTTAGTAAACTCCCAAGTAAACTTCTGGTAAACAAAAGCTTTACTGCCTGGTAAACAAATTGAGAAAATTTACATCCAAGTAAACTTTTTTCCCCTTGTGAATACAAGGCGAAGTGGCAAAAGTTTACTTTTTTGTAGGTGTAAAATTTACACATGAAAATAAGTAAACTTTTTCTGTTGTTAGTAAACTTTGATGTAAACTTCTTGTAAACTTTCCTCATTGCTTCTCCCTGTGTGCTTCTGCTATTTTCAGGTCTTTACCAGGAGCAAGTCTGCTCTCTTCCTGTAGTTTTTTCTTGATCCTTGACACTAAACCTTTGCTTACAGCAAGCTCATCTGCCATGTCGGAGACACTATCCACACCCTCAGCAACCAGCTTCATTAGCCTATCTTCCGTACTTTCCTCAAGGGGTTTCCAAGACCAGGTGGGAACCCCATCTATCGTATTCAGATGACACTCAATGTCGTTTACATCATCACCATAGGCCCCCCTGGACTTGACAAAACGGATAATGAATTGTGCTCCTGCATTTTTTGCATTAGGTATCCGATCCAACCGGATCACTGTATCAAGTGTGTCCTCCCGTGAAGACGTGCCCCGCTGTTCTCCTGATTTGCCGGAATGGTGAACCAGAACAACCGCAATGCCACGCCGCCTTAACCATAAAAGAAAAGGAAGCACCTGCAACGTCCAATCATCCCGCTTATCTTCCCTGACCCCAGGCAGAAGGCAGGATAGGTTATCGAAGACGATAACCTTAATTTCAGGATGTGTTTCGACATAATCCTTGACCGTTTCTTGAATGTTTGAATTCGCAAGGTTTAAATCTCTTTCTATTTTTTGATAAAAGTATTCATGCGAAAGAAAATATACTGGTGCCTGTGGTTTTTCTCTCAGTAGACTCAGGAAACGCTCCCGGAGGTCGTGCAGGCTCATCTCCCCGTCAATATATAGGACTCCTGCTGGTCCGCTTACCTGCCACTTCAGGAATGGACTGTTGCAGATCAGCGATACCGTAAGCCCTATAGCCATGTAGGTTTTACCAAGTCCACGTGGCCCATATACCATCATGAGGCCACCCTCAGGCAGGTAGGGAAGAAGCCTGAACCGTTCCGGTATCTCAAGTTTCAGGAATTCCTTAAGAGACAATATACAAAGATTTAGAATGTCTGACGTAATGTCCTTACTCCTGCTCTTCATGAAATATTCCAACGTCTCTTCCGGTGTGAGTTCAAACCCTGTCACGTTTGCAGTTGATTGCTTGCCATTGCCATCATCTATGGGGTCTTTCATCTTTGCCGGCCCCTCTATTACTGGATCATCCTTCGGAGGGATACCCCCTTTCTCTCGATGCTCCCGATGCCGTAATAATGCCTCGCCAAGGTCAAAATTAGATTCCTCCATTGTTTACCTCCACATACAGTGCAAATTTCAATTTATCACCCTCGCTTTCCAGAATATCCAAGCGATATTCTATAAGAGGCTCCTGCTGATATGCCTCAGCGTTTATATCAGCAATGTTTCTGGCACGTGCCTTATGGTTTTGAATCGTTCTGAATAGTGTGCATAAATCGGCATGGTATCGCCGTTCCCAACCCCTGAAGTTTTTTATTAACTTTCGCTTGATGTCAGCTTTAGAATCTTTTTGTGATTTGTCATATGAAATGCCGAGATAGGCGAGTGCAGCCTTAAAGGATAGACCCCGATAGTCCTGTATAAATTGAATCCCATCTCCATGTGCATGACATCCAAAACACCGAAAAGTCTGCCTCGCCGGATCAACCATGAATGAAGGCGTCCTCTCCTCATGCAGCGGACACAAACCCCAGTAGTACCTGCCCTTCTTCTTTAGCTCGATCCCTTCCTGTTCCATAATTTCATTTATATCAGGTTTATTAACCATCTCTTTTTATGATGCTTCTTTGTCTGTTCAACAATCTGTAATAATCATTTGAAGCTCTCAATTTCGTCCATGATATCCCTGCGGACTGGCTCCCGTTCCCTCTCTCTTTTTAAAAGATTCTCTACGATAGCATCAGTCGGGTCCAAGGCGGGGAATATGTCAGAGACATTGCAGTGAAAAATTCCTGCTATCCTCTCCTGCAATTCGGGGTTAGGGATAAGTCCATTCTCAAAACAAGACACCTGACTTTGAGATATCCCGGCCCGTCGTGCTAAATCAACTTGACTCATTCCGCTCAGAAACCTCCTCTTCATAAGTTCAGTCATATCTTCACTCCTCTGTGAAATATATTATTGAATAACTTACCTTATAGTGTTTGCCCGGTCAAAGTGACGATATCGTCACAATGCTTTATCCGGAGAGATATTGCGGAGGAGGAATTCTGGTAAAGGGGAATAGAAATATATAGGCTTGGACGATGCTTACTTGCGGTTTCTATATTTTGATCTTCTTTGATAGTCGTGTAGCATTCTTTTTATCTTATTGGGTATGGTAAAAACATACAAAGAAGGTATTTCGTCTTGCTTCATGCCCATTATTCTTAGTGTCAAATCTGTTCCTAAGCGATGACTTCCATTAGTGTTTATGAATCGTGAGCCAATGTTTATGATGTGTGTCAATAATTGAAATTTTCTGTTCAATCCTGTCTTAGTATTTTTAAATTTTGGAAAAGAAATTGTATCCAGAAACCTTTCCCATGCCCACTCATGATGAATGGGATGTTCCTTAATATTTTTTATAAGTTCTGCAGTGCTGATTCTCCTTTTCTGCCATCGTATTTCACCACAGGTTTTTTTCGTGTCCTCCAGTATTACGAAGAGTTCTTTCTCATATTCGCTCTTTGTTTTGATTTTATGACCATGAATTATCAATAACTCCTCAAGCCAGGTATCATACTCATTTTCACTTTCCCATTTATTGATCTTCTTAATTCCTTTAACCTTCTTAGGGGTTTCTTCATGTGGAGCCCTTGCCTCTTTCAAGGTTGAGAGTTCTTTTTGTTTCATAAAGTCTGTTTTTTCACAAAATATACACCTAACTGGATAGCTTGGCCCTGAATGGTGATTATAAATGCTTGTTTCTTTTATAATAATATAGTGCTTACGGTACTTATCACATTTTTCTTCACGAATAAATATTTTGTGCCAAGAACAACGTTTACCTGTTAAAACAGGTATATATAACTTGCCATCTTTTTCATGTGCTTCAACCTTAACCCCCTCAAGGAGAATAGTTTTTCTCGGAATGTCTCCAGTATCATCAATTATGGCTCCGTTTAATATTTCGTTCTTAGTCACAAGATATCCATGAGGTTATTGCATTCCTGTAAGCCTTACCTGTAAAATTCCCAAAATTCCTCTACTGTTAATCCTGCCTTTTTAATCTGATCCAATAACAATCCCTTCTTTACTGACTTCCCCTTGTGGACAGGGATTGACAAAATGTTAGGATTTCCTTCTTTGGTCAGTTTCACATGACTGCCTCGCTGTCCTTCATTCTTCCATCCGGCACGTTCAAATGCTTTTATGACCCTCTGAGGTTTGAGGTTATGAAGGCCACTCACCGGGCAAAGGCCCTTTTTGTTTTCTTTGCTGTAACCTCAAGATGTCCTTCAATGGCATCGGCAATCATGGCAAGGGCCTCCTCTACTGTATCCCCCTGAGAAGCACACCCGGAAAGCGCCGGACATTCTACCCAGAATCCCCCATCATCCAAGTCCGGATGCAGGACAACAGTATATGCCCTCCCCCGCACACTAACCTTGTAGTCTTTCTCCTGGCCGATCTTCGCCACCTCACCCTTGAGCTCTTCTATGATCTCTCCAATCGCAATGGCCATTACCAGTTGACCCTTTGCGAGGGTATCGAGGATCACCCCCTTATCCTTTGACAGGACAAAGATAGTCTCCCCGTCTGTCAGGAATCTCATCTGTGCAAGAGGCTTCTCTACTTCGGGAAAGTTCTTCTTAAGCCATCTTATGGCCTTTCGTATCTTCTGCAGGGATACCCCTTTATCTATGAGGGTTTTGGCCACCTTTAACTGCACCATATCATTGAAGGAGTAAAGCCTCGCAGTCCCATAGCCTGAAGCCTCCGCTAAAGAGGGCTTAATAAAATGTGTTCTGTCCCAGTAGTCTACCTGCCTATTGGTAAGACCAGAGATACTGCATACTGTTTTTGTATTAAAGGCCATTTTACATACCTCCATGTTTAAATAAACACATGAATGTATTATATATAATTATAAAGGAATGTCAATAATAATAATGTAATGAGGCAGGTAGCAGATAGTAAATTGAAGTGGTGACAACAATCTTGTTTAAACTTGAAAAAATGCCATGTTTACCTGGTGAGATTTTATCGTGTAATTGCCCTTAAGAGCTTTACCGCAAGCCTGAGCTGTTCTTCATTGACCTCACTTGCAATCTTGCCCAGTGCTGCTTTTAAATCCTTCCTGCTGGCCTTATGTCCAAAGTCAAACATCTCCCACATCTCAACGTCCAGGGCCTTGGAAAGCCTTATAAACATGTCCAATGTCGGATTTTCCGTCCCGCGTTCAACCCTGCTCAGGTAATTTGGGGTTATCTCGGCCTTCTCAGAAAGTTGCTCCTGAGATAATCCTTTATTTTTCCTCAACTCTTTGATACGATTCCCTATCGATTCCTTTGTGTTCATCACCTCTCCCTTATAATATTTTTAGGAGGGATTGTGAATGAACTAAGAGGAATATTATGTTGAATAATAGTGCCTATTAGGTTTATTTTTTTGATAAAAATGTCCTCAGTGGGATTGCATGGCATTTGCAACAGTGTTGGAATGTTGGAGTGAAATAACGCAAGAACCCACTGAAATAAACAGTCCATAGTGATGGGGGATGTATATCATGAGGAAATTGCAGAAATTGTCGCTGATATGTATATTCTTTGTATTTTCTATTGGCGCGATCAGTTTTCTCGCATGCTCAACTGACCCAAATGAACAAGCAAATAAGCTGTATGTCGAGGCTATTGAGATTTGGCAAAACGCTAAGATAAAGGCTGATAATTATTCAAAAGCATATGAATCCCACAAAGAAGCAGTGAAAAAAATTGATCGCATCATTTCCAAATATGCTTCTTCCAATATCGCTGTCGGACTGATGTCCGGTCAAACAAGAATTGCAGGAATGACTTTAAATGAATTCCAAAATTTGAAAGGCTCCCTGAAGTCATTTGCCGAAGCTGAAAAACAGCCACTTGCATGTGCTCTTCTAATTGTCGGTACGGACAGCAAAGCCCGGGTGTTGGCCGACATTGCAGGCAAGTATGCCCAGGCTGGGCAAACAGAAAAGGCTACACAGATTCTTTTCCAAGCACTCGAAACTGCCAATACTATCGAAGGTGCAAACAGCAAAGCCCGGGTGTTGGCCGATATTGCCGGTAAGTATGCCGATGCCGGGCAGCCAGAGAAGGCTGCACAGGTTCTCTCTCAGGCGTTCGAAACTGCCAGAACTATCGAATATGCATCCTCGAAAGCCTGGGCGTTGGTTGATATTGCCGGTAAGTATGCCGATGCCGGGCAGCCAGAGAAGGCTACACAGATTCTCTCCCAAGTGCTCGAAACCGCCAATACTATCGATGATGCATCCTCGAAAGCCCGGGTGTTGGCCGATATTGCCGGTAAGTATGCCGATGCCGGGCAGCCAGAGAAGGCTACACAGATTCTCTCTCAGGCGCTCGAAACTGCCAAGACTATCAAGGATGCAGACAGCAAAGTTTGGGTGTTGGCCGATATTGCAGGCAAGTATGCCGATGCCGGGCAATTTAACAAGGCGCTCGAAATCGCCAAGACTTTCAAGGATGCAGACAGCTTCATTGATCATCAATCCGGTTGGCCTACGGGCAGGACAATCGCGGATGCTGTCTGGGAAGCTAAGGCGTTAGCCGACATCGCGGGTAAGTATGCCCAGGCTGGGCAATTTAACCAGGCGCTCGAAATCGCCAAGACTTTCAAGGATGCAGACAGCAAAACCCGAGTGTTGGCCGATATTGCCGGTAAGTATGCCGATGCCGGGCAGCCAGAGAAGGCTGCACAGGTTCTCTCTCAGGCGTTCGAAACTGCCAGAACTATCGAATATGCATCCTCGAAAG
>Ga0209343_10002744_pt1 | contig 22544 bp, 19 predicted proteins | sample RifCSPlowO2_02_FD_184026 | JGI IMG/M metagenome (GOLD analysis project Ga0209343, IMG submission 184026) | Groundwater microbial communities from Rifle, Colorado - Rifle CSP2_plank lowO2_0.2 (SPAdes) (version 2) | ecosystem: Environmental > Aquatic > Deep subsurface > Groundwater | place... | reverse complement strand
CCAATGGCGTCGCCGGTGGCCGGGTTGTAGTTGGTGAAGCTGTCTTTGCTCTCGACTTGCTGGCCGTTGATCCAGTGCTTGATCATGCTGTTTGCCTCTTTGTTGTTTTGCTTAGCCGCGCGCGGCAAAGAATTCGCTTTCGCTGACGATGCGGTTGACCAGGCGGCCAACGCCTTCCACTTCAACCACCACTTCATCGCCGGGCACCACGTCGGCCAGGCCTTCCGGCGTGCCGGTGGCGATCATGTCGCCGGGTTGCAGGGTCATGAAGCTGGAGAAGTATTCGATCAGGTAGGGGATGTCGAAGATCATGTCGGCGGTGGTGCCTTCCTGTTTCAACTCGCCGTTGATCCAGGTGCGCAGCTTCAAGTTGGTCGCATCGGGCACATCGGCAACATCGACGATCCAGGGGCCGACCGGAGTGGTGGCGTCGCGGTTCTTCACCCGCAGGTTGGGCCGGTAGTAGTTCTCCAGGTAGTCACGGATGGCGTAGTCGTTGCACACCGTGTAGCCGGCCAGGTATTGCAGGGCGTCCTCGCGCTTGACGTTGCGCGCCGGCTTGCCGATCACCGCCACCAGCTCGCACTCGTAGTGCATGTAGGCGACGTTGTCCGGTCGCCAGGTGACCTGGTTGTGGCCGGTGTAGGTGCCCGGCGACTTGATGAATGCCAGTGGCTCGGTGGGCGGGCTGAAGGCCAGTTCGGCTGCGTGGTCGGCGTAGTTAAGGCCCAGAGCGAACATGCTGCCGTTGGCCGGTGGCAGCCACTCGACCTGGTCTTCGGCCAGCAGGCGGCCGTCGGCCAGGCGCACGGCATTGTTGTCTTCGACGGTGACGGCGTGGATGTCACCCTGGAAACGGATACGGGCGTGTTTCATCAGAGCGCTCCTTCAGCGACCACGGTATTGACGAGACGGCCAAGGCCATCGATTTCCACTGCGACAGTGTCGCCGGGCTGCACATCGACGCGTCCTTCCGGTGTGCCGGTGATCAGCACGTCGCCTGCATGCAGGGTCATAAATTCGCTTAGTTCAGCGATCAGTTGGGGAATGTTGCGCACCCAGTTGGCCGTGTTGTTTTGCTGGCGCAGTTCGCCGTTGACCAACAGGCGGATGCCCAAGGCGTTCGGGTTGGCGATCTGGCTGGCGGGCACCAATTCCGGGCCGATGGGGCAGAAGCCGTCGCGGCACTTGGCTTTGACCGCTGGGCGGTAGTAGCTGTCTTCGGGCAGGCTGAATTCGTTGACGATCAGGTAACCGGCCACGTGATTCATGGCCTCGGTCTCGCTCACGCGGCTGGCATCCTTGCCAATTACCACGCCCAAGGCCGGGCCCGGTTGCAGACGCTCGACGCCGGCAGGGAACACCACCGGCTGGTCGTGGCCGTTGCGGGTGTTGGAGGTCTTGATAAACAGCACGGGTTTGACCGGCGGCTTCTGGTAGGGCGGCTGCTGGAATTCTTCCAAACGACTGCGCAGCAGCCCCTGGTAGTTCAGCGCGATGCCGAACAGGGTGCCGGCGGCTGCCTTATCGAGAGCACTGCTCATCGGTTGTTCTCCCATTGCAATAAAGTCGGTGCTGCGCGTAGTCATGCGCGGCATATGATTAACATGTTAACCATATATTTAACATGTTAACTATTGATCTGTACAGCTTCTACTTTGGTGAGCCGCCACTGCTTTAATAGGCAGTCGAGCGGCGGGATATTCGGCAGCCATCTGGTCACCATAATGACGGCTGCCGCTCAGGCTTGAATGGCTTTTACAACCATTGAATTGCACTTTTCATGGTGCAATTCATGGCGAGCGCGACATCTGATCGAGGCGCGCTCGCTGGCCCTCAGTAGGTGATGCACACCGACTTAAGCTCGGTGAAACCTTCGATGGCGCTGCGGCCGAATTCACGGCCCATACCCGACTGTTTGAAACCGCCGAACGGCAGGTTGGGGTCGACCGGCACATGGTTGTTAACCCACACGGTGCCGGCTTCGATACGCGGCAGCAGGTCCATGACCTTGCCCAGGTCGTTGCTCCAGACGCTGGCGGCCAGGCCGTAGCGGCTGTCGTTGACCAGGGCCAGACCCTGCTCCAGATCGTTGTAGGGCAGCACGCTGAGCACCGGGCCGAAAATCTCCTCCTGCACCGCATTGCTGCGCTGATCCAGACCGCTGAGCACAGTGGGGTTGACGTAGTAACCGGGACTGTCCGGGGCGTCACCACCGGTGGCGATGCATGCACCTTCGCGGCGGGCGACAGCGAGCATGGCGAGGACGTGGTTCTGGTGCTTGCGCGTTGCCAGCGGGTTGACCTGGGCAGTGGGGTCCATGCCGGGACCGACGCTCATGGCACGTGCCTGGGCGCTCAGGGCTTCGACGAACTGGGCATGGCGGCTGACCGGCACGTAAAGGCGCGAGGCCGCGGCACAGACCTGGCCCTGGTTGAGCAGACCGCCAGCGATGGCACCGGCCACGGCCTTGTCGATATCGGCATCCTCGAGCACCAGCATCGGGTTTTTGCCGCCGAGTTCGAGGGTGAAGCGGGTCATGTTGTGCAGGGCGGCGATGCCGATCTGCTTGCCCACGGCGGTGGAACCGGTGAAGGACACCTTGTTGACCAACGGATGGGCCACCAGCGCGGCACCAGCCTGGGCTCCGCGGCCGATCAGCACGTTGAACACGCCGGCGGGGATGCCGGCCTCGATGGCCAGTTCGGCCAGGCGCAGGGCGGTCAGCGGGGTTTCGTCGGCTGGCTTGATGATCACGGTACAGCCGCAAGCCAGCGCCGGGATGACCTTCCACAGGGCGATCATCATCGGGAAGTTCCACGGCACTATGCCTGCCACCACACCCGTCGGTTCGCGCCGGGTGTAGGCGTTGAAGCGCGCCTGCGCCGGCATCGGGATGGACACATCGAGGGTCTGACCCTCGATCTTGGTGGCCCAGCCGGCCATATAGCGCATGTAGTTGACCGAGGCACCCACCTCGATGGCGCGCGAGAGGTGGATCGACTTGCCCTGGTTAAGGGTTTCCAGCTGGGCCAGTTCCTCGCCGTGGGCTTCCACCAGATCGGCGAAGCGCAGCAGGGTGCGTTCGCGCTCGGCCGGAGCCAGGCGGCTCCAGATGCCGGACCTGAAGGCGCGGTGGGCGGACTCGACGATGCGGTCGACCTGGCCGGCATCGGCCAGTTGCACACTGGCCAGCACCTGGTCGTCGGCCGGGTTGCGCAAGGCCAGGGTCTCGCTGGCGCTGTTGAGCTGGCAGGTGCCGTCGATAAACGAGCCGTGCTGGCGTTGGAGGAAGTCTTCGACGGACGTGAGGGTTTCGATCAATGCGGCGGCCATAAACCAAGGCTCCTGTGGGGTAGGCATGGACAGGAATCTAGCTTAGGCCGGGTAGTGTGGGTGGGCTTGACTCTGCCTGCACGACGGTATGTTCCAGACTGCCAGAACGATCCATCTGATTGACCGCAGGTGAGCGCTTGTGCAGGCTGGAAGTGATACCGTTAAACTATTCACAACTGCCTTGAAGCCGAAATTCACCATGCCTGTTACCCGACCGTCCCTGACCCTGACCCTGCTCCAGGCCCGCGAGGCCGCGATGAGCTTCTTCCGTCCGCTGCTCAACCAGCATGGCCTGACCGAGCAGCAGTGGCGGGTGATCCGCATCCTGCGCCAGCATGGCGAAATGGAGAGCTACCGCCTGGCCGAGCTGGCTTGCATCCTCAAACCGAGCATGACCGGCGTGCTCAGCCGGCTGGAGCGCGATGGCCTGGTCAGCCGCAGCAAGCCGCCGCACGACCAGCGTCGGGTGTATATCGATCTGACCGCGCTGGGCCATGAGTGCTTTCTGTCGATGAGTGCTGACATGGAGAGTAACTACCAGCGGATCCAGGAACAGTTCGGCGAGGAGAAGCTCCAGCAATTGCTGGGGCTGCTCAACGAGCTCAAGCAGATCAAACCCTGAGCCTGGCGGGCGCGGCCACTGCGCCGCGCCGCCATGATCTCGCGACGAGGGTAAGGCGCATGCGCGACCCGCAACCCATCCCCAACATCAATATTGGCCAGGTTTACGACCAGCGTTACGCCGATGCCGACGTGCACTACGAGGCCCTTGGCAAGCTGGCGGACTTCTTCGGCCGCAACATGCCGGTGCATCGCCACGACCGCTTTTTTCAGGTGCATTACGTCAAGAGCGGCATGGTCCGCGTCTACCTGGACGACCGGCGCTACCAGCAGCAGGGGCCGATGTTCTTCCTCACCCCGCCGACCTTTCCCCATGCCTTCGTCACCGATGCCGACAGCGATGGTCATGTGCTCACGGTACGCCAGGAGCTGATCTGGCCGCTATTGGAGGGGCAGCAGGGCCTGGCCCTGGGACCGCAGATCGCCCCGCTGTGCGTGGCGGTCGGTGAGCTGGATGCGCAGTACGACGCCGAAGTGGCGCGCCTCAACCTGCTGTTCGACGAGCTGCGTAGCGAGTTCGCCGACGATAGACCGGGGCGGGCGCTGAGCCTGGCGGCGCTGACCCGGCTGATCTTTATCAGCCTGCTGCGCCTGTCGACACGCTCGATCCAGTCGCAGCCGGCGCGCCGCGAAGATCTGCAGATATTCCAGCGTTTCAATGCCCTGATCGAGGCCAACTATCAGGCGCACTGGGCACTGGAGCGCTATGCCGAGCAGCTGGGGGTGACCGAGGCGCGGCTCAACGACATCTGTCGGCGCATCGCCGATCTGCCGTCCAAGCGTCTGGTGTTCGACCGCCTGATGCAGGAGGCCAAGCGCCTGCTGCTGTTCACCGGCAGTACGGTCAACGAGATCTGCTACCAGCTGGGCTTTACTGATCCGGCCTATTTCAGCCGCTTCTTCACCCGTAATGCCGGGATCACCCCAGGCGAGTACCGCCTGCGCAAGGGCGAGGCCGAGTCGGCCCGCCCTTGACGCTTCGGCCGCGCCGCCGCGAGCGTGCTTACCAGAGGGGCAGGGTGTAGCCAACGATCAGACGGTTTTCATTGATGTCGGTTTTCAGGCCATCCCCCGAACGAAAGGTCACGTTGCGCATGCGGATATTCAGGCCTTTCAGCGAGCCGTCCTGGAATGTGTAAACCAGATCGCTGTCGCGCTCCCACTCGCGGCCGTCACGCACGGCACCCTGCTCGATGTGCTTGCCGCTGGTGTAGCGGGTCATGAAGCCCAGGCCCGGAATACCCAGTGCAGCGAAGTCGAAGTCGTAGCGCAATTGCCAGGCATCGGTCTCGGCCTTGGTGAAGGTGTTGAAGGTCACCAGGTTGACCGAGTACGGGTCGCCCCCGCGCAGGAAGGGGAAGTTGCCATCCCCGGACAGGCGCTGCAGCGCACCGCTGAATTTGTGCGGACCACTGCTCAGGGTAAGCATGCCGTTGAAGAAGTCGTTGTCGATCTTTCCGGCCAGTCGGTTGCCGTTGTCGGTGCTCTTGAAATAGCGCAGGTCGGTGCGCAGGCTCATGCTGTTCGACAGCGGCAGGACGTGCACCAGGCCGAGGAAGTGCTGCCTGTAGATATCTGCGAGATCACCGTAGTAGTAGCTGGCGGTCAGTTGCGGGGTGATGGCGTAGGCACCTCCGGCGAAGTCGAAGTGGTCGCTGTCGGCACCGGCGTAACCGATATCGTCCTGGTTGCTCGAGTCACGGTAGTTGGCCTTGGTGAGGCGTCCGGCGTTGAAGTCGAGGTTCTGGATTTCCTTCGAGTTGAGCATGCCACCGGTATAGGTACTGGAGAGCAGGCGGGTGTCGTTGTACAGCGCCACCGGCAGTGTCGGCTGCAAGGTGCCCAGGTGCAGAGTGCTGTTGGATAGGCGCGCTTTGGCGGTAAGGCCCAGTTCGCTGTAATCGTCAGCAGGAGTGCCGTCCCGGTCGACGGCCAATACACCGGTGCCGCTACGGCCTTTGCCCGAGTCCAGCTTGACGCCCAGTTGGGCCATCGCATCCACGCCGAAACCCACCGAGCCCTCGGTGAAGCCGGATTTATAGCGCAGAGTAAAGCCCTGGCCCCAGTCCTTCTGGGTTTCGCCACCGCCTGTCTGGCGAAAATCGCGGTTCATATACATGTTGCGCAGCTCCAGGGACGCCGTGCCGTCGTCGATGAAATCGGCCAGGGTGGTGGCACTGGTGCTACAGGCCAGGGTGGCGATCAAGCAGGAAAGCAGGTGCTTTGGGTCGGGGTGCCGAGTCATTGTTGTTATTCCTTGATTGGCTTTTGGGGGCGGCCGCTGTGGGGCGAGCACGGCGTCGTTATAGTCAATCGTTAATACTTTAACAATATTTTTCGACAGCCTTTATCGATCATTTCTACGGCCGTGAAGGGCCTATCAATATATTTAAAATTCTTTAAGTTATTGAAATATATCGGGTTGATTTAGGTGAAGGGGCCTTGTACGGCGTCCTGGTGCGGCGCTATGGGGATAATCAAGGTTGACAGCTTCAGGCAAAAGGTTAACTTGTTAACCATGCGAGCTGCTCTTCGCCTACCCAGGCATCCCACGGCATCTGGCAATAAAAACAATACGGGAGCTAAAGCGATGAAAACCCTCAAGATTGCAGCGTTGTGCGTGGCCCTTGGTTGCACGGTCAGCGCCCAAGCAGAAACTGTCACCCTGAAGATTGCCCACTTCCTGCCGGCCAACTCCAATGCCCATGCCAACGTCATAGAGCCGTGGTGTGCGCAGTTGGGTGAAGAATCACAAGGGCGTATCAAGTGCCAGCTCTATCCCTCGATGCAGTTGGGTGGGACTCCGGCCGCCCTGGCCGATATGGCGCGCAATGGGGTCGCCGACATCGTCTGGACTGCTCCGGGCTACTCCGCCGGCAAGTTCCCTCGGGTTGAGGCGCTGGAATTGCCGTTCATGCTGCCTTACGGCGGCCTGGCGGGGAACGAGATCATCTGGAACTACTACGAGCAATACGCCCAGGATGATTTCAAAGCCTACAAGGTCCTGGCGCTATTCGGCGATGGCGGTATGGACGTGCATACGCGCAATACTCCAGTCAGAACCCTCAATGATTTCACGGGGCTGAAACTGCGAGCCTCCAGCCGCACCATCGCCAAGACCATCGAGAGCCTGGGGGCAACCCCAGTGAGCATGCCGCCTGCGCAGATGACCGAAGCGATCTCCAAAGGTGTGGTCGATGGTGCAATGGCCACGTGGGAGGTGGTGCCGCCGACCAAGCTCGACGAAGTGACTCGTTTTCACAGCGCCAGCGAGGAGGGGCAGCCGGCCTTCGGTTATACCGTGCTGAGCATGCTGATGAATAAGCGCAAGTACGATGCCATGCCCGACGACCTCAAGGAAATCCTCGACCGCAACAGCGGCAAGGCGCTTTCCATACGCTTCGGCAAGGCCTGGGACGAGGAGATGGCGAAGGCGCGTGAAGCTTCTGCACCAGACAGCATCGTGGCAATCGCCGCGCCCGACTATCAGGCCATGCAGCAGGCCACGGCGACCGTACCCGAGCAGTGGGCCGAAGAGGTCTCTGCCAAGGGCCTCGACGGCAAGGCGCTGCTAGAGGGTGTCCGCAGTCTCTCCAGCGTCAAGCTGTAAGCCTGATGAAAGAGTCTATTTCTTTCGAGAGCGCCGACTTGGCGGATCACGGCCTGCTTCGCCGTGGCCTGGAAAGGATCGCTGAGCTGTTTGCCATGACGGGAGGCCTGATCCTGCTCGCCTTGGTGAACATGTCTCTTGTCTCGATCATCGGCCGCAAGCTGTTCGCGACGCCCATTCGCGGCGACATGGAGCTGATGGAAGTCGGTGCCGCCATCGCCATTGCCGCGTTCCTGCCGCTGTGCGAACTGCGCGGCAGTCACCTGAAAGCCGATGCCTTTACGTTGGCCGCGCCAGAAGCGGTGCGGCGCGTGCTGGATGGCTTGGCGCATGGGTTCTGCTGCTTCGCGGCGCTGATACTCGCCTGGCGCACCACCCTGCAATTGCTGGATAACCACGAATACGGCGATGTCACGACCTTGCTGTCCATTCCACTATGGATTCCCTTGATGCTGATTGTACCCAGCCTGGTGTTGCTTGCCCTGTGCTCGCTTGCCCGTGTTACCGACATCATTCGCAAACCAGGAGTTGAGGCATGAGCGGCCTGAGCCTTGGCCTCATCGCGTTGGCCGTGACCATGAGCATGCTGGTGTTGCGCATCCATATCGGCGTCACCATGCTGGCCGGCGGGGCACTCTGCTACTGGGCTGTGAACGATGGCGATTTCAATGGGCTGTTGTTCACGCTGAACAATCTTGCCTACTCGCGCCTGTCCAATTACGACCTGGCGGTGATTCCGCTGTTCGTACTGATGGGCCAGTTTGCCACCCATGGCGGCCTGTCACGGGCGATCTTTCGCTGTGCCGCGGCCTTTGTTGGTCACCTGCGCGGCGGGCTCGGCATCTCGGCGATAGGTGCATGCGCCGGCTTCGGTGCGATCTGCGGATCGTCCCTGGCCACCTCGGCGACCATGAGCCATGTCGCCTTGCCCGAGCTAAGGCGACATAACTACTCGGGGCGGTTGGCCACCGCGACCGTTGCCGCGGGGGGCACCCTGGGTATCCTGATTCCGCCGTCGGTACCGCTGATCATCTATGCGGTATTGACCCAGGAGTCCATCGCCAAGCTCTTCGTCGCAGCGATCATTCCGGGAATTCTGGCGGTGCTCGGCTACATGATCGTGCTGCGCATCATGGTGGCGCGGGAACAAACGGCCTGCGATGCGCTGGAAAAAGTCAGCAGCGCCGAGCGCGTCAAAGCGCTGGTCAAGATCATCCCGGTGATCGGGGTGTTCCTGGTGGTGATAGTCGGGATCTACGGCGGTTGGGCCAACCCGACCGAGGCCGCCTCGATAGGGGCGGCGGCCTGCGGGATTCTCGCCGTGCTGCAGGGTGGCATGCGTTGGCCGGGGATGCGCAAGAGCCTGCTGGGCACCGCCGAAACCACGGCGATGATCTTTCTGGTGCTGCTGGGTGCCGACCTGCTCAACTCCGGCCTGGCGCTGACCCAGATGCCGATCGAGCTGATGGAATGGGTCAAGAGTGCCGGTCTGGAGCCGATGCTGGTGCTGGTCGCGATCCTCCTGCTGTACCTGGTGCTGGGTTGCGTGATGGACTCTCTGGCAATGATCCTGCTGACCATTCCGATCTTCTATCCGATGATCATCGGGCTGGATTTCTACGGCCTGGATGCGTCGGAAAAATCCATCTGGTTTGGCATTCTCGCCTTGATGGTGGTGGAAATCGGGCTGATCACGCCCCCCTTGGGCATGAACCTGTTCATCGTCCAGCGTGCGGCCGGCGATGTGCCGTTTATGGAAACCGCCCGCGGCGTACTGCCGTTCCTTGCCTCCGACCTGGTCAGGATTGTGCTGCTTGCGCTGTTCCCGGCCATCAGCCTGTGGTTGCTGAGTCTATAGCGCCACCAATCGGGCCGCCTGCGGGCGGCCCGGTTGTTGCGTACCTGGAGTTTCCGCGATGCCCGTTGTCACCCAACCTCGTCGCCTGATCGTCCTGCTGGCGGCGTTGGTGGCATTCGCGCCGCTGTCGATCGACATGTATCTGCCCAGCCTGCCGCTGATCGCCCGCGATCTGCAGGCGACTCAGGCGCAGGTGCAGTTGACCATCAGCGTGTTTCTCGCCGGTTTGAGCCTGGGTATGTTGTTCTACGGGCCGCTTTCCGATCGTTTTGGCCGACGCCGCCTGCTGCTGGGCGGCATTTGTCTCTACCTGGTCGCCACTCTCGGCTGCATCCTGGCGAGTGCGGTCGAGCAGTTGATCGTCTGGCGTCTGTTGCAGGCGTTGGGCGGTGCCGCAGCTTCGGTGTTGGCCCGTGCCATTGTGCGCGACCTGTTCGCCCTGGGCGATGCGGCCCGGGTATTGTCGCTCATGCACCTGGTGACCATGTTCGCCACCCTGGCCGCGCCCTTGATTGGCAGCTACCTGATGCAGGTCGGCGGCTGGCGCTCGCTGTTCATCGTGCTGCTGGCCTTCGCCGGACTATGCCTGCTGGCCGTTGCCCTGAAGATTCCAGAAACCCATCCAGCGGCTGCCCGCAGCCAGTCGCTGGCAGCGGTATTCCGGGCCTACGGCTATATGGCGCTGCAGCCGCGGGCGATCGGTTACTGCCTCTGCATGGGCCTGTCGTTTGCCGGCATGTTTGCCTTCATCACCGCGTCGCCCTTCGTCTACATCGAGTATTTCGGGGTTTCCCCGCAGGGTTACGCCTGGCTTTTCGGTTTGAATATCGCCGGTATCATCGTCGCCACCACGCTCAATGCGCGCTTGGTCACCCGCCTCACGCCGGCCCGCATGCTCACTTGGGGCACGGCAATCGCAGCGCTTTCCGGGCTCGCCCTGGCCCTGTTCGGTGTCAGCGGATGGGGCGGGCTGCCGGCGATAGTATTCTGCGTCGTGCTCTATATCAGCGTCACCGGCATGCTCGGTGCCAACTGCCTGGCGTGCTTGCTGGCCGGCTTCCCGCAGCAGGCGGGCGCGGCCGCGGGCCTGGCGGTGGCGCTGCAGTTCGGTCTGGGCACCGCCTGCAGCGCACTGGTCGGCGCTTTGCATGACGGCACGCCGCTGCCCATGAGCCTGGTCATGGGCGCTACCGGCGTCGGCAGCCTGCTGGCGTACCGTTTCGCCCGTATGGACAGGTCTGCCACGCCGAACTCAATCGTCAGCTGAAGCCGCTGGCGACTTGTCAGGCTCCGCGGTTGCCCGGGGGCGCTGCCCCAGCCAGATGCAGTATCCCAACAGGATTACCCCCGCAGCCGCCAGCACCGGCGGCGCGCCCAGGCGCGCGGCGAGCAGCCCAGCCAGCAAGCCGCCGATGGCATCGAAGCCGAAACGGATCGAGGTGTACAGGGCGACGATCCGTCCGCGCAGGGCCTCGGGGGCGTTGCTCTGCAGGACGATATTGGTGCCCACGTTGCTGACGGTGATGCCGAAGCCGATCACCGCCATGGCCGCCAGCGACAGCGCTAGCAGGTCGCTCCAGGCGAATACCAGCAGGGCCAGGGCGGTGGCGCAGCTGGCGGCGAGGATCAGCCTGGGCAGGCTGTCCACCGCCAGGCGCGAGGCGAGGAACACTGTCGACAGCAGCGAGCCCAGACCGGCCGCGCCCCACAGCCAACCCAGGGTGGTCGCGCCGCCAGCGAAGATGTCCTTGGCGAACACCGGCAGCAGCACCACGTAGCTGGAGGCGCTGACGTTGATCGCCAGCACGCTGAGCATCATGGAGCGCACCTGGCGGTTACCCAGGGCATAGCGCAGCCCCTCACCCAGCACATTGCGATAGGAGCCGCCCGCCCGGGCGGTGGGCGTTATGCGAATCAGCAGCAAGCCGACTACCAGGGCCAGGTAGGAGGCACCGTTAAGGGCAAAACACAGCGCCTCGTTGAACACCCCGAGCAGCAGCCCGGCCAGGGGCGGGCCGATAAAACGCGAGCTGGTGAACAGCATGGCGTTCAGGGCCAGGGCGTTGGGCAGGTCGGCGCGGTCGTCGACGAACTGGCTCAGCAATGACTGGCGCAACGGCGTGTCGAGGGCGTTGAGCACGCCCATCAGCGTGGCCATCGCCACCAACAGCGTCGGCGTTACCCAGTCACCGGCGGTGAGTAGCGCAAGAACCAGGGCCTGCAATCCGAGCAGGCTTTCCACCAGGATCAGCAGGCGGCGCTTGTCGTGGCGGTCGATCCAGGCACCGGCGAACGGGCCGACCAGCAACTGCGGCAGCAACGCCATGCAGGTGGTCAGGCCGAGCAGCGCCACCGAACCGGTCAGCCGGTAGACCAGCCAGGCCAGAGCCACCTGCTGAATCCAGGTGCCCAGGGTGGAGATGGCGTGGCCGATAAAGTAGCAGCGGAAGTTACGGTGGCGCAGTGCGCGCAAGGCGCTAGGCAGGTTGTTCATGGCGAATGGGGAGGGCGATTGGGGGCGCTATGGTAAGGCAAATTGGTATTTCATTAATAGGTTAACGTCCATTCGGGTGATCCTGGTCGTTAAGCCATGAAAAGTGCAATTTAGTGTCTGGAAGGTGCATTTTAGCCAGCCTGCCCCTCAGCATAATGAACCTGCATACAGGGATATACAGCGCTATGGGTGCTGAATTCCGAGGCCGCAGTGCCTGGTCAGGCGCATAGCCGGTACGACTGACGACGCGGCCACTTTCTAACAATAAGCAGGGCTCCTACCAGATGAAAAAGCTAAATCCGCTTCTCGAAGACCTGAAAGCCATATTGCCGGCGATTGCCGCCAATGCCGCCCAGGCCGAAAAAGATCGCAAGGCTCCGGACGAGAATATCGCCCTGCTCAAAGGTATCGGCATGCACCGTGCGTTCCAGCCCAAGCACTATGGCGGAATGGAAATTTCACTGCCGCAGTTTGCTGATTGCGTGGTTGCCCTGGCGGGTGCCTGTGCCAGCACCGCCTGGGCCTTCAGCTTGCTGTGCACCCATAGCCATCAGCTGGCGATGTTCTCCAAGCAGCTGCAGGACGAGATCTGGGGCGATAACCCGGACGCCACCGCCAGCAGCAGCATCGCGCCGTTCGGCAAGGTCGAGGAAACCGAGGGCGGCGTCATCTTCAACGGTGAGATGGGCTGGAGCAGCGGCAGCGACCACGCCGAGTGGGCCATCGTTGGCTGTCGTCGGCTGGATGCCGAGGGCAACCAGAACTACTGCTTCGCCGTGCTGCCGCGCAGCGACTACGAAATCCGCGACGACTGGTTCGCAGCCGGGATGAAGGGCAGCGGCACCAAGACCCTGATCATCAAGGATGTCTTCGTGCCCAACCACCGCATCCAGCAGGCCAAGGACATGATGGAAGGCCGCTCCGCCGGCTTCGGTTTGTACCCGGACAGCAAGATTTTCTACACGCCTTACCGGCCTTACTTCGCCAGTGGTTTTGCGGCCATCGGCCTGGGTATCGCCGAGCGCATGCTCGAAGCCTATCGGGAGAAGACCAAGAACCGCGTGCGCGCCTACACCGGGGTCAACGTCGGCACCGCCACGCCGGCGCTGATGCGTCTGGCTGAGTCAACCCATCAGGTCGCTGCCGCCCGCGCCTTCCTGGAAAAGACCTGGCAGGAGCATGCCGAGCATGGCGAGCGCCACCAGTACCCGAGCCGCGAGACCCTGGCGTTCTGGCGTACCAATCAGGCCTACGCGGTGAAGATGTGCATCCAGGCAGTCGACCGCCTGTTCGAGGCTGCCGGCGGCACCAGCTGGTTCGAAAGCAGCGAGATGCAGCGGCTGTTCCGTGACTCGCACATGACCGGTGCCCATGCCTATACCGACTACGACGTCTGTGCGCAGATCCTTGGCCGTGAGCTGATGGGCCTGGAGCCGGACCCGAGCATGGTCTGAACCCGCCAGCCTTGCATGGGGGCCGTTCGCGGCCCCGACCGCCAAATAACAGCGCTGCCGCGAACCTCGACGGCAGCCAGGGAGAATCCCATGACAAGCACCACTGCTGCTCTTGACCCGCGTGCCTTTCGCCGCGCCCTGGGCAATTTTGCCACTGGCGTGACCATCGTCACCGCGGCAACTGCCGACGGGCAAAAGGTCGGCGTTACCGCCAACAGTTTCAACTCTGTGTCGCTGGATCCGCCGCTGGTGCTCTGGAGCATCGACAAGCGCTCCGGCAGCTATGATGTGTTCGAGCGTGCCGAGCATTTTGCGGTGAACATCCTCTCCGCCGATCAGATCGACCTGTCCAACCAGTTTGCCCGGCCGAGTGACGACAAGTTCGCCGGCGTAACCCATGAGCTGGGCGAGGGCGGAGCGCCTTTGTTTCCCGATTGCGCGGCGCGTTTCCAGTGCGAGAAACACCAACAGATCGACGGTGGCGATCACTGGATCCTGATCGGCAAGGTGCTGGCCTTCGACGACTTCGGCCGTTCGCCGTTGCTCTATCACCAGGGTGCCTACTCCATGGTGTTGCCGCACACCCGTATGACCGAAAAGACCGAGGGGCAGCAGCCCAGTAGCGCCTTTCAAGGGCGACTGAGCCACAACCTCTACTACCTGATGACCCAGGCGGTGCGTAGCTATCAGAGCAATTATCAGCCTCGGCAACTGTCCACCGGCTTGCGCACCAGCGAGGCGCGCATGCTGATGGTGCTGGAGAACGATGCCGGCCTGAGTCTGTGTGACCTGCTGCGTGAAGTGGCGATGCCGGTGCGCGAGATTGAACAGGCGGTGGATATTCTCAAGCGCAAGGGCCTGGTGGCCGATGCAGACGATCGGTATGTACTCACCCCGGCCGGGGTCGACCAGGCCGAAGCTCTCTGGCGTATTGCCGGCGAGCAGCAGGACAAGGTGTTCGGTGCCTTCAGCGAAGAGCAGATTGATACCTTCAAGGCCATACTCAAGGCTGTGATTGCCATCGGCTGACGGCATTCCTTATGCGCTAAAGCAACGGGCTCCCGGCTTCAGGCCAGGAGCCCGTTGCTGCTTGTGCACACCTGCGGGAGGGGCTTTAGCCGCGAACTAGCGCTCAAGCGGCGCAGCTGCCTACCAGGGCAGCACCTGGCCCTGATAATCGAGAAAACGGCAGCCCGGCTGGCCGGCCTCGGCCTCTATCACCGCGATCATCCCGCTGACACTGTCCTCGACGCTCAGCGGTGCATCGGCCCCCCCGAGCTCGGTACGCACCCAGCCGGGGTGCAGTGCCAGCAGTGTCACCTGGGACATGTCCGGCACCTCGCTCCAGCTGCGCAGCAGGCTGTTCAGCGCCGCCTTGCTGGCACCGTACAGTGGCATGTCCTGGGCCCGGGCCAATTCGACACTGGCCATCTGTGAACTGATAAAGGCCAGTATTCCGTCCTCGCCGATACTCGGCAGCAGGGTCTGCGCCAGGCGTACGGGGGCGATGGTGTTGCTCAGAAATAGCTGGGCAATTTCCTCGCGGCTGACCTGGCACGGATCCTGATGGGCAGGCCCGTAGATGCCGGCATTGAATAGTGCCCGATCCAGGCGGGTGCCTTGCAGGGCTTCGCCGATGTGGGCGGTGGCCTGATCGTCGTCAAGGTCGCAGAGAATCAGGCGCAATCTGGCGGCGTGGCCTTGGCTCAAGGCAAGCAGCTCGTCGCTGGGCTCACGGCGTATCACGGCATAAACCCTGGCACCGCGCGCCAGGTAGGCCCGGGTCAGACCCAGGCCCAGACCGCGGGAGGCACCGGTGATCAGGATGTTGTGCATGGCTGCTATACCCTTAGTGAAGAAGCAATTGAAGTCGATCCTATCGTCTTATTGGCCTGCCAGCAGCGCCGCTGACACGCCGGAACAAGAATGCGGCAGCCTGGTACAAGAATTCCCATGGGCGCAGTAGCACAGTGATACACGACACGGCGCGAAACCGCCGTCGCATCCATGGGCACCTTTGGGTCGGCAATGGCCCGAGCGGGAGAATAAAGAAAATGACTGATACCAACGCCCCAGGTCTTACCTCAATAACAACATCGGCGGGGAGGGTTACCTCTATGCAGCACAAGAAGCTGGGCTTCGTGACCATGATGGCCATCTGCGTCGGCCTGGTCATCGTCCAGGGTTCGATGATCACTGCGACTCAAGGTATAGGCATCGGTGGCATGGGCTTTATCGCCGCGCTGTTCGTCGCCTTTATTCTGGCTCAGTTCAATGCCATGAGCTTTGCCGAGCTGTCGCTGATGTTTCCTCAGGAAGGCACCCTGGCGACCTATACCCAGAAGGCCATCGGCCATTTCCCAGCCATTGTCTCGGTGTTCGCCGGTTATGTAGTGGTGGCCATGCTGGCGCTGCCGGTGGAGATGTTCCTGGTCGATATCATCATCGGCGAGCTGCTGCCCGGGCTGTTCCCACCGCTGGTGCTACCACTGCTGATCCTCGGCTTCTTCGTCGTGACCAATATTCTCGGTGCCGATGTGTTCGCCAAGGTGCAGAACCTGTTGGCCTTCATTCTGGTTTCGGCGTTGATCATCATTGGTCTGTGTGCGGTTACCGGCGCGGTCGAGCCCCATGCCGAACTGGCCGGTACGGCGGTGAGCTGGAGCTTCGAACCGGTGCTAAACGGCAGCTTCATCGGGCTGGTGGCCATGGCGCTGTGGTTGATGGTCGGCGTGGAATTCATCTGTCCGATGATCAACGAGGTGGACAATCCGCAGCGCAATATCCCGCGGGCGATGATGCTGTCGTTGTGCGCCATGCTCGGGATCTTCCTGCTGTTCGTCTACGGCGCGACCCATTACCTGAACATCGAGACCCTCACCACCTCGCCGCTGCCTTATCTGGATTACGCCAATGCGGTGTTCGGCAAGGCCGGGTTGATCATCGCCGCAATCATGGCGGTGACCGCCACCTGTAGCACGGTCAATACCGTGCTGGCCGCCGTGCCGCGCATGCTGCACGGCATGGCGACAAACGGCCAGGCCTTCCCGCAGATGAAAATCACCAGCACGCGTTTTGGCACCCCCTGGGTCGGCATCCTGTTTATGGCTGCGATCATTGCCATTCCGCTGCTGCTGATGGACATCGATTCGCTGATCCCGCTGGTGATCGCCGCTTCCACCAGCTGGTTGCTGGCCTACATAGTGGCGCATGTCGATGTGCTGGTGCTGCGTCGTCGCCTGCCGCACCTGGCGCGCCCGTTCAAGACGCCGTTCTACCCGCTGCCACAGCTCCTCGGCATCGCCGCCATGCTTTATGTGGCGCTGAACAACTCGCCATCGCCGGAGATGACCGTTCTGGTCTACAAGATCACCGGCGGCATCCTGTTGCTAGTCAGTGTGATCGCGGCGCTCTGGGTCAAACTCTACATGAAGCGCAAATTGTTTGAGCCAGACCTGGGTTGAGCTGCGCAATCCGTTTAGAAAAACGCCTCTTGTGAGGCGTTTTTTCATTGTGAGTGCATGGCAGCGGCGAGCAAGTATCCGGCAGGGTCAGGCAAGACGTTATGGCGTTATGGCGCTATTTATAACGCCATAACAACGCCAAGGGATCCGGACGATGAGAGCTCTGCTATTCGCCGTGCTTATGTTTTCGACTGCTACAGGCTATGGCCAGACGCTGCGCATCTACAACTGGAAGGATTACATCGATCCGGCGGTTCTCGCCGGCTTTCAGCGCGATACCGGTATCAGGGTCGATTACCAGACCTTCACCACCGCCCAGGAATTGGACGAGGCGCTGGACGCTGGAGCGGGTTTCGACCTGGTGACCCCTTCGCACTTTCAGCTGCAGCGCCTGATCGGTGAGGGCCGCTTGCAGGCACTGGATATCGGCAAGCTGCGCCACTACGGCAATCTGGATTCCAAATTATTGGCGTCGCTCGCAGGTTTTTCCGGCGCGGGGCGCTATGTGGTGCCTTACCTGTGGAGCACGGTCGGGCTGGTGGTCGAGCGCGAGGCCGCACAGCGGGCCCTGGGTGAGACCGCGCCATCGAGCTGGAGCTTGCTGTTCGATCCGCGCTACGCCCAGCGTCTGCAGGCGTGTGGCTTGGGCTGGCTAGACGCCCCTGAAGAGACCTTCTCGCTGTGGATGAATCTGCAGGGCAAGCGTTTGTTCGAGGCCTCGCCAACGCGTTTGGCCGTTAGCGGCGCGCAACTGGCGAGCCAGGCAGCCGCTGTGCATTCACTGAATAACGAGGCCTACATCGAGGACCTGGTCAGCGGCCGTCTGTGCGTCGCCATGGCCTGGAGTGGCCATGCCCTGCTGGCGGCGTCGCAGCGCAGCAGCCTGGAGTTTCTGGTACCGGAGGAGGGGGCCCTGCTGACGATCGACAGCTGGGCCATTCCCCGTGATGCTCAGCAAGCCGAACTGGCCTATCGCTTTATCGACTACATGCTGCAGCCGGACAACGCCCGCCTGAACACCCTGGCCACCCGCTTTTATGCCCCGCTGCGCAGTGACTTGCCGGAGATGCTGGAGCTGGCGCAGCGCGCTCCCGCTCTCGTTCCCCAGGCGAGCGAGCGCCGCCGGTTGTATTTCCTCGAACCGCTCAAGGCGGAGCAGAAACGGGTGATTGATCAGCAGTGGCTGGCGGTAAAACAGCAACAGCGTTTACGTCAGCCTTTATCAACCGAACTGGAGTAACCGCTTATGTTCTTCCGTGACAATGGGCGTGATCTTGCCGGGGAACTGTGCCAACAGATCGCCAATCTGGGTGCCGGGCTCGGGGTTATGCTTTCTGGCACGGCCTCGCTGACACGCTATCCAGAACTCGCCAAGGGCCTTGAGCAGTTGGCCGGGCTTATGCACCAGGCCCGGGATGAGACAACAGAGCTGCGTGAGCAGGTGCAGCGGCTGACCGAGGAACGTGATCAAGCATTGGCCCGGGAGCTGCAGCTGCGCGGCGAGTTGCAACATCAGCAGATGACCCTGGATAGCGTTCAGGCCCAGCTCTACGAGCAGCAGGAAGCGTTGAGCAAGTGCGAGCTGGAGTCGCGGATATGGGAAATTGCTCAGTCCACGTTGACCGAAGGCTACTGGGATTTCACTGTGGTCAACGGCAATATCGACGACCCGCGCAGCATGATGCGGATCTCCAACCAGTTTCGCGTGCTGATGGGCTACAACCGTGATGAGTTGCCCGATGGCTTGGAGAGCCAAGCCGGCATTATCCATCCCGATCACTTGGGGGGCGTCGCCAAGCTCTTCGAGCGAGAGATTGTCGATCCAGCCGGCAGTGGTGAATACGTGATCGAGTACCTCATGCGCCACAAGGCTCGCGGCTATATCTGGTGCCGGGAGCGTGGCCGCGCGGTGCGTGATGAAAAGGGGCTGCTCTATCGGGTGATCGGGGCGGTGCGCGACATCTCCGATGAGCGTAATGCCCAGGCGGCCCATGAACAGATGTTGCAACACAACCAGGACACCTATGGGCAGATCGCCCAGGTGGTCAGCGTGATCAAGGGCATTGCAGAACAGACCAACCTGCTTGCGTTGAACGCGGCCATTGAGGCGGCCCGGGCGGGCGAGGTGGGGCGCGGGTTTTCGGTGGTTGCCGATGAGGTGAAGAAGCTGGCGCAGAGCACGCGCCAGGCGACCCAGGAGATCCAATCCATGCTCGGCGGTGCCCAGGCCCGTACGCAGTAGGTCAATGTGCTGAGTTGACGCCTGGGTGTTGCGCCAGCAGCGTGCTGCGGCTGGCCAGCAAGGCATGGGCCAGTGTCTGCAGCGTCACCGTCAGCCAGCGGTCGCGGCTGTCCTCTGCCAGGTGCAGAAGAAACTCGGCGGTCGCCTGCGGCTGACGCTCGAAGTCCGCCAGCCTGGCGATGGCTTCCTGGTAGATGGCCCGGTGGCCGGGCTGTTGGCCCAGGTGGTGCAGATCGATGATCGACTGCCCCAGGTTGAGCAACGACAGCAGGCCGGCTGGCGGCGTAGTACTGGAGTGCGTGTCGGTCCCCATATGCGCCAGCAGACGCAGAATCCGGCGGCCGGCCAGGGCCAGCCAGCGTTCCCGACTCAGGGCGTTGGTGTCGCGCATTAGGGTTCGAATATCCCCGAGGATGGCCGCCGTGGTCAGGCGCAGCGCGCGTTGCACGGTGCGCGGAAAGAGTAGAAAACCGCAGCCGACCAGGCCCGCCCCGAGCAGCAGCGCCAATGAGCTGCTGATGATTGCGCCGCTGCTGGCCACCGGCATACCGGCCTGGCTGGCCAGCATAAAGCACATATTGGCGTCGATTGCCGGCACGGCGAAGCGGCGGCTGGCGCGCAGAATGCCGCCGACCAGCAGGAACGGCAGCAGGGTCACTACCAGCTCCAGCATGCCGTCCACGTGGGGTTGCACGGTGAAGCGGTAGAGTGTGGCCCCTGTCACGCCGGCCAGCACGCCCAGCAACATGTGCGGGGCATGCTTCTGCGGTTGGGCCATGGAGCCCAGCAACATCGAAAAGATGCACACGCCGAGTATCGCCAGCTCCGTTGCCTGGCTTGGGTAGGCCTGGGCCAGAAAGGCACAGGCCAGTGCCGCGCCGCCAGTGGTCGCAGCGGTGCGCAAGGCCAGCCGCCAGTCGCGATCAGGCACCAGTGCCGGTGCCGCGTGCGCCTCAGCAGACGCTGGTGATGCCGCCGGAGCCAGCTGGGCGGCGGCTTGGCACAGCTGATCCAGGGCCTGTTCCAGACGGGCGAGGCGTCTGGGCGGCAGGTTCTCGGGTGGGGCGGGCAGAATGCTGCCGGCCGGCTCATCGCTGCGCAGCCGCTCGGCAACCTGTTGCAGACGCCTGGCCAGCGCCGCCGCGGCTTGGGCTTCGGGGCGTAGGTGGCTGCCCATGGCCTGCCCGGCCGCCATGATATTGAGCGAGGCCAGGAGCAGTTGGTCGATATGGCGCAGGTTGCGGTAACCACGCAACGACCCGGCAGAGATGGGCCGCGCTGCGCCGTCTATGTCGCTAAGCGCCTTGAGGATGCGCAGTTCGGTGGTCGGGTCGGTGTTGCCGGTCAGGCTCTGCGCGGCAAAGTCGACGGCATCCGCCGCCAGGGCTCGGGCCCGGCGATAGAAATCCCCGCGGCGGGTCTTGGGGGTGAACAGCCACAGCACCAGAGTCACCGCCAGCACCCCGATCAGCGTGCATTCGACCCGCGCCAAGGCCAGTGCCCAGCTGTCCTGCGGACTCAGGGCCGAGGGGATGACCACCACCGCTGCGGTCATCCCGGCCATCAGCCAGGCATAGGCCGAGGTGCCACGCAGCAGGTGGGTCATGCCCGCGCACATGGCGATCACAGCGGCGAGCAGTATCAGCTGCAGCAGGGATGAGTCCTGCGTGAGTACCATGAAGCCGGCCAGTGCGCCGAGCAAGGTACCGAGCAGCCGATAGAGCGCGCGTTCCAGCAGTAATCCCCGTGAGGGTTGCGCCACCACCCAGATGGGCATGGCGGCCCAATAGGCATTCTGCACATGGAGCAGGGCGGCGATGCTGAATGCCAACCAGGCCGCCAGCGCCAGGCGGGCAGCTTGGGCTGCGCCGGCCTCATCGAGGCCGAGCCAGCGGGTAAAGACGGCTAGCAGGCTGCTCTGGGATCGCACTGGATGCTCGATGATCAGTCCTCCAGCTGGATGCGGTAGTGGCGCTTCTTGCCCAGGCTGAGCAGCCAGCTGTCGCGGCCTGCGGGCAAGGCCAGGTCGGCATCGACGACTGCCTCACCGTCCAGGCGCAGGCCGCCGCCAGCGGCCAGACGACGAGTGGCTCCGCGGGAGGGCTGCAGTTCATGCTGCTCCAGCAGTTCGGTCAGCGAGTAGCCGACGGCGAGCTTGGATCTGCACACACTGAGGGTGGTCAATCCCTGCAACTCATCGCCCTGGGCGAACAGCCCCTGGGCGGTGGCCTCGGCCAGCTGCGCGGCTTCTTCGCCATGCACCAGGGCCGTTACGGCGGAGGCCAGGCGCACCTTGGCGGCATTCAGTTGCACGCCTTCGGCTTGGGCTAGCTGGGTGATTTCAGCCAGCGGCAACTCGGTGAACAGCGCCAGGAAGCGGCCGACGTCACGGTCGTCGCAGTTGCGCCAGAACTGCCAGAAATCGAAGGGGGCGAGGCGCTGCGGGTTGAGCCAGATAGCGCCCTGGGCAGATTTGCCCATCTTGCGCCCGTCGCTGGTGGTGAGCAGCGGCATGGTCAGGCCGAACAGCTGCCGGCCATCCTGACGCCTGGCCAGTTCGACACCGTTGATGATGTTGGCCCACTGGTCTGCGCCACCGAGCTGCACGCTGCAGCCATGCCGTTTGGCCAGTTCGGTGAAGTCATGGGCCTGTAGCAGGGTGTAGCCGAACTCCTGAAACGACAGCGAATGCTCGCGATCCAGGCGCTGGCGCACGGCGTCGAAGGTCAGCAGGCGGTTGATGGAAAAGTGCCGACCCACCTGGTTGAGAAACTGCAGGTAGCCAATGCCGTCCAGCCAGTCGGCGTTGTCCACCACCAGACCGTCATTGCCGGTCGGGCCCATATGCACGAAGCGGGCGAAGGTCTCGCAGATGCCGGCGATATTGTGCTGGATCTGCGCCTCACTGAGCATCGGCCGGCTCTCGTCGCGAAAGCTCGGGTCGCCGATGCGCGTGGTCGCGCCGCCGATCAGCAGGATCGGGCGATGGCCAAAGCGTTGCAGCCAGCGCATCACCATCAGCCCCTGCAGATGGCCGACATGCAGGCTGTCGGCGGTGGCATCGATGCCCAGGTAAATGGTCGCGCAGCCCTGCTGCAGGTGCTCGCGCAAGCCGTCGAGATCGGTGCTCTGGTGGATAAAACCGCGTTCCTGGAGGAACTGGATGGGGTCTTGTGGGGTGTTCATGGAAGTCTCCTGGTTGGTGGTGCCCGAGGAGACAGAAATCCCATGGATCCGATCCGCCTCAGGCGGATCGGTATGCACACGGCTACCGCCCGCTGGGTGAGAGCCGGTAGCTGTAATATGAGAGATTATTCGTTAATGTATTCATGATTTGGATTCTATCCATTACATCTTGGGAGTCAAGCCATGTCCCGGTGGTTACACACGCAGACCAGCATTTCTCTTGCGCTGGCTATGCAGGCACTGCAGGCCGCGCTGAACGAGGCCGGGTCGCTGGAGGTG
>Ga0209343_10002743_pt1 | contig 22551 bp, 27 predicted proteins | sample RifCSPlowO2_02_FD_184026 | JGI IMG/M metagenome (GOLD analysis project Ga0209343, IMG submission 184026) | Groundwater microbial communities from Rifle, Colorado - Rifle CSP2_plank lowO2_0.2 (SPAdes) (version 2) | ecosystem: Environmental > Aquatic > Deep subsurface > Groundwater | place... | reverse complement strand
ATCAAGCGGCATATCGACTAAAAAACGCAATGTCAAGATGACTGCACCGACAAGTTCAATAATCACAATGCTGGCAAAGACGATTTTTAAAAAACGAAAAATTCCGCTCATACCTGGGTAATTTAGTGACTCTTTGAGGATAAGACGGTCACGATAGCCAAGTTTTTTACGACGCATAATTGCCAAAAAGGTAACTGCCGTCATATAGCCTAATCCGCCGATTTGAATCAAAGAGAGGATGACAACATGCCCAAAACTAGTAAAATCAACCGGAGTATCTTTGACTATGAGTCCCGTAACACAAACAGCAGATGTAGCGGTAAAGATTGCGTCGACGACGGATAGCTCTCCATAATGAGCGAATGGAAGCATCAGCAAAAAGGCGCCAATGCCGATAAGAATGACAAAGCTCATAAAAATAATTTTAACATCTTGCGTTTGCGTCGGAAATCCTTTTTATAAAAAATCAACTCATAATAATAAGCATTTTTTCCTTCTTGATTCTGTTACAAAATCTTTACTTGAAGAAAATATTTTTATATTTTGTATTGTAGTTTATAACTCATTAATAACAAATTAACATTATCAAAGATAACGGTTGCTAAAATTTGTTTATATTTTAAAAAACTCGGCGGCTTCGAGCTCATCATCATTTAAATTATCCTGAGCGTAATCTTCATCTTCGTTTATAAGCCTTTGAATTTCTCTTTGACAATACTCAAATAAAACATCTCTTGCATCTGCTAAATCATCTATAAAACCAAGACCGCTGAACTGGTAAGGCTCCTCTTGCTCTATACAGATAAGAGTGCCTTCGCACTTATCCTCTAAGACATCGACTAGAGTTCTGTATTTGATGTTGAATTCAGATGCATGCCAGCCGATATTTTCCATCTCTTTTGTTGAAAATTCATCAACGCCGTCTGCCGTCGTGTCATCATATGTGGCTCTTGGAGAGTTAAAACCTATAATCTCCTGCCAATTTGAAAATGCTTTTATCAGAACTCTATCATTATCTTCCAGCACTTGATAGTTTTTGCCAAATATAGTTTCTATCGGCAAACTTGCATCGGGAGTACCTCTGTATATTAAAATGTCATCCAATGTGAATGGTTCATAGCAGATATTTCCATCAACTCTTATGCCAAATAGCTTGCCTGAATTGATGGCTTCTGTTAAAACATTTCTGTCCGTAATGATAATTTCTTTAAAAAGATTAAATTTTTTCACAAATATTCCTCTGTTTTTGCTGACATTATAAAAGTTTTTGCTTTATTTTAGTATAATGCCGAAAATTTTTAGGCATTAGAGCTTAATATAATTCAAGGAAAAACAATGGCATTAACTGTTTACTATGATAAAGATTGCGATATTAATTTAATCAAGAGCAAAAAAGTTGCAATGATTGGTTTTGGCTCTCAGGGTCATGCGCATGCAGAAAATTTAAGAGATAGCGGTGTTGAAGTAGTTGTTGGTTTAAGAAAAGATGGTTCTTCTTGGGCAAAAGCTGAAGCTAAAGGCTTCAAAGTTATGACAGTTGCAGATGCAAGTGCTTATGCTGATGTTGTTATGATTCTTTTACCGGATGAAAACCAAGCAGAAATTTACAAAAACGAAATTGAGCCAAACTTAAAAAATGGCGCAACTATCGCATTTGGACACGGTTTTAACATTCACTATGGAAGAATTCACCCAAGAGCTGACATAAATGTAACTATGATTGCTCCAAAAGCTCCGGGACACACAGTTCGTTCTGAGTTTGTGAGAGGCGGCGGTATTCCAGACCTTATCGCTGTTGGACAAAACCCAAGCGGAAAAACTAGAGAGTTAGCGCTTTCTTACGCATCGGCTATCGGCGGCGGCAGAACTGCGATTATTGAAACAAGTTTTAAAGATGAGACGGAAACTGACCTTTTTGGAGAGCAAGCTGTTCTTTGTGGTGGAGCTGTTTCACTTGTTCAAGCTGGTTTTGAAACTTTAACAGAAGCTGGTTATGCTCCTGAACTTGCATACTTTGAGTGTCTGCATGAGCTAAAACTTATCGTTGACTTGATGTTCCAAGGCGGAATCGCGGATATGAGATACTCTATCAGCAACACTGCTGAGTATGGTGACTATGTTTCAGGAAAACGCGTTATCAATGCAGAGTCTAAAGCTGCAATGAAAGAGATACTTAAAGAGATTCAAGACGGTAGATTTGCAAAAGATTTCATACTTGAAGGTCAAGCTGGATACCCTCGTATGAACGCTGAACGCGCAAATGCAAAAGCTTCACTAATCGAGCAGACAGGTGTTAAGTTAAGAACTATGATGCCGTGGATATCGGCAAATAAAATAGTAGACACTACTAAGAACTAAAATAGCAACGCATTTTCTGCGTTGCTTCGTTCGTCACATACTTCAGTATGCTTCCTCTCTTTGCGCCTTGAAACTCCATCACTCTTTTAGTTTTTAAAATATTTAATGCTGCTTTTCTTATTTTTTTCTTTAAAGCTAAACACATTAATATACTTTTCATTATGCTTCATATATAATTTATAGAACTATAAAAGAGGTAACATTATGAAAAATGCGCAAATACATACAAAGCTGGCTGATTTTGGAAGAGAGTTGTTGTATAAAACCTCTCTGGCGGAGGGGTTGCCTCTTGTGTCAAAGTATGCAAAAGAGATTATCGGGGCGGACAGATGTTCTATGTTTATATACAATCCGGATAAAAATGAATTTTGGACAACTCTTGCCGATGGAGTTGACAGAATTGTTATATCTGCGGATAAAGGGATAGTCGGAGAGACATTAAGAACGAAAAAACCGATTTTAGAAAATGCCGTACATTCAAACCCTTATTTTATGGGAGATTTAGACAAAATAACCGGATATACAACAAAAAATGTCATAACAGCACCGATTTTTGACTATAAAAAAGAGGTCGGCGGCGTTTTGGAGCTTTTAAATAAAGAGGGCGGATTTCAGGAGAGCGATTTAAAATATATGAAGTTTTTTGCACAATATGTCGGCGAGTTTATTGAGTTGATAAATCTGCATGAAACAAAATAAGATATTATTAAAGCAGTTGTTGAACTCTTATAAGCGTTGATAAAAGTATAGCGCTTTTATCTACATGCGAACTTTTCATCTTTAGTTCGCTATCCAATAGCAACTCATGAAGTTTGTAATATATTAGAGGTTTTATTTTTATAGACATTGTAGCTTTATCATCAACAACAAACTTTGGAGCGTTGTAGCCCAGTATCTCTATGGCGTTTGGAGCCCCGTTTACCCGTATATATATGTTAAACATATAGAGAGTGGTAAGGTAAGAAGTAGTGGCTGTTAGCACTCTGATCTCATCTTCTCCATGCTCTAGAAGGCTAACAAGGTCTGCTTTAAAATCTTTTTTATTTAATACTTTTTTTATAAAATTATCTATGTTTATCTCAGCTAAACCAAAAACAAGATTATCTATATCTTTAACGGTTATAGCTCTATCATAAATTTTCAACTTATCAATCTCATTACACGCAAGCGCAATATCCCCACTATGAACACTTAGAAGATGATTTATAGTATTGCTGTCTATATTTACACTTTTTTCACGAGCAATTTGAGATACTGTAAAAACTGCTTCCGAGTGGTTTGGATGAAAAAACCTGACACACATTGTTTTTGTTTTTGCGGGCGGTTTTGCGTAAGCCGTGTTGTCCGTTCCGTAATATGCATAGACAAAAATATTGTCTGGATTTTTTTCACACTGTTCAATAAGCGTATCTAAATCTTTTTTAGGAATTTTTTTCTCACTCTTAATGATGAGGATATTTTGGTCGCCAAAGAGTGAAGCTTGAGAAAGATGTGCTTTTGCGGAGTTGAAATTGTACTCGTCATGATAAAATTTTAGAAGCGAAGCGCCCTCTTTGTTTGTGAGAGTATTGGAGTATCTGTCTATGAGAAAAGTACTCTCTCCAAAAAGTATAAAACTGTTTGAGAGCGAGTTGTTTTGTATATGTTTGTCTAGCTCGCTTTTGTACACAGTTAAATATCTTTCTCTATTATCTCAACAACGCTTGCGTAAATTTTGGCTTTAGGAATGTCAACTTTATCAATTCTAACAATAACATCATCAAAAAGAAGAGCGTTTAGGTTTTGGGTTATGAAAAATCTAGCGCCCTGAATCTCATCATGAAGTTCAGCTTTAAAGAAAGGCTCCGTTGATGTTATTCTAGCTTTAAAAGTTTTATCTATATTTTCATCAGCCCAGCGAGCAAATTTTCTAGCCATAAACTCAACCTCTATCGTAGCCGCTTCTCTCTCTTTTTCGCTAACGCTGACACATAGCGACTCGATGTTTCTTAAAACATAAGAGCCCTCGGTAGTGTCGTTATTTGCGATTGCTTTTAGCAGTCTATGTACAATAAGGTCCGAATATCTTCTAATAGGAGATGTAAAGTGCGTATACTCTTCAAAGCCAAGTCCAAAGTGTCCGGCATTGAGCGGTGCATATCTAGCCTGCATTTGAGATTGGATTATCAGAGTATCAACTTCTGATGACAGGTTCATCTCTTTTGCCTGCTTTTGTATCTCGGTGATGGTCTCTTTGATGGATTTTTTTATATCGATAAACATCCCTATACCGGCTAGCTCTTGATATAGATTTTGTAGTTTCAGTTGGTTTGGAGGCTCATGGATACGGAATATCCCTCTTTGAAATCTCCTCGCAGCCTCTTTATTTGCCAAAAGCATACAATCCTCGATAAGCGCATGCGATGGTGTCTCCTGCGCATAAGTTGTATGTGTAATGTTTGAGTTCTCATCAATAAACATCTCCAGCTCATTTGAACGAAAATCATAACCGATTTTGAGCCTTTTTACTTTTAGGGCATCTGTAACCACTCTTAGTTTTGCAATGTAGTCAAAAATTTTCTCTTCAGAGCTGTTTTTGGCTTTTAATTTACCTTCAAAAAATTCATCAATCTCTTCATAGTTAAATCTTCTTTGTGAGTGGATGATTGCTTCATAAACTTTTGAGCTGCTTACCTCCAAAGAGGCAAGGTCTATCTTCATCTCAAAAACATAAGAGAGCCTGTCAACATGCGGCTGCAAAGAGCAGAGCGTTTCGCTTAGCTGACGGGGGAGCATCGGGATTGAGCGGTGAGGAAGATAGATGGAAAAACTTCTATAAATTGCCTCATTGTCAATCGCGCCAAAGGGCGTGACATATTCGCTGACATCGGCTATTGCCACATAAAGCGTAGTTGACTCTTCGTCGTAGCAGATGGCATCGTCAAAATCTTTTGCGGTAACCGGGTCAATTGTGCAAAAAGGCAATTTTCTCAAATCAACTCTGGATGGATATTTTGAAGCCTCAACCTCTTTAAATGATGACGCTAACGCCAATACTTCATCACTGAATTCATCATGTTTATTGAATTGGGCAAGAACTATTTTTTCGTCAACAAGAGGGTCTTTTATATTGCCCAGTCGCTCCATTATGGTGAAATCTTGATTGTTGATTTTAAAAACATCGCCATCATTATAAGAGTTTAGCGTCTCTTCGCTTATCTCAACTCCGGCAGGAAACTCTGTTTTTAAATCAAGCAGAGATTTTTTGCCGTCTTTTAAGACTATGTAAGCAACGCTGTAAGTCTCTGCACGACCTACAACTTCAACTATTTTGGCACTAGGAGCCCCTCTTTTGCCGAGCAACCTTTGTGCTATAACAAGGTCGCCCTCTGTCGCTTTGATTGTTTCAACATCGTCAATGTAGAGATCTCTTACATATTCCCCGATGACATTTAGGTATGCAGTGCCATTTTGAACAAGCCCGAGAGTTCCGGCGCGGTATTTTGAGTTGAATTTATAGATACTCTCTTTTTTTGTAATGTACTCTTTTGCTAAAAAGTCATTTACGAATTTGAGTTCATCAGAAGATATATCCTGCTCATCCAAACCATTGGTGAGCCTTATTAGAAGAGATTTCATCACAATTATTAAATGTTTTGTAAAGCTTTGTCAAAACTTTCCATATCAAGATTGTACTTAGTTATCAACTCTTTCGCAGCAGCTGTGCTTTGCTCTGTAATAACACCGTTTATCGGCACTGCAGTGCGAACAACTTGCAAAATTTGTGCAGCTTTTTTTATTCCTTCTTTAGCACCCTCAGGATTTTGGCAGTTGCGTATAGTCTCTACAAGTCCTGATTCAAATCTCCAGTGTTCAAAAATAGTAGCACTAACTTCCGGAGTGTCTACACCCGCAACTTCTCTTTCAGCTGCTTCGACATTTTGAAGATTTATTAGAGCTTCTTTAAATTTTTCCTGTGTCTTATCGGTGAGTATTTGTTGAGCTATTAAAACTTTGCCGATTTCAACCAAAAAAGCTGCCGGAGATAAAATGCCAAGAAGCTTATTTTCATTTTTTATGCACCATGCTGTTGTAAGAGCATGCTGTTTTTTTGAGAAATTAGAGAACATGTCGTTGTCAATGCCATACGGAGACAAATCAAGAGTAAAACTTTTTTTAACTATGCTTGCAAGTGCAAAGCCTCTAACTGTTCCCATGCCAAACAGACCGACCGCTTGATTGATTGTATTTATCTCACGGCTGAAGCCGTACAGAGGGGAATTTGCCGCTTTTAAAATATCAGCAGTCAAGAGAGGATCCTTCTCTAAAATCTTAACCATGTCATTAAAAGTACTGTCCGGATCTTGATAGACGGCTTCTATTTGCATTGCAGACTCTGGAAGTGGCGGAAGTTGTTTGATTTTTTTTAGTATATCTTCGGTCATTTGGCTCTCTCGTTATATTATAAATTGAGTAAATGATACATAGATATTCATAAAATAGCACTGAATATTTACAAATAACTGATATTATTTTTTTAAATTTTTATAAAAAGGAAGAATATGCAAAAAGAAGCGATGTTAACACAATTAGGTTATGTGCCAAATGATGCTCTGCTTAAACAACTTCAAAAAATTGAAGGAAATACGGTAGGATATGAGAAAATACAAAAACATATTATGGATTTACATGATCATTTGAAAGTCGATGATTCGTATGTCGCTATGTCAAACACAAATGATTGCTTTAAGATAAAAATTGACTCCCAAAGTCCGGAAATGGCTAAAGAAGCACATGAAAAAGTTAAACATTTTAGTGAAAAATATAAAGTAACGGTTAATAAATTGGAAAATAAAAACACCTACTACATAGTAGGGTTTAACCACTAGGTGTTTTAAAATTGCAAGAACCAATGAGCATTGAGGGGTATGACCTTTTAATAGAAGAGTTTAAGTTTTTGCTTGAGGTAGAAAAGCCTAAGGTTGCGGCAGAAAAATTAGTTGCCGCAGCCATGGGAGACAGAAGCGAAAATGCCGACTATCATGCTGCAAAAGAGAAACTCCGTCATATTGATAAAAGACTTTTTTATCTAAACTCCGTGATACAAAAATCTCAAATTATAGACCCTTCTAAACTCTCACACACAAGGGTAAGTTTTGGAAGCAGTGTAAAGATTTTGAATATAGAGACAAACGAAGAAGAGTGTTATACAATATGCGGAGTTTTGGAATCAGAACCGGAGAACGGGCTTATAAGTATCCACTCTCCGCTAGCTTGCGCCATGCTTGGCAAAGAGGTTGATGACCAGTTTAAAATCCAACTTCCTAAGAGTAAAAAAGAGTATGAGATAGTAGAAATTTGGTACAAAAATATCTTTTTGCTTAAAAAAAACATCCGTACAAAATCGCACTTTTCTTTCCATTAAATTTTTTTTATCGACTATTTTGGATATAATCCATTTTTAAAAACCAAATTTTTAGGATTTCCAGTGAGCCAACAACTAAAAGATATAGAAAAAGTACTTAAATCACACAAGCTCTCAAGCGATGATTACATACATATAAAGAAAATTTTAGGGCGTGAACCAAATTTGGTAGAGATAGGTATCTTCTCTGCTATGTGGAGCGAACACTGTAGCTACAAATCATCAAAAGTTCATTTAAACGGATTTCCGACAAAAGCTCCATGGGTTATTCAAGGTCCGGGAGAAAATGCAGGTGTTATAGATATCGGCGGCGGGTATGCTGCGGTGTTTAAGATGGAGTCACACAATCACCCGAGCTTTATAGAGCCTTATCAAGGTGCTGCAACGGGTGTCGGCGGAATTATGCGTGATGTTTTTACAATGGGAGCTCGTCCTATCGCAAACCTAAATGCACTAAGATTTGGTAATGTGTTAAAAGATGACAAAATTTCAGCTCATCAAAGATATTTGGTTCGCGGTGTAGTGGCTGGAATCGGCGGATACGGTAACTGTATGGGTGTTCCTACCATCGGCGGAGAGACAAGTTTTGATGAGTGCTACAACGGCAATATTTTGGTAAACGCTTTTACGCTCGGTCTTGCAAAAAGCGATGAGATTTTTTACGGAAGAGCTGACGGCATAGGCAATCCCGTAATCTATGTAGGTGCAAAAACGGGAAGAGACGGTTTAGGTGGGGCTGTTATGTCGTCTGATAGTTTTACAGAGGAGAGTAAATCTCTTCGTCCTACTGTTCAGGTTGGCGACCCGTTTACTGAAAAACTCCTGCTTGAGGCTTGTTTGGAACTATTTAAAACTGACTTCGTTGTCGGTATCCAAGATATGGGAGCTGCGGGACTTACATCTTCATCTTTTGAGATGGCTGGGCGAAGCGGCAGCGGTATGATAATGCATTTAGACAAAGTTCCTGCCCGTGAAGAGGGAATGACTCCGTATGACTTTATGTTATCAGAGTCTCAAGAGAGAATGCTTCTTTGTGCGAAAAAAGGAAGCGAAGCCGAGATTATCAAGATATTTGAGAAGTGGGATTTGGATGCTGCTGTAATCGGCGAGGTAACGGCAACGGGCAATATGGAACTTTTCTGGCACGGAGATAAAGTTGCCGAGGTTCCTGTAAATCCTGTGAGCGAAGAGGCTCCGGTGCTAAAGCGTCCAATGGTTCGTCCTGCATACCTAGATAAAATTGCAAATGTAACAATCAACGATTTTGCAAAGGTTTCAAATCAAGATGCGTTTGAAAGACTTACAAAATCTATGGAAGTCGTGGATAAAGCTTGGATATATACTCAGTACGACTCTATGGTTCAGACAAATACAATCAAAAAAGGCGGAATGTTAGACGCTTCGGTTATAAGAGTAAAAGAGAACGGCAAAGCTCTTGCAATGTCGGCTGATTGTAATGTTCGCTACTGTTATATAGACCCAAAAGGCGGAGCTGCAGCGGCGGTTATCGAGTCTGGGCGAAATGTTGCGATGAGCGGTGCTAGACCATTGGCTATAACTGATTGTCTGAATTTCGGAAACCCTGAAAATCCTGAAGTTATGTGGCAGTTCGGCGAGAGCTGTTTGGGGATTAAAGAGGCTTGTTCTGCGCTTACAACACCTGTAATCGGCGGAAATGTCTCTCTTTACAATGAGACAAACGGTGTTTCTGTTTTCCCGACTCCTTCAATTGCAACTGTCGGCGTAAATGACGATGAAAATAGAGTTCTTATGTCAAGTTTTCAAGGCGAAGGGAACACACTTTATCTGGTTGGCGAATCAAAATCTGAATTCGGCGGCTCTCTTTATATGAAAGAGATTTGTGGAACTGTTGCAGGAGTGCTTCCTGAGATTGACTACAAAAAAGAGCTCTCCCTTTGGGATTTGGTAATCGAAGCAAACAAAAAAGGTCTTTTGTCATGCGCAAAAGATGCAAGCAGCGGCGGTGTTGTAATAGCACTTGCTAAAATGTCGGCGGTCAGCGGACTTGGATGTGATGTAAATATGAGTGTTGTTGATGAGAGAGATATTTTTGCTGAGAGCATGAGCCGTGCAATCATAGAGGTAAAACCTGAAAATTGTGCAGAGTTTGAAGATATGCTAGGTTCTCTAAAATGTGAGCAAATCGGAACGGTTGGCGGAGACAGCATCAAAGTTAACGATATCTCTATGAGCATGAGCGAGTTGCAGGACAACTACTTCAATACATTTAAGAGAGTTATTGAGAGAGATATCTAATCTACTCTCATATACTCAAGCGAAAAATCACCTGAAATTCTGTTTGTAACGCTTATTTTGTACGATGGGGCAATTGCTCCGATTGTTGCTATCTTTTCCAAAATATCTCTATATTTAATCGGATTTGCAAAAGCCATATTCGCATCCAAGATGGATACTTTGCTCTCATCTTGCGATACAACACTTACTTCATCGCCCGCTTCAACGAAGCCCTCTTCAACAACTCTGTAATACCAACCTGTTAACCCTGTTGTGTATATCTCGTTTGTAAATTTTTTATTGCTCCATCTTGCGGCAATTTTCCAGCACGGTTTTCTAGGCTGAGATACCTGCAGAACTACTGAGCCGATTTTATGTACATCACCCAAGCAGACACTGCTCTCATGAAGTCCTGAGATTGTAAGGTTTTCTCCAAGTGCGCCAAATGGGATACTATTTAAACCTAAAAATTTTGCCCACTCTCCGTAGTTTTCATAACTATTTGCAAAAACCGCTTTTTCTAACCCGCCGTGATGAACTTTGTCCGCTACTTCATCGCCTGCTAAACCTGTTTTACCGACCCAGATTTTGCCATCGGCTACCCCTTTAAAAAAGGCGCTTTCCCAATATTTATCTAAAAATTCTTTGCTCTGTTTGTCGCCGTAAGATTTTACACATCCGACTTGAATTGAAATTAATTTGATGCTCATTCTTAACCCCTTATAAAAACAGTTATTTTAGCAAATAATTTAAAAAAAATTATTTCAACATGTAGGTTTTGATTTTAACTACATGAGTCAATATTCAAAAATCTTTACTAACATTTTAGATATCTTTTTTGAGGTATCTTTATCTAGTTTGCCTATTTTTTTAACTAATCTTGTTTTGTCTACGGTGCGTATTTGGTCGAGTAAAACAAGTCCGTCTCTATCTTCAAATTTTATCTTAGGTCTAAAAACAAAATCAAATCCTTTGCTTGTCATTGGTGCGACTATAACCGTATTTAAAACATTCATCTCGTTTGGGGAGATGATTATGCAGGGTCTTGTTTTTTGAATTTCAGAGCCTATTGTCGGGTTTAGTTTAACTAGATAAATCTCAAATCTTTTCATATCTGCTACCATTGGTAATCTTCTAAATCACTGTCATTTAAAAAATCTCCCAATAAACCCTCGTCTTTTGAGCCTTTGTTTTTTGCTAAAACTTCCTTGATATTATCTTCCCAATTATCTCTTGCAGGGTTATTTACCGGCTTGATAAGAAGTCCATTTTCAACTATTTCAAAATCAATTTGGACATTTTCAAGATGAGCCTGTTTTATGAGTGTTTTTGGTATTCGGACACCTTGTGAGTTACCAATTTTTGTAAGCATTGTCATAGTAAACTCCTTTTTTTAAAAGTAATTATATTGTAATTACTTTTTGAAGTCAAATATAATTTATTGGCTAAATCTCTTCTATCCTAAAAACTTCATAAGCCACTTCTTCGTAAGGGTGTGTCTCATTTAAAATTTCAATAGCTTTTTTAATAAGCGTTTCTTCGCAAATCATCTCTACTTTATACTCTGACACATGCTCTATTTTGTCAAGTTCGCCGATATGCGGATGTGCCTTGTTTATGGGCTTAAATTGCCCAGAGCCGAGCGTTTCAAAAGAGCAGCATTCGTAGTTTTCATATCTGCCGACACCAATAGCAAACAGTGCCTCTTTAACTCTTTCTTTGTCCTCTGATGGCACAAAAAAGTTTAATTTATACATTTAAAACCTCTTCAAGTAGGATAAGAGTTCACTATCTAACTCATATTTTTTGTTCGCAACTTCATCTATGCTTTTGTGCTCAAAGCCTTTTTTTGTGTAGCAAATCACGCTCTCATTTTTGTCATCAAGCAGACCGTCTATGGCGTGAGTTACAAATTTATATGCCATAAGTCTGTCGTAAATGGCAGGGTTTCCGCCTCTTTGCGTATGCCCTAAGATAGTCACTCTTGACTCTACTCCTATCTTCTCTTCAAACCACTTTGCGATCTCGCTTGAGTTTTCGTTTATCCCCTCTGAAACTACGGCTATGAAATATTTGCGTCCACTTTTTACTTGCTCTTTGAAGCTCTCCTCATACTCTTTTAAATCATAGTTTATTTCAGGGATAAGGCAGAGTTCTGCACCGCTGCAGAGAGCTGAAACAAGGGCCAAGTAACCGCAATTTCTTCCCATTGTCTCTATGACAAAAGCCCTTGAAAATGAGGCTGCCGTGTCCCTGATGTTGTCGATGGAGTCCTTGATGACATTTAGTGCAGTATCAACCCCTAAGCAGTAATGGGTGCCGTTGATGTCGTTGTCTATGGTGGATGGAATTCCGCAAAATTTAACACCATGCTCTCTATAAAAAATGTCCATCCCTCTAAATGAGCCGTCTCCGCCCAGAACAAGTAACATGTCAATTCTAAGAGCATCAAGATTTTGCTTGGCAATTTTTCTAAACTCTTTATCCATAAATCTTTTGCTTCTTGCAGAGCCTATAATAGTCCCGCCACGGTTGATAATTCCGGCAACATGCTGATGAGTCGCTTTGTATATTTTATTATCTATAAGCCCCTCAAAACCGTCATAAACAAAATAGGGGGTTAAACCATTTTGCAGTGAATACTCAACAAATCGTTTCAGTGCCGGATTCATACCGCTTACATCACCGCCCGAACATAAAATAGCTATATTTTTCATCTGTTATTCTCAATTTTCATTTTTTTAAGTTTACCATCTTCTAATCTCAAATTAGATAAAATCCCATAAATTATTTTTAGGAAATTTTATGAAAAAAGCGTTGGTAAGCGTAAGTGACAAGAGTGGTGTGGTAGATTTTTGTAAATCTTTAGTAAAAAACGGTTTTGAAATCATCTCAACGGGCGGAACTTATAAAATATTGGTTGAAAATGGCATAAAAGCTATCGAGATAGATGAAGTTACAAAATTTCCTGAGTGCTTTGAGGGGCGTGTAAAAACCCTAAACCCATTCGTACACGGCGGAATACTGCATCGCCGTGACAAACAGTCGCACTTAGACCAAGCTGCCCAGTTGGGTGTTGAAGCAATTGATTTGGTGTGTGTAAATCTCTACCCGTTCAAAGCTACGATTGAGAAGACTGACGACTTTGAAGAGATAATAGAAAACATCGATATCGGCGGACCTGCGATGGTGCGTTCGGCTTCTAAAAATTTTGATAGCGTGATTATTGTTACGGATGTAACTGATTACGCAAAAGTTATAGATGCGTTAGAGAATGAAAAAAATACGCTTGAGTTTAGAAGAAATCTTATGATAAAAGCATTCGAGCATACGGCAGCATACGACTCAATGATAGCAAACTACATGAACAGCCGTTTTAACGGCGGTTTTGGAGCAAAACAGTTCATTGTCGGAAACAAAGTGATGAACACCCGTTACGGTGAAAATCCTCACCAAAAGGGTGCTTTGTACGAGTTTGACAAACACTATACAAATAACTTTAAAACCCTAAAAGGCGAAGCGAGTTTCAATAACTTAAATGATTTAAGCGGTGCCGTTAAAATCGCTTCTGCTTTTGGAGGCGAAAATGCGGTCTGTATCACAAAGCACGGAAATCCATGTGGATTTGCTATCAAAGATACACTTTTAGAGGCTTATGTTGAAGCACTTAAATGCGACCCGGTTTCTGCTTTTGGCGGTGTTGTTGCGGTTAACGGCGTTGTAAACAAAGAATTGGCTCTGAAGATGAATGAGATATTTTTAGAAGTTATCATTGCAGGCAGAATTACAGAAGAAGCGCAGGAAGTATTTGCTTCTAAAAAACGCATCAAGCTTTTTGAGATGGGGCATGATAAGTTGGTTCTTGCAAATGACACTAAAGATTTTAAACACATTGACGGCGGTTTTGTATATCAAGATGCCGACAAAGTAAATGATGATGAGGTTAAAAATGCAAAACTCATGACGAAAAAAGCTGCTACCGAGCAAGAGAAAAAAGATATGGAGATAGCTTATAAAGTTGCATCTCTTACAAAATCAAACTGTGTTGTTTATGTTAAAAACTCTGCAATGGTAGCGGTCGGAATGGGTATGACAAGCCGTGTAGATGCAAGCCAATGTGCGCTCAAAAAAGCAAAAGAGATGGGGCTTGATGTAACGGGAGCCGCACTTGCAAGTGAAGCATTTTTCCCTTTCCGTGATAGCATCGACGCTGCAGCCGCTGCGGGTGTTAAAAGTGTAATTGAACCGGGCGGAAGCATAAGAGACGATGAGATTATAGAGGCTGCAAATGAGTTTGGCATGAGCTTATACTTCTCGGAAGTTAGACACTTTTTACATTAGCATTTTATTTCCACATGCCATGGCATGTGGAAAATTTATTTAATCAATCTCTCAACAACAGCTTTCAACTGCTCCTTATAACTATAAATATCTTCTAATTTGTCAATGGCATATTTCGTCTCTTCTTTGTCTACCTCATGTATAGAAATATATTTTTGAGCCGTATTAAATCGTAATCTACAAATCCATTTTCTATTGTTATCATCTAAAAGAATACCAAAATAGCTTTTTGTATCTCTTCCAATTATTCTTGACAATGAAATCGTTTCTGCCAATATAGATTTAACAATAAAATAGCCCTCAATTTCATCTTCAGTTGTAACAATTCCATCTTCTTTAGTATTTGTGTCATCGACAATATTTTCGCTAATTTCAACAGATAATTTTGATTTAAGAGCATTGATTTTGTCTTGAGCCATATCATTTACAATGTCTGAAAATGCTATTTTAATATACTGTCGGAATTCATCTACAACATTTTGAGTAAGTCTTTTATCTGTAATTTGGGTGGCAAAGAACTTTGTAAGTTCATCGCTTGGCTCTACTACTTCTTTTTTAAAAACTTTTTTTATTTGAGTGATGTATTTTTGTTTATTTGCCATTGCTAATATTTTATCAACATCAAGATTTTCATTTGTAAATTTTTCTAACTCTCTTAAATCTCTATCTTTTAAATCAAGTAGATTGATAATTAAAAAAGGCTTGGCATCCATTTTATTGACTTTATCGAGGTCGCAATAAAATCTGTATTCTATACCGTTTGTTAATATCGCAAACTTACTATCTGTAACAGTAAAGTATCTTTCAAGTTGTGTTGCGTGTCTGTCTAGATTTTCTGTATGTGTTTTTACTTCTATTAATATCAGAGGCTGTCCGTCTTGTAAAATGGCATAATCAACTTTTTCACCTTTCTTTTTACCGATGTCAGCTGTAAATTCTGGAACAACAATATTAGGATTGAAGACATCATAACCCAATAAGCCAATAAATGGCATAACAAAAGAGTGTTTAATTGCCTCTTCAGTGAGTACACTATTCCTCAAACTTTGAACTTTTAGTGATAACTCTTTTATATGTTCAATAAATTCCATCTATAACTCCTTTGAACCACTATAGTGGTTTGATAAACAATTGTAATCAAAATAAACTTACATATCACTATAGTAGGTTTTAACATTGAATATTTATGAAATAACAGAAGAAAATATTTCACACACTTACAAGACTATAGGTCTTAATGTTAAAAAAATTCGTGAAAAAAATAATATTTCTCAACTTGAATTATCTTATAGAATGGGCTATAAATCTGTTAGTTTAGTTTCTGCGGCAAAATTGTGTTCAAGTAATAAACATTTTAATATTGAACATTTATACATAATGGCTATTATTTTTAATATAGATATGTGTGAATTTTTTAAAGATATAAATACTAAATCAGATATTTGATTGGCATGTAGAAACTCTTTCTCTCCTATATTTTAATTACCCTTGTTTGACAATAGTATTTAAAAATAGTATAATAAAATTTACTTTAAAATAGGAGCTGTAAAATGATTACTATAAACTCGAGCGACTTTATTAAAAAACCTTCCTATATTACGCAACCTTTGGATATTACATTTGTAGAAGATGCGAAAAAACACATTGTAAAAAGTGTTGTTATACCTTATGAATTGTATGAAAAACTCAAAGTAAAAATCGAAGATGAACTATATCTTTTACAAAATGCAAAAGCTTTGGGCAAGAAATCATACCAAGAGTTTTTGAAAATAGAAGAAGTAGTGGAAGATTACTCATGAAAAGAGGAGAAATCTATCTTGTAAATTTTGGTAAAAAATACAACAGTGAATTTGGCAAAATTAGACCAGCACTTATCATTCAAAACGACATAGCAAACAGAAATATAGATAAGGTAGAATTTAAAGGTGTAACAGTGGTACCACTTACCACAAATATAAGTGGTGGAAATTTAAGAATAAAAATAGATGCAAGAGATAAACTCATAAATGAGAGTGAGATATGTATAAATGAGTTGTGCACCCTTGATATAAGCAGAATAGACCTCCAAATCGTGGTTACTTCTCTTACAAAAAAAGAGCTAGAAGAGGTCAATTTAAAGTTATTACAACATTTAGGACTATAATTTTTCTCCAAACCTTGATTGACATCCACTCAACTCCTATGATATAATCCCACTTAATAAAAATAATATAAGTTTTAGGAAAATAATAATGAGCAAATCTTTATACGAAACACTTGAAATTTCTGAAAATGCAAGTGAAGCAGAGATAAAAAAAGCATATAGAAAATTAGCAAGACAGTACCATCCGGATGTAAATAAGGATAAAGGTGCAGAAGATAAATTTAAAGAGATAAATTCTGCATATGAAATTTTAAGCGATAAAAAGAAAAAAGCACAATATGACGCGCATGGCGACAGCATGTTCGGCGGGCAAAATTTTCATGACTTCTCTCGTTCGCACGGCGGAACAGGCGATTTGGATGAGATTTTAAGAAGTATGTTTTCAGGCGGTGGTTTTGGAGGCTTTGGCGGCGGAGGCTTTGGTGGCGGCGGAGGCTTTGGCGGACAGCAACAGCCAAATCTTGACATTGAAACAAGCGTAACCATCCCTTTTAGCGTATCTATTTTGGGAGGCTCACACTCCGTTGCAGTTAATGGAGATAGATTTGACATCAAAATCCCGGCAGGTGTAAAAAGCGGCGAAAAGATGCGTGTCAAGGGCAAAGGACATGCTCAAGGCGGAAGAGCGGGAGACCTCTTTTTAAAGATAAATGTAGCTTCAAACCCTGAATATATAAGAGAAGAAGATGATTTAGTTAAAACATTTGATGTTCCGCTTTATGCAGCACTCTTCGGTGAAAAAATATCTGTGCAAACTTTGGAAAAAGAGATTAAATTAAAAATCCCGCAAAATACAAAAAACGGGCAGAGATTTCGCGTAAAAGAGATGGGTGTCATGAACCGCAAGACAAAAGAGCGCGGGAACTTATACCTGGAAGCAAACATAGTTTTGCCCAAGGTTGAAGATTTGGATGAAAAGTTAGTTGCTATAATGAAAGAAAAATTACCGAAGGAGTAAGCCTATGATACACCAATACGACGAGCCTGTATATCTGATTAGCATTGTTGCAAAAGTTCTAGAAATTCATCCGCAAACTCTTAGGCAGTATGAGAGAGAAAATCTTGTAACCCCCTCAAGATCAAACGGCAAGATTAGACTTTACTCTCAAAAAGATATAGATAGAATCAAGCTAATACTAAGGCTAACTCGTGAACTAGGCGTAAACCTAGCCGGAGTAGATATTATTTTGAGATTGAAAGAGAATGTTGACAACATGGAACAGGATATCTTAGAGTTAAGACAGGAAATTTTAAAAGCAAAAAATTCTCAGACTGTCTCGCATGACAAAGCTTTAGTTACTAAAAAAAGCATCTACGAGATGATTATTTTTCAAAAATAACTGACATTATGCACTTTTTTATAAAAGCGCATAAAAATCTTTGTAATTCTCGAAAAACATAGTTTTTCGTAGCTTTAGGGGGTTGTAGGGACTTTAGTTCCTGCCGCTAAAACGGACGAGTTCGTTTTAGTGTGTAACATCAGAGAATAGCTACTCTTTAAGTCTTTTAATATCTGCGCCTACATTTTGCAGTTTTTTCTCCAAAGAGTCATAACCTCGGTCTAGATGGTATATGCGGTGAACATTTGTTATGCCCTCAGCCACAAGACCTGCCAAAACCAGTGCGCTTGAGGCACGCAAATCTGTCGCCATAACATCAGTTCCGCTAAGTTTTGTTCCACCGTTTATAGTTGCAACATGTCCGTTTAAAGAGATATTTGCACCCATTCTTTGTAGTTCGCTGACATGCATAAATCTATTTTCAAAAAGTCTCTCTTCTATGATGGAAGTACCGTTCGCTTGAGTAGCAAGTGCCAAAAATTGAGCTTGCATATCAGTCGGAAATGCAGGATACTCTTGTGTTACAATTTTTACAGCCTTAATAACTTCTGATGGGTGAATAGTAATAGTGTTGTCGGTAATTGTAAACTTGCTTCCCATCTCTTGGAGTTTTGACAAAACTGCACCAAGATGCCCGGCATTTACATCTGTCAATGTAAGCTCTGACCTAGTTATAGCGGCCGCGCATAGGTAAGTTCCAGCTTCAATACGGTCTGGGATGACGCTAAACTCATCAATGTGTATAAGTTTTCCGTCTGTTCCGTGAATGGTCAAGATAGCAGTTCCGATGCCATCTATCTTAACGCCGTTTGCATTTAAAATTTCGCAAAGTTGAACGACCTCAGGTTCTCTTGCCGCATTTGTAATAGTTGTCACACCTTCTGCCAGTGCCGCCGCCATAACAATATTTGCGGTGCCCGTAACTGTTATTTTATCAAAGATAATATTGCATCCTTTTAGACCATTTGGAGCGATAGCATGGATATAACCGGCTTCTATGTTTATGACGGCACCCATCTGCTCAAGCGCCTTTAGATGCAGGTCAACAGGTCTCTGACCAATTGCACATCCGCCCGGAAGCGATACTTCACAATGCCCGAATCTAGCTAAGATAGGACCCAAAACTAAAATAGAAGCGCGCATTGTTCTTACGATGTCGTAAGTCGCTTTTGTTTCACTTAAAGAAGATGTATCAATAGTTGTTATCTCTTCGCCCCTGTTGCACTTTGCACCTAAGTTTGAGAGCAGTTTTAAGAGTGTGTTTATGTCCGCAACATGAGGCAGGTTTTTAATACTAACGCTGTTTTTTGCAAGTATTGCCATAGCAATCAGCGGAAGGGAAGCATTTTTAGCACCGGAAATTTTTATCTCTCCGTGAAGAGAGCCGGCTTTTTTTATTTGTAAGTAGTCCATATTTATCTTTTTATTTTATAAGAGTTCTTGCAGAACTCTATTTACACGCAAAATGAGCAAAGCCCATTTTACTACGCTAGCCGCTGTGGCACTGAAGCTTGCCTCATTCGAGGCAGAAAATTTCTTGCAGTTTTACAAGAAATTTAAAGTGCAAAATTATATCTAAAATAGTTTGGGTTTTTGGTATAATCACTTAAGTAAACATAGGAATAACGATGAGTTCAGCCTTAGATAGATTAAAAACTTTAACAAATAAAATATCGAGTTACGAGCGTGCCAGAAAAGATAATCTGGTGCTCTTGCAAAATTTATATAATGAATTAAATATAAATCAAAAAGTTGAAGAGTTCAGTGAACTTTTTAATTATAAAGCTATAAATTTATCCGGAGCATCGCTTCTTAGTGAGAGTATGGGAGAGATAAAAAAAGGCAAATATTTACAAATATTGGCAATCGGTTATGACAAAGATGCAGTTGTAAAGAGTAAAAACATCTCTCTTGGTTATTTTGGAAAAGCTGAAAATGTGGATGAAGAGTTAAAAAATAAAATTGTGGAGTTTATAATCCGCTTCAGGTTTGAGAAAAGTTTTATGACACTTGAACACTATTATGGAATGTTAGAGCCTTTTAAAGTTAGTGAGTAGATGTTAATATTTTTGGATGTAGAGACAACAGGTTTAGAAAAAAGCGATAAAATCTGCTCAATAGGCATAATAGCAGTAGGTGAAAACGAGCTTGTTTCAAAATATGAGCTTGTTAATGAAGGCAAAAAAATTTCTCCAAAAGCTTCAAGTATAAATCATATTACAAACGAGATGATTAAAGATAAAAAGGCGTTCAAAGAGAGTGATGCGTGGAAATTTTTGCAAGAACATAACAATGAAAACTCAACCATTGTTGCCCATAATGTAAATTTTGACATTAAAATGCTTCTTGTGAGCGGATTTATTTGGCATGGCAGAGTTATAGATACGCTTAGAGTTACAAAACATCTGATTCCCGAGTGTGAATACTTCTCTTTGCAATTTTTAAGATATGAGTTGAAGCTTTACCAAAATGAGAAAAAAGAGGCTTTAAAATACTCTCTGCTTGCGCAAAACAGTGAGTTTATAGCACATAATGCATTTAGCGATGCTCTTCATGTAAAACTTTTATATGAGTATTTAAGAGAGATGAAAAAACATGATGAGTTAGTTAAACTAAGCTTAACGCATGTGCTTATTGAGAAGTTCGATTTTGGCAAATACAGCGGTCGTTATATTGAAGAGATAAGCATGTGTGACAGAGGATATTTGGAGTGGATGCTTCTAAATATAGCAGATTTGGATGAAGATTTAAGATATAGCGTAAATAGATATTTATCCGCTTGATATGATATACTTCCGCAATAAACTTTTTGCAAAACCAAAAGAAGTTATCTGCCTCGTAAGAGGCAAGCTTCAGTGCCACAGCGGCTAGCGTAGCTAAATGGGCTTGCTCATTTGGCGTGAAATAAAATGGAGGAGAACTGTTTTTGAGAGTAGCCGTTGAATGTAAGTCACCGCTTTTACAAAAATCACTTGAGCTTTTCTTAGGTAAGCATCTTAGCTCACTAAAAAATTGCGATATTGTCATAAGAGATGTTAAGTTCGCAGATGATGAGAAATCTTTTTATATCTCTAGCAACAAAGATTCAGATTTAGTTAAGCCGTTCTCAAAATCCCAACTTATTTTAGCACTTGAAAAAAGATATAAAAGCATGAATAAGGGTAATTTGTACTCAACCATCAAGGAACATGTCGAAGATGAATTTGCAGATAATGAAGAGCTTGATTTTGATATTTTACAAAAACGCATAGAATCACTGACAAAAGAGTATCAAGAGAATATTTTAAGAACGGTGCGGGCATTTTATGAAAAGTAGTGATATAACAAAAAAAATAGTATCTGGAAAATTCAAAAATAAGATTTTAAAACTCCCTTCAAAAACTACTACAAGATCCTCAAAAGCCATAGTCCTAGAATCATTTTTCAACACGATTCAGTTTGAAATAATAGATGCGACATTTGTTGAACTTTTTTCAGGAAGCGGTTCCATCGGACTTGAAGCGCTTAGCCGCGGTGCAAAAAAAGTTATCTTTATGGAAAAAGATCATGAAGCACTTAAAGTTTTAAAAGAAAATATTACCCAAACAGACCCCGCATTGTGTGAAGTTTACAAAGGAGATACTTTTACAAATATTGCAGCTGTTGTAAAAGCTCTCCAAAAAAGAGGCGAAAAAGCATATTTTTACATCGACCCTCCTTTTAATATAAGAGAAGGGATGGAAGATATATATGACAAAACTATATCTTTGATAGCTTCTTTGCCAAAAGAGTGCGTAAAGCTTATTATTATAGAACATGTCAGCGGTTTGGAAATTCCTGCAACAATTGGCAGTTACAATATAAAAAAATCTAAAAAATTTGGTAATACGACTCTAACATACCTTGAATGTGAATAAAGTGGAATAAAATTTGCTGTTCATAGTCATATTCAAGGATTAGCTATGAGAACACTTATTTTATTTTTATTTACTATCACAACTATTTATGCTGCCAAGATAAGCGATGTCGCAAATGTTGTCGGAGTTAGGGATAATCATCTTATAGGCTACTCTCTGGTCGTAGGTCTTCAAAAAACAGGAGACGGTACCACCTCAAAATTTACTCTCCAATCAATTGCAAACATGTTAAAAGCTATGAATATTGACATGAAACCTATTGACATAAAATCAAAAAATGTCGCCGCTGTTGTTGTTACCGCAGAGCTAGCTCCGTTTGCAAGACAGGGCGATAAAATAAACATAACAGTCTCTTCAATAGGAGATGCAAAATCGCTTGAGGGCGGAACACTTCTGATGACTCCTTTAAAAGGAGTTGACGGCAAAATATATGCGTTAGCTCAGGGTGCAGTAACAATAGGTGGAAAAAGTTCAAAATCTGCCGGCGAATCACATCCGACAGCCGGTTTAATCTATGACGGCGGATTGGTTGAGAGAGAAATCAGCCTTGACCTTTACAATCAAGAGCATGTAACACTCTCTCTAAGAGATGCCAATTTTAAAAATAGCGTATCAATCCAAAAAACTGTAAATGATTTTTATAGCACAGAAGTTGCAGTAGCAATGGACTCTAGAACAATAAAGTTGAAAAAACCGCAAAATAAAACAATGATAGAATTTTTAGCAGAAGTTCAAGATATTGAGATGGACTACAATGTAAAAGATAAAATAGTAATCAACGAGAGAACCGGAACAATAATTTCTGGAGTTGGA
>Ga0209343_10002741_pt1 | contig 22557 bp, 20 predicted proteins | sample RifCSPlowO2_02_FD_184026 | JGI IMG/M metagenome (GOLD analysis project Ga0209343, IMG submission 184026) | Groundwater microbial communities from Rifle, Colorado - Rifle CSP2_plank lowO2_0.2 (SPAdes) (version 2) | ecosystem: Environmental > Aquatic > Deep subsurface > Groundwater | place... | reverse complement strand
TGTGCGTGACGAAAACGCGGTAAAAGCCGCCATGGCCCAAGCGGCCGAACACTTCGGCGGCATCGATGTGCTGATCAACAACGCCGGCGCGATCAAGCTGGTGGGCGTGGAAAAACTCGAACCCAAACGCTTCGACCTGATGTTCCAGATCAACACCCGCGCGGTGATGGTCTGCAGCCAGGCCGCCCTGCCCTATTTGAAAGAAAGCGGCTCCGCCGCGGGTAAGCAGAGCGCGGGCGGGCATATCCTCAACCTGTCGCCGCCGCTGAATATGGATAGCAAATGGTTTGCCCAGCACGGCCCCTACACCGTGACCAAGTACGGCATGAGCATGCTCACATTGGGCATGAGCGAGGAATTCAAGAAATACGGCATCAGCGTCAACTCGCTGTGGCCAAAAACCATGATCGCCACCGCCGCCATCGAGTTCGAACTGGGCAGCCGCGACGCCTTCAAGCGTGCTCGTATCCCCGCCATCATGGCCGACGCCGCCCACGCCATTGTGTCGAGCCAAGGCCGCAGCATCACCGGGCGCTTGCTGATCGACGAGGAAATCCTGCGCGAGCAGGGTGTCAGCGACTTCGAGCATTACCGCTTCGACCCACAAGGCGGCCCCCTGATCCCGGATCTGTTTGTCGATTGACTTCCTACTGGGCGCGGCACCGGATTTAATCCGGACGATGGGTTGGGCGTCGCGCCCTAGGGTGCGACGCGCGCACCGAGATGGCCTGCGGATTTGTGCCCGGCTTGGTGTGCATGGCGCACTCTACGCAGGCAGCGGGTATTTGCCGATCTGCCTGCCGCTTGGCGCACTAGGGCCATGGCAGGAGGGCATTCGCGCGACTTAAAGTTGGGGTCCGCCCCCGCATAACAACCATAAGCGCGAGAGCCATGAGCCAAGCCGATCTGATTTCCCCGCTGCGTTTCCTTGCCCGCTTGCCCCAGCACTTGCCACGCGTACCGCGCATGTTGCGCGGCCTGTATTACGCCGGTATCCGCAATCGCGAGAAGAACCTGTCACTGGCCTGGGCGCTGGAGCGCACGGCGCAGCAGCATCCCGAGCGCCCGGCGCTGCTGGATGAGGCGCGCAGCCTCAGCTATGCCCAGTTCAATGCCTGGGCCAATCGCCTGGCCTGGGCACTCAAAGCCGAAGGCGTGTGCCACGGCAGCGTGGTGGCGGTGATGCTGGAAAACCGCCTGGAGCTGCTGGCCATTCTCGCCGCCCTAAGCAAACTCGGCGCGGTCGGCGCGCTGGTCAACACCACCCAGCGTGGCAAGGTGCTGGCCCATAGCCTGAATCTGGTCAAACCCGGGTTTATGGTGATCGGTGATGAGTTGCGCGAAGCTTTCGAGGAAGTCGCCGGGCAATTGGATAACCCCAGCGCAACGCGCTACTGGATCGCCGACCAGGATTGCCTGGAAGACACCAGCCAGGCACCCGACGGCTGGACCAATCTGATGCAACTGGCGCGCAGCCAGGCCAGCGGCAACCTGCCGGACAGCGCCAAGGTGAAAATGAAGGACCCCTGCTTTCTGATCTACACCTCCGGCACCACCGGCCTGCCCAAGGCTTCGATCATGAGCCACGGCAAGTGGATCAAGGCTTACGGCGGCTTCGGCCATTCCGGCCTGACCCTGAGCAATCAGGACGTGCTCTACCTGACCCTGCCCTGCTACCACAACAACGCCGTCACCGTATGCTGGAGCGCTGCTCTGGCCGGTGGCGCGGCCATCGCCCTGCGTCGCAAGTTCTCCGCCAGCGCCTTCTGGCCGGATGTGCAGCGCTACCAGGCCACCTGCTTCGGCTATATCGGCGAGCTGTGCCGCTACCTGCTCAACCAGCCCGAGACTGCGGCAGAGAAGAACAACAGCCTGCGCTGCATGATCGGCAACGGCCTGCGGCCCTCGATCTGGGCCGAGTTCAAGGCGCGTTTCGGCGTTGAGCAGATCACCGAGTTCTACGCCTCCAGCGAAGGCAATATCGGCTTTACCAACGTGTTCAACTTCGACAACACCGTAGGCTTCTCCCCCGCCACCTACGCCATCGTGCGCTATGACCTGGAGAACGACTGCGCCATCCGCACCGCCAAGGGTTTTCTGCAGAAGGCCGACAAGGGCGAGCCTGGCCTATTGATCAGCGAGATCAGCGCCAAGTGGCCGTTCGACGGCTACACCGACCCGGCCAAGAGCGAAGCGGTAATTCTGCGCAACGTGTTCAAGAAGGGCGATGCCTGGTTCAATACCGGCGACCTGATGCGCGATATCGGCTGCAAGCACGCGCAGTTTGTCGACCGCCTGGGCGACACCTTCCGCTGGAAAGGCGAGAACGTCTCCACCACCGAGGTGGAAAACGTCCTGGGGGCTTTCCCCGGGGTCGAGGATGCAGTGGTGTATGGCGTGGAAATCCCCGGCACCAATGGCCGCTGTGGCATGGCCGCGCTGCGTCTGAGTGAAGGCCAGCAACTGGATAGCGCCGCTCTAGCCGCCCACCTGGATGCGGAACTGCCGGTGTACGCCGCGCCGCTGTTTATCCGCCTGCTGGGCGAGGTGGAAACCACCGGCACCTTCAAATACAAGAAAACCGACCTCAAGCAGGCCGCCTACAACCCGGCAGCGGTGCAGGAACCCTTGTGGGTACGCCTGCCGGGCGAGCAGCGTTTTACCCCGCTGGACCACAGCCTGTTCGCTGCGATCGGTCAGGAGGCCTATCGCTTCTGATTGCCGACAGCCGTCTGCTAGCGCTTGAACTCGAACTGCAATTGCGCGCCCTCGAGCGACTGCCAGTAGTCCTCACCGCGCTCATTGGTAATCAGCTTGCCATTGAGTTGAAAGGGGCCTTCGGTCTCATCCTTGTCGCCAAACATAGGCGGCAGTATCGGGATCGACAGGTCGCTGAGCGGTGCCACCGGCTGCAGGGGATCAAACACATTGATATGCAGGCCCAAATCCAACGGTGCCTGCGGCTCGGCAGGTTCGGGCGTGGGGGCAACAACCGCTGGCGGCGGCTTGGGTTGAGCCGCCGCGGCAACGGGTGCAGGTTCTGAAATTTTGGGCGCAGGCTTGCTCACCACAGGGGCAGCAGGTTCGGCTTCAGCCGCTGTGCGCTGGACCGCCGGTTGCACCTTGGCGGTTTCAGCCTTGGGCTTGGCAGGAGGATTGGTGCTTTGCTCGCAGGCCACCAGTGACAGCATTGTCAGCAGCAGCGCGAGGCTTCGAATAGGCAACATGGGCAGGTACAAAGGCAGTGACACAAGTCACTATGCTGGCCCCTCCCCCCTCCCCTGGCAAGCTCGCAATACGTACGGCAGGTAACAGCGCAACCTTCTATTCTCAGGATGATCAGCCGACGGCCACCGATGTCGATGGCCCCCAGCGACTTACCTACCCAGCCTTATTCAGGCGATTGCAGTTGCTGCAACTGCGCGTCGATATCCAGCCCGGGATGCTCGCGCATCAGTTGCAACAGCAAGGCATCGGCTTCATCCGCCCAGCCATCACGGCGTAATTTGAGCAAGCGTTGCAACTCGCTGCGCAGCTGCTGTTCAGCCTGACCGCCTGCGGCTTCTGCCGCTTTCTCTGGGGCTGAAACCGCGGGCGCAGTCTCATGCAGCGCATCGGCCGCCGACTCTTCACGCAACAGTTGATTGGACGCGCCGGCCGAAAGCTTCTTCTCGGCCTTGGCGGCATCGGCGCTGTAGCCCTGGATCAGCGGCGCAGGCTGCGCCGCCTGTGAGCGTTCTGCCTCATCGGCAACCTCAGCAGATTTCGCCTGTGGCGCGGACATCGGCGCAGATTGGGGTGCCATCCTCGCCGCAGCCGGTGCCATGGGTGCGGCGCTGGGCACGGCATCGAAGGCATCCGGAGCCTGCTCGAAGGTGCGCCAGGTCAGGCTCACGCCAATCCCCAGGCACGCGACCCCAGCCAACGCCACCGACCAGCGTTGCCGGCCGCCCACGCCGAACAGCCAGCTATGCAAGCGCGAACTCAGGCCAGGTTGGGCTGCGGTTGTGGCCGCGCTGCGCGCTGCGGCACTGGCCGCCGCGAGAATCTGCGCATCCAGTTGTGCGCTGGGCTCGCCGCCGCTGTGCTGGCGGAAATGCTCAAGCATCTGCCGTTCCTGCTCATCGGACCTATGTTGATCGTGGTTCATACGGACAACTCCTCGGCGACTGGGTCAGCCAGCAGCCGACGTAACTTCTGCAGGGCATAGCGCAGACGGCTCTTTACCGTCTCGGCAGGTATCTGGGTCAACTCGGCGATCTCGGCCAGCTCCATGTCGCCATGGGCGCGCAGCAGAAACACTTCTCGCTGCTCCGCCGGTAAATCCGCCAGGGCGGCCTTTAAACGCTGCTGATCGCGGCTCAGGCTGAGCTGTTGCTCGGGACCAGGCTGCGGGTCGTGCGGGGCATGCTGCTGTTCATCGTACTCAGCATGCCCCGCCTGGTGCCGACCATGCTTGCGCCAGGTGTCGATCAACCGGTTGCGGCCGATCTGGTACAGCCAGGTCTTGAACAGCACGCTATCGCGCTGTTCGCTCTGGCTGCGGATCAGGCTCATCCAGGTGTCCTGAAACACCTCTTCGGCCAGGGCGTGGTCGCCACACAGGCCGAGCAGAAAGCGGAATAGGCCGAGCCGGTGGCGCTGATACAACTCGGCGAAAGCCGCCGCATCACCGCGGCGGTAACGCCGCAACAAGGCGGCGTCGTCATCCGTGAGGGGTCGATTCACTGCTGTACTCGTGCGGTAGCTGAACGGTTCGTCGCAGTTTGCAGGCTCTGCGTCAGTTCCACCAGCTGGACGAACTCGCCGCGCAGCCCGAAGCGGTCGTCGCCCTTGGCATTACGCGCCAGCTCGGCGCTGTCGGCCAGGCTGAAACGCCCGGTGTAGGTAGCGCCCTTGAGCTGCTGAGCAAAGGCCGCCACCGCAGCGGCAAAGCGCAGATCCTCGCTGGCCTGGTTCAAGGCCACGGCCGTATCCGCCTGAATCGCTTGCTCCAGCAGCTTGCTGGCATCCTGCCCGGGTGTTTTGTAGCGAATGCGCAGCCAGGCCAGCTCGCCTGCGGGATTGCCCGCCTTGGCCGCTTGCTGATAGCGCAGCGGCTCCAGCCAGCCCTTGCCGCCCACCGGCACCACCTCATACAGCGCGGTGACTGTGTGGCCTGCGCCGATTTCACCGGCATCGACCTTGTCGTTGCTGAAATCCTCACGCTTGAGCGCACGGTTCTCATAACCCAGCAGGCGGTACTCGCTGACCTCGGCCGGGTTGAACTCGACCTGAATCTTCACGTCGCTGGCGACCGTTGCCAGGGTCGAGCCGAGCTGATCGACCAACACCTTGCGCGCCTCGCGCAGGTTGTCGATATAGGCGCAGTTGCCGTCGCCTGCATCAGCCAGTTGCTCCATCAGCTGTTCGTTGTAGTTGTCGGTGCCAAAGCCGAGGGTGGTCAGCGATACGCCGGTTTTTCGCTTGTCGGCGGCAAGTTGTTTGAGGGTTTCAAAATCGCTGATGCCGACGTTGAAGTCGCCATCGGTGGCCAGCAGGATGCGGTTGATCCCGCCCTCGATAAAGCCCTGCTGCGCCTGCTGATAAGCCAGCTGAATGCCCGACTCACCGGCCGTCGAGCCGCCCGCAGTAAGCTGGTCGATAGCCGCGCGGATCTTGGCTTTGTCACTGCCGGAAGTGGGTTCGAGCACCACGCTGGATGAGCCGGCATACACCACCAGCGATACCTTGTCCTGGGCACGCAGCTGCTCGACCAGCAGCTTCAATGTACTTTGCACCATGGGCAGGCCTTCACGGCGATCCATCGAGCCGGAGACATCCACCAGAAACACCAGATTGGCCGCTGGTAATGCCTCTACGCGTAGATCCGAGGCCTTGATGGCGATGCGTAGCAGGCGGCTTTCCGGGTTCCACGGCGTGGCCGCCAGCTCGGTGTGCACGCCAAACGGCACATCGCCCTTGGGCAGCGGATAGGCATAGGGGAAGTAATTGACCAGTTCCTCCAGGCGCACCGCCTCCTGTGGCGGCAACTGCCCGCCATTGAGGAAACGCCGCACATTGGCGTAGCTGCCGGTATCCACATCGATGCTGAAGGTCGACACCGGCGCCTCGGCCGCCGCATGCACCGGGTTGTCGGCCAGTTTCTGATACTGCTCGCGGTTCTGATCACGGTAGCCCGGCGGCAAGGCATCGGCCTGCACAGACATCGGCATCGGTGCATAGGCCACGCTGGGCATTACCGCCCTGCCCGCCACCTGGCTTTTGCGTTGCAATTCAGCGGGGGCCGCGGTCAGCTGTTCCTGCAGCTCGGCACGTTCAGGGTCATGGGCCTGATCGCTGAGCTGCGGGCTGCCAGCCTCTGTGGCCGGTGCTTCGGGGTTGGCGGCGCTGCACGCGCCGAGGCTGATCAGGACGCCTGCGGCAAAACCGGCAAGCAGAGGACGGGTGAGCAATAGGGGGGAAGCAGACATGGGCGCATCTCCTGAGCGATCGAACAATGCATTCGCTCAGGTAGACGCAGCCCTCATTCAAATCGGGTTAAGGCGCTGTTAAAAACTCGTAGCGCCTTCCTGACACAGCTGCCCGGCCAGCATGCCCAGGGTCATCAGGGCGCGCTCGGCTTCGCGGTTCCACGGGATGCCACAGTTCAGGCGGATGCAGTGGTTGAACTGCTCGGTGTTGCTGAAGATCAGCCCTGGGGCGATGCTAATGCCCTGCTGCAAGGCGCGTACGTGCAGGTCCTTGGTATTGACCCGCGCCGGCAGGCTGACCCAGAGGATAAAACCACCCTTGGGCCGCGTCATCTGGGTGCCTTCGGGGAAGTACTGCTGCACCGCCAGCTGGAAGGCGCTGAGGTTCTTGCGGTACTCCTGACGGATAAAGCGCAGGTGGCGGTCGTAACCGCCATTCTCCAGATACGCCGCCACCGCCATCTGCGTCACGCTGCAGGCCGAGTGGGTGCTGAAGGTCTGCAGGCGCTGGATCTCGTCCTGATACTTGCCAGCGATGATCCAGCCGATTCGCACCCCGGGAGAGAGGGTTTTCGAGAAACTCGAACAATAGATCACCCGCCCCTCACGATCATGAGACTTGAGCGCCTTGGTCGGACCCTGCTCGAACATCAGCTCGCCGTAGATATCGTCTTCGATGATCTGAATATCGTAATCACCGGCCAGGCGCAGCAACTGGCGCTGACGCTCCTCGGGAATGGTGCCGCCCAGCGGGTTACTTAGCCGCGCGGTCAGCACCAGGGCTTTGATCGGCCATTGGTTGGCTGCCAGTTGCAAGGCCTCCAGGCTGATGCCGGTAGCGGGATCGCTGGGAATCTCGATGACTTTCAGGCCGAGCAGGTCGGCCAGTTGCAGCAGGCCATAGTAGGTCGGCGACTCGGCGGCGATCAGATCACCCGGCTTGGTCAGCACCCGCAGGCTCATCTGCAAGGCATCGACGCAGCCGTGGGTGATCACCACCTCGGACGGATCGACCACCACGCCGGCATCGCGCATGCGGATCGCCACCTGGCGGCGCAGCGGCTCGAAGCCCGGGCTGAACATATAGCTGAAGGCCCGGGCACTGTGAAAACGGGTGACCTTGGCCAGTTGCTGGTGCAAGGCACGCACCGGCAGGTAATCGACATGGGGCACCGCTGCGCCGAGGGGAAACACACCCTCGCGACGCGACTCGGTCAGCACCTGATTGATAATGCTGCTGCGCGTCACCAGGCCAGGTCGCTCTACCCGGGCGATATCCGGGGTTGGCGCAGTCAGGGCCGGGGTCTGGTGCACGTAGAAGCCGGACTGCGGGCGGGCGCGGATCAGCCCCTGGTCTTCCAGATTGGCGTAAGCCTGCAGCACGGTGGCGTGGCTGACGCTGAGCTGCGCACTCATCTTGCGCACCGAAGGCACGCGCTCACCGGGCTGGTAAACGCCGCGGCGGATATCTTCCGCCAATTGCTGGGCAATACGCTGATAGAGCAACAGATTGGTCATGACCGCGTTCCTGCGTGACTGAACCGTAACAGTAAACCGGACTTTTAAAATTGCACCGGTACAGCTTACTGAATTGTGGGCGATACAGTGCCCATCCGCCAGGACTGTGACGGTTCACTTAACAGGTGCGCAGATGGTGCGGTGATGCCTGGCGACGAGCTGCAGGGTGAGGCCATGGCGAATGGGCCAGAAAAAGCCCCGGAAACCGGGGCTCTGTATATAGCGCGGCGCTTAGCGCGACGAGCCTAAACGGCCCTGCTCATCGGAGAACACGATCTCCACCCGACGATTCTGCGCCCGGCCCTTGGCCGAGGCGTTTTCGGTCACAGGGAAGCTCGCACCATGGCCTTGCACCTCGATGCGCTGGGCATCGATACCCAGGTCGACCAGCACATCGGCCACCGCCTGGGCCCGGGCCCGGGACAGTTCGAGGTTTTCCTGGGCGTCGCCACGGCTATCGGTATAACCTTCGATCCGCACGATGCGCCGCGGGTTGAGCTGGAGAAACTGCACCAGCCTGAGCACCGTACGATTGGCCGAGGCCTTGAGGTCGGCATGCCCGGCGTCGAACAGCACATCGCCCAGGGTCATCACCAGGCCACGTTCGCCCTCGCTGGTCGTCAGGCTGACCATCTGCTCGTCGAGCCAACTGCTCTGCTCCTGCACGCTGAGCAACTTGGCCTCGCGCAAGGCCAGTTGCAGCCGCTGACGCTCCAGTTCCAGTTTGACGGCGCGCTCCTGATTCAGATTGAGTGCGCTCTTCTGCCCGGCAATCGCACTGTATTGCTGGCTCAGGTAGGCATAGTGCGTCACATCGTCGGCGCTGCCCCAGTAGCTCGACAGACGATCGGCGCGCGCCAGGGACTCACCGGCACGAATCAGATCCTTGGCCGCGCTACGCAGCACATCGGGATCTTCCTTGACCGTCTGAAAGCCCGCATGCGCGGCTTGCAGCGCCTGTTCGCTGGCGGAATGCGAGGATGCGCAACCGCTGAGCACAGTTGCCGCCAGAAGCACGCTAGCCAGTGCTGGCAAAGTCTTCATCACAGGTCCCCCAGCTGTCTGCGCAAACGGCTGATGCGGTTGTTCAGCTCGACCAACTGCTGCGCGCTTTTCTCGGTCAGGTACTGGGCCTCGGCCAGGCGGGCATCCAGTTCGGCCTGTTCGGCATGGATTCGCGCCTGCTTGTAGTCTTCGTCCTGCATGGCGGCCTGGGCCAAGGCGAATTTCTCCTCGGCCTGCCGCAACGCCGCGGACTGCTCTGCCGAAAGGCCCAGGGCCTGAGCCTGGGCAAGCGCCTGCTCGGTCAGACGCAGCTGCTCGACGGGGGCGGGATCGGTGGTACAGGCACTGAGCAGCAGCGGCAAAAGCGCTACGCAAAAACGTCGATAGATCACAAGACTTTTCCTACTGAATAACGTCGCTGGCGGGGATGAGCTGTTGCTCTTTCCAGAGTTGCAGATTGCGCTGCAGCAAGACCTCGGGCAACCCTGCGGCCACCGCCTCGAGCATCTTCTTCGCCAGCCCGCCCCTTAGCCAGGGTTCGTTGCAGGCGGAATTGTGCGACAGCGCGAGATACAGACCCTCGCTGGAAACCGCTGGTTCCAGGGCCAGCAGGTCATCCTGCATTTCCAGGGTATCGGCCAGAGCCTGACCGGGATAACGCTCATGGAGCACATAATCGGTGCGCCCCAGCAGCAATTTCTGCAAGGCCTGGGTCAGGCTGGACACCCGTTCCAGGGTCAGCTCGCTCTTGGCATAGGCATCGAACTGCGGGCCAAAACTGTTGCTGGCCAGGGTCTCACCCGTACGCTCACGCAAGTCTTCCCAACCGGCATAGGGGAACGCCGCGTCACGCCGCACCCAGACCACGCTGGGGGTGACATAGGGGACGGGATGCACATAGTCCATCGCATCGAGCTGCGATGCATTGAGAACGGCACCGGCCAGCAGGTCGATGCGCCCGCTGCGCACCTCTTCCAGGGGCTGCGGCCAGGCTCCGCTGTCGAGCACATCAATCACCAGGCCCAGTTCCTTGGCCAGGTGCTTGAGCAGGTCGGCATTGGCCCCAATCAACTGCTGCGGGTTCTGCGGATCGCGCCATAGATAAGGCGGATACTCCGGGTTACCTGTCGCCACCAGGCGCTCGCACTTGCCGGCGGCAGCGGCGGCCAGCCCCGGCAGCACCAGCAGGCCAAGCGACAACACAAAGGACTTCACTAAACCACGCTCAAGCATTGGCAAACTTCTCGACTGAACCTTGGGTGGGGCGTCTACGGGCGCGCGCCGGGAGACAGGGGCTTCGTGCTAGCTTAATACGCGTCCCAATCGATCGCGATAAAGAGCTGTCATGAAAAAACTGACTATTGGCCTGTTCTCATTGCTTCTGGCCACAGCCGCCCTGCTCTACCTGTCACCTGCCGTCCTGTTGACCGGCATGCAGCTGATTGAACGGCAACGTGCGGGCCTGAGCCTCGAACAGATCGCAGTGGGCGATCTTAACATCCATTACTACGAGGGCGGCCCAGACGATGCACAAACCCTGTTGATGGTGCATGGCTTTGCCGCCAACAAGGACAACTGGCTGCGTTTCGCCCGCCACCTCAGCCAGGACTACCGGGTAATTGCACTCGACCTGCCCGGTTTCGGTGCCAGCGACAAGCCAGCCGGCAGCTACGATGTCGGCACCCAGACCGAGCGCCTGGCCAATGTGGTGCAGGCCTTGCAGATCGACAAGCTGCACCTGATCGGCAACTCCATGGGCGGGCATATCAGTGCGCTATATGCCGCGCGCTACCCGGACCAGGTGCTGTCGCTGGCCTTGCTGGATAACGCCGGCATCACCTCGCCGCAACCCAGCGAGCTGATGCAGCTACTTCAACGCGGCGAACCCAACCCACTGGTGGTGCGCCAGCCTGAGGATTTCCAGCGCCTGCTGGAGTTCGTCTTTGTCGAGCCGCCCTACCTGCCGGAATCGCTCAAGGGCTATTTCGCCGAACAGGCCATCGCCAACAGCGCCCACCATGACCGGGTATTCGCCCACCTGATCGAGCGCTATATCCCGCTGGAACCCGAACTGGCGAAGATCCAGGTGCCCACCCTGGTGATCTGGGGAGCCGAGGATCGCGCCCTGCATGTTTCCAGTACCGAGGTCATGCGCCCACTGCTGCGCCAGCCCACCATCCTGGTCATGCCCGCAACCGGCCATGCCCCCATGATCGAGCGCCCGCAGCAGACTGCGCAGCATTACCGGGCCTTTCTTCAAGCGCTGTCGGATTAGCGCAAAAGGGCCAGGAGCGTTTTTGCGCCTAGGGATGGTCTGAAGTAGCCATGTATTTCCCCGGCATACCACCTAGCGCAACTTTTAAACTCGCCAAATGATCAAAAAACAATCAATTCGACGAGTATTTCTTACGTTTTCGCCACCCGGACCCCACTCCGGTGGCCATTTCCCGCATTACAGGCGCACCTCTCCTGCATTCGTCAGTAAATGTCGGCGCGCCATCCACAGGTTCGACAGAGCGAACAGTGTCACCAGTTGCGCCGTGTTTTTGGCCAAGCCGCGAAAGCGCACCTTGGTGTAACCGAACTGGCGCTTGATTACCCGGAACGGATGCTCGACCTTGGCGCGCACCTGAGCCTTGGCCTTTTCAATCTTGCGCTTGGCTTTGTACAGCACGCTGCGCTTATCGAGTTTTTTGTAGGTGCTGCGGCGTGCCGCCACCTGCCAGATAACTTCACGTCCTTCATGCTCGGGCCGCTTTTCGACACCGGTGTAGCCTGCATCGGCGCAGACCACGTTTTCGTCGCCATGCAGCAATTTGTCCACCTGGGTGACATCCGCCACATTGGCCGCCGTGCCCACTACGCTGTGCACCAGACCCGATTCGTCATCGGCGCCGATGTGGGCCTTCATGCCAAAATAATACTGGTTTCCCTTCTTGGTCTGGTGCATTTCCGGGTCGCGCTTGCCGTCCTTGTTCTTGGTCGAACTGGGCGCATTGATCAGCGTTGCATCGACGATGGTGCCCTGGCGCAGCGACAGGCCGCGGTCGCCCAGATAGCCATTGATGACAGCGAGGATGCCGGCCGCCAGCTCGTGTTTCTCCAGCAAGCGGCGGAAGTTGAGAATGGTGGTTTCGTCGGGGATGCGCTCCAGGTTCAGCCCGGCAAACTGGCGCAGGATCGTGGTTTCGTACAGCGCTTCCTCCATCGCTGGATCGCTGTAGCCGAACCAGTTCTGCAGCAGATGCACACGCAGCATCGCCATCAACGGGTAGGCCGGACGGCCACCTTCACCTTTCGGATAATGTGGCTCGATCAAAGCAATCAAGCCCTTCCACGGCACCACCCGATCCATCTCGATCAGGAACAACTCCTTGCGGGTTTGCTTGCGCTTGCCAGCGTACTCGGCGTCGGCGAAGGTCATCTGCTTCATCGGGAAACTCGGTGGGTGGGGTCGCGGTATTTTGCCAAATCAGAAAGTCTTTTTCAGAGTTTCCCTAGGCTGACAAGCCAAGCGCTGGATCGCAACCATCCATCACCTTATCCAGCTAGATCTGCCTCCTCCAATAAGTGCCGCACAAATCCCGGCGGGTGCAGATTTCCGGGAGGTTTGCGCCAGATCAGTTGGAGACGCTTTTCAAGCCCCGGGATGGGAAGAGCTACCAGCGCGCCACTGCGAACTTCGTCTTGTACTGCGGAAGCCATCACCAACGACACGCCGAGTCCCGCCCTCACTGCTTGTTTGACTGCCTCGGTGCTGCCTAGCTGCATACCGCTGCGAGGCACGCCCAGTTCGCCAAAGTATTCGGTCAGAAGCCGTCCGGTACCGCTACCCGGTTCACCTCCCAGCATCGGCAGGTCCACCAGACGATCACGTTCTATGCACCCTGCTTCAGCCAGCGCATGGTCGGGGCTGACGATAAGCACCAGCGGCTCGACCCGCCAGAGGCGGTGTTCGAAGTCGGGGTGAGGTAGCCACCATTCCATGATCGCGGCGTCGAGCTGGCCCGCCAGTAGCTGGTCGGCCACATCCGGGTTGGCGGCGATGCGCAGATCCACCTCGCCCCTCTCATTTGCGGTCGTCAGATAGTTGCGCACGAATGGCTGGAGAAGGTAGGTGCCGATGTTGGAGCTGGCCCCGACGCGCTCACGATTGCCATGCAGGGCTTCTAGCGCCCGGGCGTGCATGTCGAGCAAGGCGGTCGCATGCGGCATGAAGGCCAGCGCCCGTGTGGTAGGCTGGCAGCCGCTACGACTGCGCTGCACCAGCGTTACGCCGACCTGCTCTTCAAGCTTCTGCAAGTGCTGCGACACCGTCGGCTGGGCCAGCCCCAACGCCCTCGCCGCGCTCTGAAAACTGCCTGTTTGAACGATCGCTACCAGGCTCTTCAGCCAGACCGGATTCAACATGCGGCAGGCTCGGCCTTGGGCAGACGGTTCGCAGCGTTGATTGGGCGCGCACCTGCCAATACCTGGATGATGTTCTGCGCTGCACAACGTTCAATCTCCAGGCGCACCGCGCGCACTGCCGACCCTATGTGCGGAGTGAACAGCGTATTCGGATGCGCGAGCAGCGCAGGATCGATCAGCCGCGGCCGGTCCGCGCGAGCCCAGTCTTCCATTTCGAATACATCCGCCGCATACCCGCCGAGCTGGCCTCGCTCAAGCGCCGCGAGCACGGCGGCTTCATCCACTACCGAACCACGACAGGGGTTTACAAGCAGAGCGCCCGGCCGTACGAGGGCAAGCAGCTCGGCGTTGACCAGATGCTGGGTATCGGCATTCAAGGGAAGCGCCAGCAGGATGAAGTCCGAGCTGGCGAAGAGTTCGCTGCACGCCACCTGGCGCAGGCCGAGCCGTTGCTCGGTTTGTGTATCCAGAGCCTTCGCCTCGTGGTACTGCAGGGTCGCGCCCCATCCCTGCAAGCGATCAGCCATGGCCAGTCCGATGGCGCCCATGCCAAGGATGCCGACCGTAGCGTTATCCAGCCCCGTGCCGTAGAACTGTGGTTGCCAGCCCTGGAACTCGCCAGAGCGGACGAACGCATCTGCTGCCCGCAGATGCCGCCCCAGCCCCACCGCCAGTCCGATCGCCAGCTCGGCAGTCGGGACCGTCAACAGATCAGGCACGAAGGTCAGCCAGACCCCGCGGGCAGTACAGGCGTCCACATCGAAATTGTCGAAGCCCTTGAGCGCGCAGCCGACTACACGCAGCTCAGGGCAGGCTTGAAGAAAGTCTGCATCGACCCGATCGGGCATGAACGCCATCATCGCCTGAGCATCGCGGCAGCGGCGCAGAATTTCCTCGCGCGTCAGCGTGCTGTCGGTCTGGTTGGTCATCAGCTCGCAATGTGGCGCCAGCAGTTGCAGGATCTCATCGTGTACTCGGTGAGTTATAACGAGTTTCGGCAGCATGGTTTGTCCTATTTGAAACGTTTGCGCAGCACGCCACTGAAGGCGTCTACTAGCGTGACCATGGCCAGGATGACCAGCAGGATTGCTGCAACCTCCTGGTACTGCATGATGCGCAGCGAGCCCATGAGTTCGAAGCCGATACCGCCGGCGCCAACCATGCCCATCACGGTGGAGGCGCGAAAGTTGTATTCCCAGCGGTAGATCGCCACGTCGGCGAACTGCGGCGTCACCTGTGGCAAAACCGCGTGCAGCAGCACTTGCATCGGCGTAGCCCCCGCCGCCCGAGCGGCTTCCACCGGCGCTTCGTCGACGTGCTCGATGGCCTCGGCGAAGAACTTGCCGACCATGCCGACCGAATGCAGACCCAGGGCAAGCACGCCCGGCAAGGCGCCGAACCCTACGGCTGCAACGAAGATGATGCCCATGATCAGCTCCGGCACCGACCGCAGGGCATTGAGCAGCACCCGGGCAACACCGAACACAAGGGGGTGCGGCGCCGTATTGCGCGCTGCAACGAAGGCCACCACCAGCGAGAACACCACTGCGATGGCCGTACCGGCGATGCTCATCGCCAAGGTGTCGATCAAGGGGCGAATCCAGCTTCGATAGCCCGAAAAGTCTGGCGGCATGGCCTCGCCTGCCAGGGTCGCGATGGAGGGCAGCCCGTTCAGCAGCGTGGTGGCATCGAGCAGCCCCACGTACCAGCAGGCCAACAGCACCACTCCGAATACAATCGCCACCTGCCCCAGCTGGCGCCACCAACCGAGGCCGAAGCCTCGAAGGATGTGCTCGCGTTGCTCTGCAGGCAGCGCCTGCACGTCGTAATGAGTAGACATATCGGTGCTCACATCGTGGCGAAGTCGAGGCCGAGCAGCGATCCCATGTTGCGGATCACATCGTAGTCGGCGTCGGTGATTGGCGCGAAGGCCTCGGCCTTGAAGTTGCGCAGCACTTCGGGATCGTCGATACCGACGAATACATCCCGCACCTTGGTTTTCAGCTCGGGGCTCAGGTTCGAGCGCATCGCCCAGGGGTACTGGGGGTATTCGCCGCTGTAACCAAGTACTTTCACCTTGCTCGGATCGATTAGGCCACGTTCGGCTACGTGATTGAAAATTACCTCCGACAGCCCACCCGCATCGGCGTTGCCGTTCGCCACGTTGACGGCAACGGCGTCATGCGTGCCCACAAAATGTTGTTCGTAGTCCTGCCCACCCGTCAAATCGGCCGTCTCAAGAAGCACGGTTTTGGGAATCAAATGGCTGGACGTCGATGCCCGGTCACCATAGGCCATCTTCTTGCCCTTAAGGTCGGCATACTCATTCACGCCTGACGCCACATTGGCGATAATCACCGAGCGATAGGTCGGCTTGCCGTCGATGACCATGGCAGCGAAGGGCTCGATGTCGCTTTTGCTTTTGGCCATGACGTAGGACAGCGGACCGAAATACGCCAGGTCGATACGGCCAAAGCGCATCGCCTCAATCATCGAGGAATAGTCGGTGGTTACGATCAGCTGCACCTTCTTGTCCAGATGCTCTTCCAGATAATCCTTCAGCGGCTGGTTACGCTTGATCAGCTCGGAGGCGTTTTCGTCCGGCAGCAGGGCAACCTTTAGCACATCCGGATCGGCATCGGCCGCTAGGGCGGACAAACTTGAAACAGCGGACAGCAAGCAAGTCAATAAGAGCGCGGATAAGCGTTTCATCGGGACATCTCCAGTGAAGGTTCGAGCATGACAGGTGGTTCAGCCGGAGCATTCGCTGGCTGAGTCGTAGAGCGGCCTGCATAGATGCGCTCAAGCTGCGCATCGGTGAGTTCCGAGGGCGCGGCATCGAAAACGATCTGAGAATCGGCCAGCCCGACGACGCGATCGGCGAAGCGGCGGGCATATTCGAGTTGATGCAGCGAAACGATGGCGGTGATGCCGTCTTCCTTGCAGATGTCGCGCAGCAATCCGAGAACACGGACCGAAGTGGCCGGGTCGAGACTGGCTACCGGCTCATCGGCCAGAATGATCGCCGGCTGTTGCGCTAGCGCACGCGCGATGCCTACCCGCTGCTGCTGGCCACCGGACAGTTTGTCCACCCGGCTTAGCGCCTTGTCTGCCAGACCGACCCGAGCGAGGCAACTGAGCGCAATCTCCTGATCGGCACGCGGCAGAGGAAACAGCGAGCGGAGCGTGTTGTGAAAGGCCAGCCGACCGGTAAGCACATTAGCCAGTGCGCTTTGACGTTCGATTAGCTGGTGGTGCTGAAAGATCATGGCGGTACGCCGACGATGCTGACGCAAGGCCGAGCCGCTGCCGAGTTCACCGAGTTCGCTGGTGACACTGCCGCCAGTGGGCGTGACGAGTCGATTGAGACTACGGAGCAAGGTCGACTTGCCTGCGCCCGAGAGACCAAGCAGCACGGTGAACTCACCACGCCGAAATGCAATCGAGGTATCGCGTAGGGCTGTCACGCCGCCTGGATAGACGACGCTCAACCGGTCGACCCGCAGCACGGCGTCCTGTATCGGATGGGGCGTCATTTGATCACCTTTCGCAATATTGCTGGCCGCACAATTGCGGTTCGCGATGCAAAGGGTAGAAATTCCTTGTTACCGCACTGCTTCTAAAGGATGACATTTCGATGAATACTTCGAATCTGCCGTAGCGGGGCGGCAAGCGAAGCCGTGGAAGAACGGGCGCAACGTAGCGTCTTTCTTCACGCGGGATACAGGAGGCTTTGATTGATACTGCTGCGGATTCGCTACAGTAACGTTGGGCCAGAACGTAATGCCATCCAAGCAAGAGAGCGCACACTAGCGGACTATAGGAGACATTCTATTCTTGCCCGTCGATTGACCTAGGCCGTTATGTGGCTGGTCGAAACCTTCAGGTGCCGCCCAACTAGACGTCTGTTGTCGCGCCCAGCTTAATGCTAGGGAAACTCTGAAGAAGACTTCCAGATTTTGGCAAAATACCCGGATTCCACCCACCGAGTTTCCCGATGAAGCAGATGACCTTCGCCGACGCCGAGTACGCCGGTAAGCGCAAACAAACCCGCAAAGAGTTGTTCCTGATCGAGATGGATCGGGTGGTGCCGTGGAAGGGTTTGATTGCCTTGATCGAGCCGCATTATCCCAAGGGTGAAGGCGGTCGTCCGGCCTATCCGCTGATGGCGATGCTGCGCGTGCACCTGATGCAAAACTGGTTCGGTTACAGCGATCCAGCGATGGAAGAGGCGCTGTACGAGACCACCATCCTGCGCCAGTTCGCGGGGCTGAGCTTGGAGCGTATCCCCGATGAAACCACCATCCTCAACTTCCGTCGTTTGCTGGAGAAGCACGAACTAGCCGCCGGCATCTTGGCTGTCATCAATGGCTATCTGGGCGACCGAGGGCTGTCGCTGCGCCAAGGCACGATCGTCGATGCCACGCTGATCAATGCGCCGAGTTCGACCAAGAACAAGGACGGTAAGCGCGACCCGGAAATGCATCAGACCAAGAAGGGTAACCAGTACTGTGTGTCACGAACACAGGTCAGATGACCTGTGCTGCTGTGCCGAAGATGGAAGTAGGCCTTCCGAAGTCGGCTTGCAGGAGCGGACTTCAAACCACCCGGTGCTGCTGCATCCAAAAGGTGTGGTGGTGAGCGACCGAGGAAAAGTCATCCCTGAGGATGGCAGGTGAGTATGGAGAAGATGAGCGAAAGCAAACCGTCCGATGACGCATCGTTATGCCCAAGGTGCTGCCGAAACTGAGGTGGAGTACTGGCTTCAGGACAAGTCGGGGCGTTACCTGCTTACGGACCCGATGGCAGCCGGTGTATAGGCGGCATGATCTTCATACAGGCTTTGGTACGGAACGTGAGAACCTTGTTCCAGATGCGAAGGAAAATGACAAATGGCCAACACCATGAGGAAGAATACCGATGCTGGAACGAGGGGCGGAGCCTCCCGTAGTAGCGATGAAGCCTCTGTAATGGAGGTGGAGCGAAGGGGCGGCGTTATCCGGCCGACGAGCGTTGCCAACCTCCGGGGATGAGTGGCGTGAGCTCGGCGAAACCTTATGACATAGCGAAACGCACGGTATGGGACGCCTACCAGCAGGTCAGGGCCAACCGCGGTGCTGCCGGCATCGACGATGAAACCATCGCCGATTTCGAGCGGGATCTGTCTAAGAATCTCTACAAGCTGTGGAATCGGATGTCGTCGGGGTCGTACTTCCCGCCTCCGGTCAAGCAAGTAGAAATTCCCAAGGCATCGGGAGGCACGCGCAAGCTGGGAGTGCCCACGGTTGGTGATCGTGTCGCGCAAACCGTGGTCAAGCTTCTCATCGAGCCGGAGCTGGACTCGATCTTCCACTCGGACTCCTATGGGTACCGGCCGGGACGATCAGCGAAGCAGGCGGTGGCGATCACGCGTGAGCGCTGCTGGCGATACGACTGGGTGGTGGAGTTTGATATCAAGGCAGCCTTCGATCAGATCAATCATGGGTTGCTGATGAAGGCGGTGCGCCTGCACATCAAGGAGGACTGGATACTTCTGTACATCGAGCGGTGGCTGGTTGCGCCGTTCGAAACGGATCACGGTATGCGCGTCCGACGCGAACGCGGCACCCCGCAAGGTGGAGTGATCAGTCCCCTCCTGATGAATCTGTTCATGCACTATGCCTTCGACACCTGGATGCAACGTACCAGCCCCAACTGCCCGTTTGCCCGCTACGCCGATGATGCGGTGGTGCACTGCCGCAGTCGAAAGCAAGCGGAGTACGTGATGCGCTCCATTGCTTCACGGCTGGCTGCCTGTGGCTTGACGATGCACCCCGAGAAATCGAAGGTCGTGTACTGCAAGGACAGTAACCGTCGCGCAGGTTATCCGCATGTGAGCTTTACCTTCCTCGGCTTCACCTTTAGGCCGAGGAAGGCGCTCAGCAAACAAGACCAGCTCTTCACGAGCTTCCTTCCGGGAGCGAGTGCGGATGCCTTAAAGCGGATGCGGCAAGCGGTACGCAGGTGGCGACTCAATCGCCAAACCCACGTGACGCTGGTCGACGTGGCTCGGCTCTACAATCCAGTGATACAGGGGTGGTCGCAATACTATGGCTCGTTCTATCGGACAGCCATGCTTGGCATCTTCCAGCACATTGACCGCGCGCTTGAACGCTGGGCCCGACGAAAATACAAGGCTCTTCATAGGCGCAAGCGGCGCATTAGCCAATGGCTGGACAAGATGCGGACTGTGGTACCCCGGCTGTTTCATCACTGGCGAGTGACCGGGCAGCAAGGTTGGATAACGGGAGCCGTATGACGCGAGAGTGTCACGTACGGTTCTGCGAGCGGCTGCGGGGGCAGTTCCCGCGGCCGACTCACCACTTCGGCATGAAGGCGCACATCGGTGTCGATGATGAGTCGGGCTTGGTGCACAGCGTGGTGGGCACGGCGGCCAACGTGGCCGATGTCACCCAGGTCGATAAGCTGCTGCACGGCGATGAGAACATGGTCGGTGCCGACGCGGGTTACACCGGCGTCGAGAAACGCCCTGAACATGAAGGCCGGGGGGTCATCTGGCAGATCGCCGCCCGCCGTAGTACTTACAAGAAGCTTGATAAGCGCAGTGCTTTGTACAAAGCCAAGCGCAAGATTGAGAAGGCCAAGGCTCAGGTACGAGCCAAGGTCGAGCATCCGTTCCGGGTGATCAAGCGCCAGTTCGGTTATGTGAAGGTGCGCTTCCGTGGTCTGGCGAAGAACACGGCGCAACTGATGACGCTGTTCGCGCTGTCGAACCTGTGGATGGCGCGCCGACATTTACTGGCGAATGCAGGAGAGGTGCGCCTGTAATGTGGAAAATGGCTGCCGCGAGGTGCTCGCGGCGGCTAAAAACACAGAAATAAGCGGGTGATCTGAGCGTTTTTGATCGATTTGCCGCTTTTAAAATCGGCAGGGGCTGAAGTCAGCCAGAAATACACAACTACTTCAGACCATCCCTAGGGCTGAAAAATTAGATCGATTAAGCCGCCTCCGGGTAGGTTGATGGCACCACGCATAGGTGTCGAGGCCAGTAGCTTTCACACCAGCTCAGCAAGCAGCACCGACGAGAACGACTAAGAGCCCCCCCCCCTTGCGCAGACAGTGAGCCCCCGCAGGCTTCAAGCGCAGGCACTGACCACCCTTGACCAGGTACTTCATCGCCTTGTGTACATGGGGCCGTATCGATTGATTGTCCCTCTGGATCAGTCCGATGCCGCACTCGTCACCATACCGCTCCTTGTCTTGGTTGCAGCTGTGGGCAATGCTGGCTAGCCCAGACACCTTATGGGGAGATGCCAACTACCCAGTGGTGGGCTGAGGATAGACACAGGTTCATCTTGACCGGTCGAACCATCATCCTTCTATCAATAACGTGGGAACAGCAACCAGAAATTCTAGTAATTCCGGTTGCTCAAGCTGGTCACTAGACATAAAGCTGTTAGCACTGACACGCTAGGGCGTACCGCTCGCCGAAGGAACAGATTAGATATGAGCTACCCAGCGCTTCTCAAGCAAGTCATTCGAACAGTTGAAAGCGCTGGTGAACGCCTCATTAAGGAGTGGCAACGACCTGATGGCCCGCGAGGCTCTGGCGACAAAGCCGAAGTTGACCTAGAGATCGAATCACAGCTGCGACCCGAGCTGCTTTCGCTCTTGTCATGTGATTTTTGGGGCGAAGAGACGGGCTCTGAGCTTACTGGTGCGGACCATTGTTGGGTAATCGATCCAAATGACGGTACCGCGGACTTCCTTAAGGGATACAAGGGCTCTGCTCTCTCAATCGGCCTGCTCAGAAACTCAGAGCCGGTGCTCGGGGTAGTGTATGCACCCGTTTTGGAAGATCAGCCAGCCGATTGCATTGCCTGGGCGGAGGGAATGCCGCATGTAATGCGTAACGGAATGCCCGTGATGATGGCACTTGCTAACCGAACTCTAACGGAAGGCACCAAAGTGATGGTCAGCATAGCGGCACAATCAAAGCCAGAGTTGAATTCTCAGCTTTGCGCGCCAGCCGCTTTCGTACCAATGCCAAGCATCGCTTACCGACTGGCACGCGTTGCCGCTGGCGACGGAGTAGCCGGTGTATCGTTGTATCCGGTCTCGGCGCATGACGTCGTTGCCGGTCACGCTCTCCTAATTGGAGCGGGCGGAGCACTGCTGGATCAAGACGGGCAGCCCGTTTCTTACGCTACAGAATCTAGAATGAATACTGTCTCTCTTCGCTGCTTCGGTGGTGCAACTTCCGCATGCTTGGAGCTAGCCAGTCGCGACTGGAACAAAGTTTTGAATGCATCTTCTTGAACACGAGCCTTGATAACCTCAGCGGCAATGACTAAAGGAAAACCTGAAACGACTTACCCGTTTGATGGAGTCGCTTAGTACGTCGCGAAACATCAGACGGTTTGGTTTAGCAACGAATGCTGCTTTCCCAGACCAGCTTGAGATGTCGTAGCCAGCCTTGACCGCCACTGTATGAGCGAACCGCTCTAGCTGCGTGTGGCATCTCCCTCGGTCGCGTCGCGCTCTTCTATCCTCGCCAAGATCCATTCCTGCACCTCGGTATCAACCCAGCCGACAGAACGGTCGCCCAAGGAGACCGCCTTCGGGAAGGAGCCCTCACCTATGTACTTGTAGATAGTCGATCTGGCTAGACCAGTCGAGTAGATGACTTCTTTCAGGCGGATAATTCGCACACGCAAGTTTCCTCGATCAGCTTAGGGGAAAGAAAGGGATTTGAACCTGCCAGCTAGTGGGCCCAGCCTGCCTGTGATCTTAAATGGAAATGGTGAGCCTATTGGCTATCTGATTTTTGGTAGTGAGAGCTTAATTTAAGCAGCCACCCAACGTTCAGCGTGAGTTCCTTGGCACGATACCAACCTGCATACCGAACGGGTTAAACACGCTATTCAAGGTCTGAATGGTCGGGTTGCTTTCATCGTGCTCTAGCTGCCGCAAGGCCCGCAGGGACAGCTGACACATCTGCGCGAACCGCGCCTGCTGCAATCCAGTTACGTCCTTGCGCAATCGCCTCACCGCCTCTCCGATAGTGATGTCGCCAGAAGCCAGCTGTTCCTGCAGTTCAGTGAGAATCCGATTTCGGTCGAGAATGTCCACTAGATCAGCCCCCAGTTTT
>Ga0209343_10002740_pt1 | contig 22562 bp, 12 predicted proteins | sample RifCSPlowO2_02_FD_184026 | JGI IMG/M metagenome (GOLD analysis project Ga0209343, IMG submission 184026) | Groundwater microbial communities from Rifle, Colorado - Rifle CSP2_plank lowO2_0.2 (SPAdes) (version 2) | ecosystem: Environmental > Aquatic > Deep subsurface > Groundwater | place... | reverse complement strand
CGACGGTCGCGGAAGCCGGTGTGCCGGGCTTCGAGGCGACCACCTGGCATGGGGTCCTGGTCCCCGCGGGCACCTCAGCGGCCATCGTCAGCAAACTCAATGCCGAAATAAACCGCTTGCTGCAACTGCCGGATGTGCGTGAGCGGCTCGGCACGCTCGGCGCGGAGATTGTCGGGGGCACGCCCAAGGACTTCGCCGAGCATATTCAGCGCGAAATACCGAGGTGGGCGAAGGTGATCAAGGCCGCCGGCATACAGCTCGAATGAAAGCTGCGCGCGATCCGCGCTGGCTTGAGAAAAACCTAAGCCGGCATAGCCGAAACTAAACAAGTGATGCGTCGGCGATATCGCCCGCGCATTCTCCCGGCCTCACCATCGCTCTGCAGGCCAAAATCCATGCGGGTTCCGGTGAGGTTCGTTCTCCCAGGCTTACTCAGGCAGACGCGTGCGCACGCATTCTCTCGCGCAGGAATTCCGGCGCAAGATCGAAGCCGTTGGCCCAGACGACCGTATCCAACTCAACCCGAATTGCGGCGAAAGCGGCAGGATCCAGCAGACCCGCGACGACCGGACGCGGGTCGCTCGCGACGAAATCCTTCAAGTCGACCTCTCCCTCGGTATTATCCGAAAAGCGGACCCACAGGCGGAAACCCGGCAGTGCCTTCGCGTCAGTCACCCAAATCATGGCCATTCTCCTCAAACCAGCGGCGCAATACGCCTAAAGTTACCCTCAGCAGCCAGCGTCGTCCAGTTTTCCCGCAACTCGGCCTGGTGCAATTCTGCCCATTCCATGACCAACCCGAGCACGCGAGGCGGGAGCGAGCCCTCGCGCAGTTCCAGCCGGTCGATTCCGACGATGGCGCGGAAGTCCTCGTACCGCACATGAAAATGCGGCGGGTTATGGTCGTTGAAATACATCGTAATCACGATGCCGAGGAAGCGGCAGATTTCAGGCATGGGTTGACTCCGGCGGGAACGCATCATCCGCGACGCCGGATAGCATATCAGGTGACGTGGCGCTGCGCGCTGGCCGGAGCGATAGTCCGGCAAGCGCCCTTCCCGGCGCCGGTGACTGCACCGACACGTCGCCGGAGCGGAGCGTGAAACCGGCGACGCGGTGAAAGCGCAAGATCTGAAGCGGTGATGCAGTCGCCGGCGGCGCGCTTTACGTCGACAACTGCATCGTGCACAGGAACTGGCGACCCCGGTGTCGGTGAAGCGGATGCAGAAGGCATGGCAGTCGATGCAGCGGTGAGCCGATCGCATAGCCGGTTGCTTGGAACCGAGTGTTGTGGCATGAAATGAGAGTACTATGCTGAAAGTGTAATAAGATACCATCGCGATGACCCCTACAATGCGAAGCGAGGAAAAATTCTCCGGACACGAGTCGTTCGTGTGCCGCTATGGGTGGCTGCGGAAGGCTTACGACGGCGTGATGACGTCGCCAAAGCTATTCTCCAACGAGGCAGAGGCGGTTGTGCAGCTCGGCATCGGCAGCAACATGGTGAAATCGCTTGAGTTCTGGAGCCGAGCGTTCGGCATTATTGATGGCCACAAGGGAAATTACGCGCCAACAAAATTCGGGAAAACGCTTCTGGACCCCAAACATGGCAAGGACCCCTATCTTGAGGACCTCGGAAGCCTCTGGCTACTTCACTGGAAGCTCGCGACCAGTGATTCGAACCTCGCCGCATGGAATCTTGTGTTCCAGGATCTTCAGGAGTGGCGCGTGCCCCGTGCGCGGTTGATTGAAATGCTAGAACGCCGCGGCCGTCGCGCCAAGGGAGCCTTGGCTAAGTCGACCATCCAGCAGCACCTCGACATCCTTGTAAACACGTACACAACCGCCCGAGCCAAGGACGCGAGGGCACTGGAAGAATCCCTCGGCTCGCCGTTGCAGGAACTGGGTCTCCTGGCGCGGGTACAGCTTGATTCCAGCGATGAAGTCATAGAAGTCCATACTGGCAGCAAACCTACTTTGCCCGCCCACGTGTTCTTGAATGCGGTAGTTGATCACTGGGAGCGCAATCAGGCTACTTCCAATTCCATATCATTGCAGGAAATCACATTTGGGAAGATGAGTCCGGGCGTGATCTTTCGTCTTGATGAGGGATCGGTCGTACTGTATCTGGGCGAATTCAAAGAACTAACCCGCGGACTGATGCAATTCCAGGAGGGTGCACTGATCCGGGGGCTGCAATTGTCGCGGAATACAAAGATCGACGAAATACGAGCTAAGTGCGCCTTGCTATGAAATCCAAGAACAAGAGCGCCATCGCGTTGCCGATCTCCGAGTACCTCGACATCGCGCAGCGGTATGTAAGGTCCTTCGAGATTGAGCGTGATTTCGCGGATCCGGCCGCTACTGATGGCTACATCCTCACGCCGGCCGTTCTCGTCGCCGCGCAGACGCTCTCCAGCGGGCTTCGCAAAGATTCAACCCAGCGCGCTTGGCGCATAACCGGCCCCTACGGCGCCGGGAAATCAGCCTTTGGGCTCTTTCTATCGCATGTCGCCGCTCGAACCGTGCCAGGGAAGAAGCTCCTCGCCCAGCTCAAGGAAGAGGCGCCCGAAGTGCACGCGGCCTGGCAAGCCGTCCCACGTTATCTCCCGATTGCTATCACTGGCAGCCGTATTCCATTCGGACATGCACTTGTGGTTCGTCTGCGGCGCGCTGTGGAGGCGATCAGCACCAGACGCCCCCCGAAGTTATTGGCCGACCTGAAGCGTCTGGAGAGCCGCGCGCTTTCCGCGCAACTCAACGATGAACAGGTCAGCGATGCATTGGCCCGATTCGTCGAATACGCGGTATCGGCGCCTCAGGGGGAGTCCCAAGGCGTACTGCTTCTAATCGACGAAATGGGAAAGTTTCTCGAGCATGCGGCGCTTCGGCCGGAACAGGCTGACGCGCACGTGTTCCAGCGTATCGCAGAGATGGCTGCCGGAGGATCAAAGCTTCCGCTTGCCATGGTCGGTTTTCTGCACCAGAACTTTGCCGATTACGCTGCCGGATACGGAGAGCGCGCGCAGGAAGAATGGTCCAAAGTGGCTCAGCGCTTCGAGGACATTCCTTTTGATGAGTCGCTCGAGCAATACGGCTTTCTGCTGGGCAGGGCCATGCAGTACAAGGGCGACATTCTCAGGACTTCTGGCATCGAGGCACGCTCCCGCGAACTGTATGCGCGAGTCGTGTCTGCCGAAAAGCAGTCCGGGCGCTCGAGTGCGCTCGTGGAGAGCTCGCCCAACCTGTACCCAATTCATCCCGCAACGTTCCTTGTGCTCGCTACTGCAGTAAAGCGGTTCGGGCAAAGTCAGCGTTCGCTCTTCAGCTTTCTCCTCGCCGCCGAGGCCCATGGACTCCAGCGGTTCGTGCGCTCAACCGATTTGCACGCCGATCATTGGTATCGGGTGCCCATGCTCTACGATTACCTCGCATCTCTCGACGGTGTGACATTCCGCCAGGGCGATCGGGCCCGCAAATGGGATCTCCTGAAGGACACATTGATGCACGGGCCGAAACTGGAGCCGCTCGAAAGTGATCTACTCAAAGCCGTCGGGCTGCTGAATGTCTTTGACCCCGTTCCGTATCTCGGGACAAACGTGAAGGCGTTGTCGCGCGCTTTGATCGATGTGGATGACAGCAACGAGGTTCGCAAAGCCCTTGGAGCGTTAGTCGAAAAGGGCGTTCTCTTCTACCGACGTGCTCAGGGAGATTACTGCCTCTGGAGTCATAGCAGTGTGGATCTGCAGGCAATCTACGAAGATGCCGCGCGATCAACACGGGCCATCTCCAACCTCGATGACCTGTTGGGCACGATGGGGACAGGGCGGTCGCTCATTGCGCACCGCCACTATCAACGGACCGGAACATTGCGTGCTTTCCGTGTCCGCTACGTATCGATGGCCCAGTTGTCTGTCGCAACAATCGATGAACCCATCGACGAATACGACGGTGAAGTCCTGGTTGTTCTACTGGAACCCGACGATACCATCGCCAAGGCAGCCGCCAAACTTGGAGGGCACGCGCTCACAGCAAATCCCGCGCGGCTCATCGTGCTACGCAAGATCGAGCAGGCGGACCTTAAGATCGCGACGGAGATCAGGATCTACGAGCGCATTAGGCAGAGCTGCGTCGAATTGAGGGTGGATGACTTTGCGCGCCGCGAGGTAGACCAGAACCTCGATCGCGTACGCCGGCAGTTGGAGGAGCGGCTCGCGAAGGTCGCATCCTTTGCGCAGACAACTGATCCGAAGGACATCGCGTGGCTCTATCTAGGCAAGGCTGTAAAGGTCGAAACCCGGCGGGAACTCAGCATGCGACTCTCCTCGATCTGCGAGGAAGTCTATGACGCGTCTCCGATCATTCAGAACGAGCTCATCAATCGTCACAAGCTCTCTTCGGCGATTTCTCTCGCGAGACAGAGGCTGATTGGGGTGATGCTGGCGAAGGCGGATGAGCCGGGGTTGGGATTGAGCGGGATGCCTCCCGAGCGGACAATCTACCGCTCTTTATTTCAGGAAACCGGGCTGCACAGGAAAGACAAAGGTGTCGTCGGCTTTCATCCCCCGCAAGGAAAAGATGCCTATCGATGGAGTCCCGCATGGCAGGGGCTTCGCGATTACTTGGCCGTGGAAGGCAGCGTTTCTTTCGAGAAGGTGCTGGCCTTTCTTGGTCAGCCGCCGTATGGCATGCGGCAGGGACCCGCGTTGCTGCTCATCTTTGCGCTCATCTTGTTTGAGCGACGGAACATCGCCCTTTTCGAGCGCAAGACCTATCTTGTTAACTTTACCGAAGACCACGCCCAGCGTCTCATCAAGTCACCTGCAAACTTCGAGCTTCACCTACAACCCGCTGTCGGCGGTGTGCGGGGTCTCTTCGGCGCCTACGCGGCCGCGCTCGAGCCCATCAAGGAAGCCGGCGACGTTCTCACCGACGCACGCGGCGTCGTCGCCTGTCTGTATAGGTGGCACGCGCACCTGTCGGAGTACGCGCACCAGACGCTGCGCCTGTCTTCGACCGCCAAGGAGGTTCGCTCAGTCCTCAAGCGGGCGATGGACCCTGTCGATCTTTTGGCCAATAATCTCCCGATAGCCTGTGGGTATGCTGACATCGACAAGGCGAAGAAGAAAGACCTGGACCAGTTCGCCTCTACGCTTGGGACCGCATTGCAAGAGATCCAAGAGGCGGACAACGATCTGCGCCACCAGATCCGCTTTGTGCTGGGCGATGCGCTCGGCATTCAGGGCACGGTAAATGACCTTCGCGTCTTTCTCCGGAAAAACTTCGGCCCATACAATGGCGCGCTCGGAGATCACAAATTGAAGGCAACGCTCACGCGCGCTGTTGATGCGGGACTTTCGGACGATGCGTGGATCGAATCGATGGCGGCTTTGTTGGGGGAGCGCTCGATCGCTCTCTGGACAGATGAAACGCTGGATAAATTTAAGGCTGAAACCGTTGAATTTTCTGGCAAGCTCAAGCGCTGGGTGACGCTGATGCACCAGTTGAAATCGAAACCCAGTTCGGTCTCCCTGGTGAGCGTGTATGTGACTGGCACTTCGGGGAAGGAGCACGCCCTGCTTGTGACTGACCCCCCCCAAGTGCGTGCTTCCAGTGAGGAACTCAAGAAAGAACTTCGACGGGTGATCGCGATGAATCCGGATGAAGCGCCGCAGGCACTTGCGCAGGCTTTGGCAGAGGTACTATCTGATCCTGCGGTCCAGGAGACAAAAAAGCGTGGAAAAAACAAATAAGCCCACCCGCCACATCCTGAGCCTTTCGGGGGGAAAGGACAGTGCTGCCCTTGCAATCTACATGCGTGATCGCGTGTCCGACATGGAATATATCTTCAGCGATACGCGCAAGGAGCTGCCAGAGACTTACGAGTATCTAGATCGCGTCGGCGATTACCTAGGGAAGAAGATCAACCGGCTAAATGCGGACCTGGGTTTCGATCATTGGTATGAAGTGTACGGGGGCATGATCCCCTCGAACCACAGGCGCTGGTGTACAAAGCTTCTGAAGCTCAAACCCTTCGAGGAATTTGTCGGGGAAGATAGCGTGGTGAACTATGTGGGCCTGCGTGCCGACGAGGACCGTGAGGGCTACATCAGCCACAAACCGAACATCACTGCCGTCTACCCTTTTCGTGAAGCCGGTCTCGTGCTCCGGGACATTGAACAGATCCTGAAAGACTCCGGGGTGGGTATGCCGCCCTACACGAAGTGGGGCCGCTCGCGATCAGGCTGCTACTTCTGCTTCTACCAGCAGAAGATTGAATGGGTGCGACTCAAGGAAACGCATCCGGACCTCTTCGAGGAGGCAAAGAAGTACGAGCGTGTCTACGAGAAGACCGGCAACCTTTTCACTTGGAGTAACGGCGAGCCGCTGGAGGAGCTCGAGAAACCCAAGCGCGTTATAGAGATCAAGACGGAGCATGAGCTTCGCAGAAAGCGCGAGGTGGCTCGGCGCGAGAACTTGCCGTTGAGCGAGGTATTCAAGGAGATTCACGGCTACAAAGAGCCGCCGGAAGATGAAGAGCAGGCATGCCTGATTTGCACGCTTTGATAACTGTCGACAAGCAGGGATAACACACCGCCCAACGATGGCAAACTTTAAAGTCCTTGCGCGGGCAATTCTCGAGTTGGGCGCAGAGCTCATCAGCTCGGACGGCATCGCCCTCTACGAGTTGGTCAAAAATGCGTTCGACGCCGGCTCACCGAGGGTCGTGATACGCGTCGTCGTCGCACTTCCTTACCGGCATTACCGCTCTGCGCTCGAAGAATTGGATAGCTGGGACAACGAGCCAGCCACAAAGAAGGTAAGAGAGCTTGTCGAGAGTGTGTTGGCGAAAATTGATGGTACATGCCCCGACGAAATCCGCGCCGATTTCATACGTCGTCTTGGCCATCCAATCACCGCCGGGGCTCTTCGGAAGAATCTCCGCAACGCGTATTCGGAAACGACACTGATCGCTGTCGATGACGATGGCGAAGGAATGTCCCTTGGGACGCTGGAGACCGTCTACCTGACTATTGGTACACGGCACCGCTTGGCTCAACGAGCTCAATCTGACAAGGTTGTTCTCGGCGAGAAAGGGGTCGGACGCCTATCGACGATGCGGTTGGGCGACATTTTAAAAGTTACTACGTCAACCTCTGGGGAGCGATACAGCAACTACTTAGAGATCGACTGGACGCGGTTCTCGCACCAATCGGAGGAAGACTTGGGCAGTGTTGAGATTGATCCTCGTCGGGGTGACGAAAAGGAGGATCGAACTGCCTCGGGCACGGAGATTCGAATTGAACATTTGAACTCAGACTGGTCCGCCCAAAAGCTGCAAGAGCTCGCCGAATCGGAGTTCAGCAAGCTTAGTGATCCATTCCTTGCGGATAAGCAACGTTACAGGATTCGTTTGTACTTCAACGACCAGCGAGTTTTCCCGAAAGCACTCGAGCGGCGTTTTCTCGATATGGCTCACGCGCGGCTAAAAGCCAGCTACAACGTCCCCGAAGACGCGCCGCCGCGCTTGATCTACGAGGTGAACTACGAACTCCGTCACAAGGAGGACGCCGGTGAGGTCGATCTACCGCAACTTATTGCTGCCACCTCTCCTGCAGGTGCAACACCGAAGATCCTTCGGGATCTGGGTCCATTCGAGGTCGAGTTGTACTGGTATAACCGGGGCCTTTTTCGAAAGCTCTTTGCGGATAAGCAGGAGTTAACTGCAATCCGCGAGTTCGTCAAAAACTGGGGCGGCGGCCTTATGGTCTACCGGGATAGTTTTCGCGTAAATCCCTATGGAGGCCCAGAAGACGACTGGTTACAGCTTGACCCCACGGCTTTCAGGCGGACGGGATTCAAGGTGAACCGAAGCCAGATCGTTGGTCGCGTGACGATCTCTGCGAAACGTAATCCGAAGCTTGTCGATCAAACGAATAGGGAAGGCCTGCGCTCCTGTCCGGAAAAGGAGGCGCTGGTTGAAATATTGAGGAATCTTCTCACCGTCCGCTTCCATGGTTTCCTTAACCAGGTGGACAAGGATCAGAAAGCGCACGAAAAATATGACTTCGACGAACTGAAAGAGGACATCGCTGAGCAGGAAAAGACCATCCGCCGGCAAGTTCGTGCTCTTGGTGACAAATATCCAGAAGCCAAGAAGATCGCTGTGGAGTTGGATGACCTGATTGAAGGATTCTGGGAGTTTCTTCGAAAGGTCGAAGCTGTAAAGGAATCATTCGAGGATGAGCTTGAGAAGTATGTTCATCTCGCCGGCCTAGGACTCATGGTCGAAATTCTCGTTCACGAGCTGGAGCGGGCGACGGAGAATGCGCTGAAGGCGGTAGGAGAGTCCCAAGAGAAAGGTCTCCCTCCGCGCGCCCCGGCATTCAAGACGCTAGAGGCAGAATTCAAGACGCTGGAGAAGCGCTTGAGGGTGCTGGATCCACTCTCAATTTCGGGAAGGCAAACAAAGACGGCATTCGACGTCGTGTCATTGGTAAACGATGTCGTGGAATCCCATAAGGAGCAATTTCGGCGGCATCGAATTCGTGTAGAGGTCGAGGTTACACCACGGCCGGGACCGATTCGGGTCAAAGCGGTAATAGGCATGTTCATCCAGGTGCTCGAAAACCTAATTTCCAATTCGGCATATTGGCTGAAGATCCAGCAAACGGTCGATAAGGCCTTTCGGCCCTCCATCACCATCGGGCTCGATGCAAGGAAGTTCGAGCTGAGAGTTACAGACAATGGTCCTGGCATTCCCGTAAAGAACAAAGAGCGTGTATTTGACGCGTTTTGGACGTCCAAGCCCGCTGGCCGCGGAAAAGGGCTTGGGCTCTATATTTCAAGGCAGCTTGCCATGTACCACGGCGCCGAGCTGCGTCTAGACGACGAAGCTGTCAAGAACGGCCGCCTGCACAGCTTCGTATTGTCCTTCCGCGGGGTTGCCAATGAGTAACCTGGGGACTCAGATCGCCGCATCTTTGGGCTATAAGAAAGTTCTCATCATCGACGATGCTTATGATGAGACTCCGGCGCTCGCCGATATCGGCGACGATCCAGTCGCCGAATGTGCGGAGGCGCTCGAAGACGCCAGCACTCGAAGTGCTTTCGAGAAGATTCTGAAGCGGAAGGTCGAGTCCGAGAAGTTTATCGAGCTCCTTCTTGAAGAGGAGGTGGTTGAGACCTTGTGGAAGGCCCGGACTGCGGAGTCAGGGGCGAAGAAGGCACTGAGTGTGCTCTTCTCCAAGGCTGAGGGTGAACTGCGCGGCAAGAGGAAGCCGATTGAGCCCCTCGAGAAGCTTCTTCGCGACGGACTGCAACTGGACGTGGTTACCCTTGGCAGCAAGGACATCGGCGCGCAAGGAAAGCTCGCAGACCACTACAAGGACGCGCGCTTATTCTTCGTCGACTATTTTCTCGATCCGCAATCCAGGGAAGAGACCGCTGTTGATGCTTGCATCAAGAAGGTCGCGACCATCTACGGACAGTACGGCGCTGGCGACAAACCCATCGTGGTTTTAATGTCCTCGGAGAAACTCACCGCTGAGAAACAACAGCGATTTCGCCGTGGGCTAAACGCGCTCGGAAGCCACTTTTCCTTCGTGCATAAGACGTCGCTGACGGACTCCATCGGCGTCCAGATCACCCTCGATGGGCTACAGAAGAACTACCGGGACGCATGCACGATCGATCGTGCGCTCGACACGTGGGAAAAGAGCGCCCAAAAGAGTGTTTCTCAATGCGCCCGGAACCTTCGGGCTCTTGATATCGCGGACTACGCCTTCCTCGACAAGTTCAGGCTCGACGACGAGCGAATACATCTGGGGCACTACGTGCTGTGGCTCTACGGCGAATACCTTAATTCCGTCATTGAAAGGCAGCCGGAAATCTCCAACGTGGCCGATGACCTAGACGACATACGGATGGACACAGTGTTCCCGCCGAGTCTGATGCCGAACGAAGAGCTCGTTCAAGTGTATTCGGGCGCCGTGTTTTCGGACTTTCGACCGAAACCTCCCCGAAAGAACGAGCAAGACGACGCGCACAATTACCGGGTGATGCTCGGGGATATCTATCGCAAGGTTTATCCCGAAGCAGTTGGAAAGGTCGAAGAAGCGGCAGTGGTCATTACGCCATCCTGCAACCTCGCGCGCGCGGCTGGTGGCACCAAGGTCACTATGTTGAAGGGCGTGTTGCGGCCGAAGGTTCGCGTGCCGGCAAAGGATGCCATGGTCCCTGAATTCCTGTGCATAGAGGGCGAGATGTACACAGCCACATGGGACCTAGAGGCGCCGCTCGTCAAGACGGTGAAGGAAATCACCGATGAGTGCAATGCTGGCCAGTTGGAACGGGCCACGCGACTGCGGCCGCTTTACGCATTGCATCTCCAGCGGCAATACGCGGCGGACCTCCTGCGGGTCGGCATGCCCGTCGCTACTCAGTGGTACTACCCGCTTTCTGGGGAAGTCTACGGCAAAGGGGACGGGAACGCAGCGGTGCGAATCATGGAATTCCGCGACACCGAGGCTTTCGCTTGGAGGATAACCGGGAAGGCCGAAGGCGAAGGCGCCGTGGTGTTCCTCGAGACCTTCGTAAACCGCTTACGCGACGCACTCAACGCCTCCACGCTCAAGGAAAAGGATAAGCACCTCGCAGAAAAGCTCGAAGAGCTCATTAAGCTGAGGGAACCAGTCGTTGTGAAAGGGAAGGAGATGCAGGTCGGTTCCTTCGGTGTCACACTACTTGATAAGTACGAGGTGCTCACGAGGCATACGGCTCAGTCGCCGATCCTGATTCGCCTTTTCCCAGGCCACACAATTCCTTCGGGACAATCGAATGCTCCTGATGCGGCGGCGACCCCGAGCGTGTAGGCGAGATCAAGGTTAATTACGATCATACGCAGGAGCAGCGGCGGAAGAAAAGAAAGGACAAAGAATTGATGTCGGTTCTTGCGGACTTCGAGTCAGATGCCGAGCCACGCAGTGGCTGCGCGGTCTGCTCGTTATAAGTGGGGGCGTTGAGTGAATGCCAAGGAATGGATAAAATTTTTTCGGCTCTACGGTCCCATACCGACAAAAGATAATCTTTACGACGAGAACCTACGTCGGCACTCGAAGCGCCGTGGTATCCGGCAACTCCTGTTCGTGCATCCGTTCGAGGAGAAAGTACTAGATTGTTTCGACGCAACCGACGGTTTCTCCGGCTCGGTAATTCTTACCGGTACCGCCGGCGACGGCAAGACTTTCCTCTGTGGTCGAGTATGGGAGCAACTGGGTGGCGATGCGGAAACTTGGGCAGGTCAGGAAACCCACTGCCAGCTTAGTTTGGAGATTCCCGGCAGCAGTGGCCGGCGCGTCACGCTCCATGTCTTGCGGGACCTGAGCGCCTGGGTACCTGCACAGGGCGCTGAGTGGCCCCTGGAAAAGCGTGAGCTAATGCTTCGGTTCTGCCGGTCGATCTTTGCACCAACCTTTGACGACGTTTTCCTTATTGCGGCGAACGACGGTCAGCTGGCGGAAACGTTTCGGCGTTTGCTTCCAGACCCTGGCGTGCAGCGGGCGAAGGACGTCATCGAGGAACTGCTCGTATCGGGCCGCTCGCAAGCCGAAGGCTGCTCGCTCTGGCTGCACAACCTCTCCCGGGGTAGCTCCGCGGAACTGTTCGATTTAGCTTTGGACGCGCTTCTCGACCACGAAGGGTGGGCGCGATGCCGGGAAGAGGCCGCTGCGCCGGATCAGCTCTTCGGGACCGAGTGCCCGATCCGACGTAACTACGAACTCTTGCAGACACCATTGGTTCGCGGCCGCCTGCGCGCCCTGTTGGAGCTGTGCGATCAAAACGGTTTGCATGTTCCCGTTCGGCAACTCCTTATCCTGCTCTCCAATAGCGTCTTGGGTCACCCGGATGCGAAGGACCACCTGATGACGGCCGATGACGTCCCGAAGGTGATCGGTACCGGCACGCGTGCGCAGGCGAGTCTTTATAACAATATCTTCGGCGGCAACCTCCCCGAAGGGCGGCGCGGCAATTCCATTATCTTTGAATACTTGGAGCGCTTTCAGATCGGACGAGAAACGACCAACCGTTTCGACAACATTTTGATTTTCGGTGAGTCGCACGAACTCTTGCAGGAGCAGTTTAACCGCCTAGTCGCGGCCGACACGTTCTACGGAGCTGATAGCGCATATATGGGCGCGCGACGGGACTACATAGAGGGTAGCGATGAAAACGCCGACCCCGTGCCCCGCTTCCTAGATATGCTGGTGAGTCAACGCCGTGCGCTGTTTTTTCGAGTGCCGGAGGACGAAAAAGACGAGGTCAGTCTTTGGGAGCTCACGGTTTTTAAATACGGCGGCGAGTACCTGGATAAGGTCTTGAATACCCTCCGGAGCGGGGGCATCGTGCGGAGAAATATCTTGGGGCGGATCGTGCGTGGTATGAACCGCATATTCACCGGCATGCTCATCAACAGTGAGCATGAGCTGTTCTTGGCCTCGAGTGCCAGCCTCTCGCAAGCCCGCGTATCACGCATCCTTGATGAGCGCATTTCTGTAGCACCACGCCACGGTGGCGAGAAGGTCGAAATTATCCTCGACAACGAACATCCGCATCTGCATGTGTCGCTCGGGGCCGGCCTCGGCTGTAAGTTCCAATTGACGCTGACGCGATACGAGTACCTGAGTCGTGTCGCAGAAGGTGCAATGCCTAATAGTTTCTCAAAGGAATGTTTTGAAGACCTTTTGGCGCTGAAGGGTAGGCTGATGCGCGAACTGGCAAACCGGGACAGAGACGCGCCGCGTACGAGCGAAATCGTGTTCCGCGTGCTAGATGTGGATGCCGGCGGCTCAGCTAGGGAAGAACGCATCGGGGTTCGGACGTGAATCCAGTTCCGACGAAGTCGCCAGCTAATCTCGCCGGTCGTAGCGAAAACTTGTGGTTGGAGGAGCAATACTGGGGCCACCGTCTGTGGGACCAACAGTCACCGTGGATGGTGTTCCTCGAGTTTTTGTGCGTTGCCGAGTCGGCTAACCGTCATGGTCAGCTGTTTGACTTCGAGAAGTCGCAATACCCATCCGCATACTACGCGCGCGCTCGGCTGCATCTGCGCAACATCCTTTTTAACAACGAACAGCACTTGTTGCGCGTAGACGCGGAGAACGCAGACAGCGAAACTGCTTGGCGGAAATGGCTGACGTGGATTCGCGACAACGCTAACGGCCTAGGAGCCGACGAGCGGGACTTCTCATATTTGAAAGACCGCTTCGATAGCTTCCATGATTTTGCACAGCTGGTGCGCGCGTTACACTCATGCGTAGTAGAGGGCGACACGAATAAGCGCTGGAGTTCGCGCTTCATCTTTCCGTTCGGGCCGGCGGCAATATTCGAGGACTTGAGCATTAAACGGGACGTGACCTCGCGCGACTACATCAACTTCGGACGCTCCGGGGAACTGCTCTACCATATGTTGGCGCGATCTTCGGCGCGCAAGCAGCTCGCGGCGATTTTCCCCGCACGGGTACTTGCGGGTGACAAGTGGAATGTCCTACTGCAGCAACTGCAACCAACTACGGCGGATACCCAGGTTGAAAAACGGGGCCTGGATACGTTCCTGCCATACGACCGACACCCCAATTTTGACCTGATTGCCGAAGATTGGCTTGCGCTGCTGGAATTGGAGCTACCGGGCTTTGACGTCGTGCCCCATCTGGTTACGACTGGCGCGTTCGGGTTGTTGCTTTACCACCTGCACACCAGCGCCCGCCTATTAGGGCGGAAGGGGCTGACGCCGATCATCTGCGAAGTGGTCGCACCCCGGAAAGGTCTCGTACGGGAACAATCAATAGAATCTTTTGACGTCAACACTACGCTGTCGATCGAGGCAATCGAAGCAATCGTAGGACAGGTCGAACAGATATCAGAGTGGAACCTCCCAGGGCAGCCGCAGGAGGTGCTGACGCGGCGTCAAGCTATCCTGGAGCGGGAGTTTAGTTGGGAGGACGAGGGAGGTGTCAACAATCCAGATGACCTGTATCAACGATTTAAAGCGGAGGCCCGGGATCGACACAGACATCACTTCGGGCAGGTTCATCGTACGTTCGGTCGTGGGATTGGCCTAGTGTCGAAACGTGGCACGACCCGTCTACGTTACGCGCCGACAGACGCATTCCTGAAAAGCCTGGTTTTCAGCAATGTGCGCAAGCGTATCGAGTTCAACGACTTTCTCGAGCAACTCTACCAGCGTTACGGACTGGTTTTCGGCGAACGGGGGGCAGAGAAAGTACTAAGCATCGGCGACATGGACAAAAAGCCGTTCCAGGCGAACTCGTTGCGGCTCGAGCACCGGCTTGGCAGTCTCGGATTGCTAAAGCGGCTGTCCGACGCCTGTGCCTACGTTGAGAATCCGTACTCAATATAGCTCATGGACAACAACGAACTTATCGGGCGGGTCGCGGGAGCGTACTTTTCGGCACGCTTCCAGGATGCCGACATCACCTCGACCGCGCGCTACTTGCTGGACTCGCTATCCGCCGATCAGACCGTTGCGATCGCCAAGGCGATTCTGTCGAGCACGACGCTCTCGCCCCTCATCGACATTAAGCTGCCAGAGCAGTGGTTGCGTGGCCACGGTGTGCCCGCGGACTGCCTCACGACCGAGCGCGCCACGTATTACCGGAACGCCCCTTGCGACAAGGCGGCGCTGTTAATTGCAACTAGGGGAGATGACGAAAGACAAAGCCTCGCCGATCTCACAGTAATTGATTCCAATCAACTTAGGTCACATGTGGATCTGTGGGTCGCCATTGCAGCGAGCGGTTTACCGCTGAACGATGAACACCGCCGTTGGTGGTGGGCGGCGCTCACTGCGCTGCAAGAGGTGGAATCGGTGTCGTTAGATCGTTTCGCGGCTTATGTGTTGCAGACGCGACAGGAGATCGAGGACGGTAAGGTGATTGTGGAGGCGTTGGGGGAAGCACTGCCCACGTTGCATTGGCCGCGAAACCCGGCAATATTCCGTTCATTGAACGCGAAGACCGCTCGCCACGTTAGCAAGTGGAAGTCGCTGTTCCAGCACGTTAAAAGGAAGCAGGCTTGCTATTTGAAGAAGTCCACACCCAGCAACCAGTTGCTGTCGGCCGACGAGCTGATGGCGTCCTTCGCAAACGTGAAGGACGTGATTCCGCAGGCACACCATGACGCCATCCATGCGTTTATCGCCGCACCCAGCAAATGGAACGATGAAGCCAAAGCGCTGGCAAGGATCGAATGGGAGACGGTCAAGCCGCTGTTCGACGGATTGACGCGTGAGCGTTTTAATCTGGGGCGTGCGACGCTTAAGTTCTACGACGAGCATGGCGAGGATCTACTGAACCGTGATGACCTCGAATACTTGAACACGCTAGCCGAAAGTCGGCACAGGGCCTCTGAGCCGATCGAAGATGATCTGAACTTCTACCGCACGCACCGGGGGGAACTGAAAGAAGATGCTGGCCTTAAGTCGAAGTGGGATCGGTTCATCTTCGGATCGCCGCTCGAGACCGGCGATTTCCTTAGCGGGCTGGCCATGTGCCTGGAATCCCTTTTCGACCAGGACATTCCGGAGGGTGCCAAGCGTGAATTGCAAATCGTAGCCGACAGGCGCACTAAAAACGATCTGAAGAAGCTCAACGTTGAGGCCGGGCAATATTTCGCCTTGCGCTATCGCGGGCTGCGTGACTTGTTGGGCCGGTCGATTTTCGATGTCGGTTCGCTGTTCGACTACGACGCCATCCAGGACGGCTGGGCGCAGGATAGAAAGTACAAACCGAATCAGTCAACGGCGCGGGCGGCTTTGCAGATCAAGTTCTACGTGGCGTTAACTATCGACGACGGGGCGATAGAGAACCACCGGCAGTTGGTCTGGCGCTACGATCCGAACGCGATCCACAGCGAGCTCTACGGGGACATGGTGAATCGACTGGCCGAACATCCCTTCATGCTCGGTCAGGTTAATCGCGAAACCGTGGGCCCGAAGGGCATCTCGCAGCCGCTTGACCTTCAGAACGTGCGCAGCCTTTCGGCTGCCTTCGGGCAGGACCGTGGTTCGCTCATTCCGATGTACCGCAAGGAGCAGGACTTGATTGTCATCTGGAAGCGCAACCTAGATGAGGCGAGGGCACGCGGCTCGGTTTCCGCTGCCACGGCCGAGCGATTGGACGCCATGTTTGGAGATTTCACCACTGCCTACCAATCCGCATTGCAGATGTTTCTTAAGGCAAGTGTGGCTGCCCCGGAAATCCGGACGCAGTACGTTTCTTATGGACAGTTGCTCGATGCGGTAAGCTTCGAGGCCAAAGGGGACCGCAACCGCGAGCTCCTCCTAAAGCCACTGCTCGCGCTGGGTGTGGTTCCAGTAAATGGCGGGGCGCCGGCAGCGATCGTAGCGCCATGGAATCCACTGCGCTTGCAGGCGATGGCGTGTAAGGCGACTCGGATGGCGAGGTTGATTCGCCACCTGCTAACGGCACCGAACGTTTTGTTCGGAGACGCTAACCTTTACTTCAAGGAAGTTCGCGATGAATTGGAGCATCCTTACTTCCCGGAGGCGGTGCTGGGCTGGCGTGAGCGCAAACCCGAGCTGGTATCGTTGACCGATACGTACATGGACTACAGCCTCCACGAGCTGCCTCTGGTCAACCAATCGCTGGGTGCCGACACGAACGAAAACCCGACAGAAAGTGCCAACCAGATCGTCGACCTGATCCAGCGTTACTTGGCGCTGTTTCCCCATGAGCGTGCGAGCCTTTCGGCCGTGCTCTACAACTGCGATGCTGCAAGCCTGCCACAGGCGGTGGTCGACAAGATCAACGAGCTACACGAGGACGAAGAGGACATGCGGTGCGAAGTAATTCTTCGACATCGCGATCGAACCAAACTGCATAGGCTCTACGAGAGCATTCTTGAGGCTGGCGATTCGGAAGCTGATAGTTTTGTGTCCAGCGAGGCCAGCCGCGATTTCATGGCGCGGTTGCGGATCGGAATCATGGCGGACGAAGGCCCGGTACCGGACCCGAAAGACGGACCGCGCGCCGACCTGGTTTTCCTACACGACGTGATCTCTCGGCACGCCGTGATCGAGTGGTATCGCGAGGACGCTACCCCGGTTCCGATCGATGACATCGTACCATCCCGTTGGTCGCGTCGGCGGCCGTCCGCACAGGATGAACAGAAGTCAATCGTTTACCTTTGTTCGCCCGCGCAAACAAAAGAGGGCTGGGCATACCTCACAGCGATTGCTAGCTATTTTAGGCCCGACTGGGATGCCGATATGCGGCGGCGATACTTGCCCGCGCGCCAGCTCGACTTCCACGATCCGGAGACGGCTGATATCTTCAATGAGACACATAATCTAGCGAACTGGGTCGTAAATTTCGACGAACTGCTGGATCGCCGGCAACTGGTGAACCAGGGAGTCAAGGTGATCCGCTACAAGCAGGCAGTGACGCAGGGCCGAAATCTGCTGGTTTCGTCGAAAGCGTCGCTGGGCCTGCTCCACTCGATGTTGAATAATCGAATTAAGGACCTCATCCCCGATATGCCGGAGGACGAGGTACGCAACCTGGAACAACGCTTCATCGATGACGCCAACCTGATTTCAGGCGATATCGTGTTGCGTGCCGCGAAGCGAGGGCGCAACGCGAGCGAACTCATGGGGATAGTGCTGAGCCATTACTTGACGAAATGGGAACTCGGTCTCGACAGGAAAGTAGGTTATTACTTCCTGGATGACTACTCTGAGTGGTTGGGACAACGGGAGGAACAGATTGCCGATCTCTTAGTCCTTAGCCCCGAGATGCTTCCCACGGGCGAGAGACAGCTGTCGGTACTTGTTACGGAGGCAAAATACATTCAGGAGCCGAATCTCGCTGACAAGCGTAAGGAATCGCAGAAACAATTGCGCGATACAGTGCGGCGGATTGAGCAGGCGTTGTTCGGCCACCCAGATCGCTTGGATCGCGAACTTTGGCTCGCGCGATTTTCGGACTTGCTGCTTTCTGGGATTCCGTACGCCGCAGGGGAAGAACTCGACTTGATTGGGTTTCGCCGGGCGGTTCGAGACGGAAGCTGTCCGATATTCTTCCGTGGCTACTCTCACGTATTCGTGTCCGGTCCAAGCGACGGAACAGACTGCTCGGACTTTGTGGAGGTGGCCGAGTTGACTGGCTCTTATCAGGAGACTTACTCGCGCGCCAAGACAAGGGCGCTAGTAAACGCATACGCGGCCGACTCCGCACCGGACGCTATGCGCGGCTCCGTAGTCGATATGACTGTATTGCGCCGGCACGAATTCCGCAAAATTGGCACAATGATAAAGATCAAGCCCGTGGCGGTATCAGCGCCAGCTCAAGCAACACTGGCACCCACGTTACCGTCGGTGACATCCACTCCCGCAGCGACCCATGCTGTGCCGCAGACCGCAGCGCGCGCCCCAAAGGCGACAATTTCAACCCCTATCCCTACGGGACCGGCTGAGGTTAAAACACAAGCCCGCGTGGCCAGCGACATATGGCCGTACCGCGGTGTGGCGACGATTCTCGAAAGGCGTGAGCAAGCCGAAGCCGTTACGGCAGCCGATGAAGAATGGCTGAGGACAACCGTAGGCCAGATGCGAGCCGCACTGCAGCAGTTCCAGCTAAACTCGAAGGTGATCGGCGAGCCGAAGTTGACACCGAACGCGGCGATCATCCGCTTCCAGGGCGCGTCGAACATGACAGTAGAGCTTGTGCTCAAGCGGCGATCGGAGTTTCTCACCACCCATGGTCTAAATGTAATCTCCGCGCGCGGCGAACCAGGAGCAGTGGCCGTCTATATCGCGCGGTCGTCCCGGCAGGTCCTTCGGATGCTCGACGTATGGAAGAACTGGTCACCGGACACGGCACGTGGCAACCATAAGCTATTGATTGCGGTAAAGGAGGACGACAGTCAACCCCTGTTCGTTTCCCCGACGGACAACGCACCGCATACCCTTATTGCTGGTGCGACAGGAAGTGGCAAGTCGGTACTAATGCAGAACATCATATTGTCGATTGCGTGCACGAATACACCCGAACAAGCGCAGATCGTGCTGATTGATCCGAAGCTGGGTGTTGACTACTTTGCCTTCGACGGGCTACCGCACCTGAACGCCAGCATCATTGAAGAGCAGACCGTGTCCATCAATCGTCTGGGTCAATTGGTGGGCGAGATGAACCGGCGCTACACGGTGCTCAAGCAAAATCGCTGCGCCAACATCTTTGAGTTGAATCAGAAGCAGAACCCGACAGAACGGTTGCCTTGTCTGTGGATCATTCACGACGAGTTTGCCGAGTGGATGATGACCGACGAGTACCGTGACGGGGTGTCCAATATTGTTAGCCGCCTAGGTGTCAAGGCGCGAGCTGCGGGCATTTTTCTTGTGTTCGCAGCCCAGCGACCCGACAGCAACGTGATGCCGCTGCAGCTCCGCTCCAATTTGGGTAACAGATTGATCCTACGTGTCGACTCCGAGGGAACATCCGAGATCGCGCTCGGCGAGAAGGGCGCCGAGCGCTTGTTGGGGCGTGGTCACATGGCTGCAAACCTCGAGGGCCACACCGGGCTTGTATATGGACAGGTACCGCTAATTTCCTCCGAAGAGATTTCACAGATCGTTGGCGCGATTAGGCAGGGATAGCTTTAGCCCGGAGTACTTCGACGGTGTAGCACCCTGCATTTTGTAGACACTTTTGAAGGTAGACAATACCTGTGGAGGTGTCGAGGGGGCAAGGAAGTCGGGGAGGTGAATCAAGTGCACACGCGAACGCGGCATGAACTGCAAAACCTCGCGCCTGTCACTCGCGTTTCCCGATCTGCGTCTTTAACCGGGCCGGGATGCTGAATGCCGCGCTAGCTTGCATTGAAGTTTTCTTCAGTCCCTTTCAGCAATCCGTGTAGTCCAAATAAAGCTGGTCAGTGTAACTTTCCCGTGGGAAATGCGCGGCTCGGGGCCCTGGGTGGGGAGATCGTCGGCGGCACGCCCAAGGCGTTCGCCGAGCACATTCAGCGCGAAATACCGAGGTGGGCCAAGGTGATCAAGGCCGCCGGCATACAGCTCGAATAAAGCCGGGAGATCGTGAGGGCGTGAGGGCGTGAGAGCGGGAGAGCGGGAGAGCGGGAGCGCGGGAGAGGGAAATTCGCCCCCTCACGATCTTCCGATCTGACGATCTCCTGGCTTCTCGATCTCTCGGCTTCTCCGCTCCCGACCTCCCGACCTCCCGATCTCCCGGCTTTTCCGCTCCCGACCTCCCGACCTCCCGATCTCCCGGCTTTTCCGCTCCCGATCTCCCGATCTCCCGACCTCCCGACCTCCCGGCTTTTCCGCTCCCGATCTCCCGGCTTCTCCGCTCCGGACCCCTGAATTGCCCCCGGGGGCTTGACGTACGGTTTTTAGTATTTAGAATAAACTTTCAATATGCTGAAAATACAAAAGGGCCCGCAGGGGGCGCTCGCGCGCACGCTCGACATCTTCGAGATCTTCGGCGCGGCGCGACGACCGCTGTCGCTCTCCGAGATCGCGCGCACGATCGGCGCGCCGGCAAGCAGTTGCCACCTGCTGCTGCGCACGCTGCTCGATTGCGGCTACCTGTATTCGTTGGGGCGGCGCAAGCTCTATTACCCGACGCGGCGCCTTTACGACGTGGCGTGCAGCATCGCGGCGCATGATGCACTGGTCGAGGAGCTGCGGCCGCTGCTGGCGGGCCTGCATGATCGCAGCGGCGAGACCGTGATTCTGGGCAAACGCCAGAATGATGCCGTGCTGTATCTCGAAGTGCTCGAAAGCGCGAGCACCGTGCGCTACACGGCTCGCGCGGGAGAATACAAGCCGCTGCACTCCAGCGCGATCGGCAAGGCGCTTCTCGGGAGGCTCTCGCCGGAGGAGCTCGATGCCTGGATCGGCTCGCACACGCTGCAGCGCGTGACGCGCAATACGCTGGTGAGCGCGGCGCAATTGAAGTCGAACCTGCAACAGGGCAGGAAGCGCGGTTACTTTGTCACCCGCGGGGAAAACGTGGTCGACGTCATGGCGGTTGCCGGCAGTCTGGTGCTCGATAACGAGATGTTCGGAATCGCGATTGCCGGGCCGCTGCACCGAATGGAACCGGCACTTGCCCGTCATGCCGAACTGCTGCTCGCTGCGGTGCGCCGCATCACACGAGAGCGTGCGAAATGAGCGGCAGCGCCCCGATGGTAGTGGTCGAGATCGTTGATGGCGTGCTCAATGCAACCATCAATCGGCCCGAGAAACGCAATGCGCTGAGCCGTCTGCTGCTGGCGGAACTTAAACGCGTGTTTTCGGACTTCGCCGGCGCGGATGGGCTGCGCGTCGCGGTTCTGCGCGGCGCCGGTGACAAAAGCTTTGCAGCCGGGGGCGACCTGCGCGAGCTTGCCCAGGTGCGCACGCGCGAGGACACGCGGCGCATGGCGGACGAAGTGCATGACGCGCTCGACGCGATACGCGTCTTCCCGGTGCCGGTCGTGGCGGCGCTCAACGGGGATGCGCTCGGCGGCGGGGCGGAGCTTGCCGTCGCCTGCGACTTTCGGATTGCCGCCAGCCACGCCCATGTTGGTTTCATCCACGGGCGGCTCAACATCTCGACCGCGTGGGGCGGCGGCGAGGATCTGATGCGATTGGTGGGGGCAACAAAGGCATTGCGTTTACTTGCCACAAGCGAGCGGCTTGATGCGGCTGCCGCGCAACGCCTGGGCCTGTTGGATGCGGTGGGTGCACCGGAGGAGCCGCTGCAAGCGCTGACTGATCGCTTCATTGCGCCGTTCCTGCAACAGGCGCCGCAGGTGCTGCGCGCCTTCAAAGCGCTCGCAGTGGCGGTCCGCAAGGGCATGTCCAGCGCCGAAATCCGCGAGGTCGAAACCCGCCACTTGATCGAGACATGGGTGCACCCCGATCACTGGCAAGCCGCTGACAGCATCCTTAACGCGAAGAGACCGATATGACCGCCCAGAGCGCGCAACCATCGCCCGCAACGGTTACGGGCGAGCATCTCCAGCAGCCGCCCAAGCCGACGAGCAGCGCGGGGATTCCGATTCCGATCGTCGCGATCGCCGACATGCTGCGCGGCGCGCCGCCGGAAGCGCCCGGGATTTATCCTTACACGCGCGGCATCTTTCCGGACGGCTACCGCGGACGGCTGTGGACGTTTCGCCAATATTCCGGCTTCGGCACGGCGGAAGAATCCAACCAGCGCTACCGCTTCCTGCTCGATCAGGGACAAACCGGGCTGTCGGTCGCACTCGATCTGCCGACGCAATGCGGCTATGACCCGGTCGATCCGATGGCCAGATCCGAGATCGGCAAAGTGGGCGTCTCGCTTTCGACCTTGGCTGACGCCGAGGTGCTGTTCGAGGGCATCGATCTCGCGCGGATTTCAACCTCTTTCACCATCAACGGCACGGCCGCGATCATCTACGCGATGTACCTGGCGGTCGCGGACAAGCACGGCGTACCGCGCGAAAAGCTCACCGGCACGATCCAGCACGACATTCTG
>Ga0209343_10002739_pt1 | contig 22562 bp, 29 predicted proteins | sample RifCSPlowO2_02_FD_184026 | JGI IMG/M metagenome (GOLD analysis project Ga0209343, IMG submission 184026) | Groundwater microbial communities from Rifle, Colorado - Rifle CSP2_plank lowO2_0.2 (SPAdes) (version 2) | ecosystem: Environmental > Aquatic > Deep subsurface > Groundwater | place... | reverse complement strand
TGGCGACAGGCGGGAGGAGAGAACCGGGGCGACCGTCCTGCCGTGGTCGATGATCGATCGCTTCGACTGGGCAGCGGGCAGGCCCGAACGCGGGCGTTGACCCACTTCGCCAACTGCTCACCCGCTTGGCTCCTCAGGAGCATCTCTTGACGGTCCGACGTCTGCCGGCGATGAGCCAAGCCAGGAGAGGATAGTGTATCCGCCTGTATCGGATCGCGGGCGTTGACACCGCGTCCGGTGACCTCCACACTCCGACTGGGAGTAGGTGATGGGCACGTTTCGCGTTGGAATCGAGCTCGGCGATCCCACGGGCGCGCGCTGGCAGCCGGTCGAGGCGCTGGTGGACACAGGGGCGACCTACACGAGCGTGCCGGCGCCGATCCTCGAGCTGCTGGGCGTTACCGCCCACGTGCACGCTCAGTTTGTCCTGGCCGACGGGCGTGAGGTCGAGCGCCCGATCGGCCGGATCTGGATCCGGGCCGACGGCCGGGCGGAGATGACGCTCGTCGTCTTCGCCGAGCCCGGCGCCCCGGTGCTGCTCGGCGCCTACGCGCTCGAAGGGCTTCGCCTCGCGGCCGATCCGATCAACCGCCGGCTCGTGCCGGTGCCCGCCTTCCTGCTGTATCGCAGTGTCGGCATTGACACGCTCGCCTGCGGCGCGCACGGTCTGATCGGAGCCCGGTGATGGCGCGCGACCTCAGGGGATCGCCGCCCTCCTCGTCCGCTCGCGTTGACTCTCAGCTCGACGCGCCCGTACACTCGGTGACAGGACAATGACGACCGCGACCGGGCATCGGTACATCGTGCGGGATGGCGGCATTCTCGGCGGAGAGCCCATCGTGACGGGCACACGGACCCCTGTTCGCGCCATCGTGGAGATGTGGAGATGCTTTCGCATTTTCCCCACCTGACCCTTGCGCAGGTGTTCGACGCCCTCAGCTACTACGCCGATCATCAAGCTGAGATTCAGGGGTACATGAACCGAAACCAGGTGCCTGAAGACCTGACGCACCCGGCGACGGGCGTGGGTGGCTGAGAACCCTCCAGCCCTCTACCTCGACGAAGACGTGTCGGTCGTCGTGGCCGCGATACTGCGAGCGCGTGGATTCGACGTCGCGACCGCACGCGATGCAGTGCTCCACGTCCAGCACCTGAAGGCAGGGTGGGGCCGGCCTTCATCCTGGCGCTGGTGCGCCAGCGCGGGGTCGCGGCGCTCCTCTTCCGCTTGCTGTTCCAGTAGGAGTCTCCGCTTCAGGCGAGCGCGAGGAACGCGGCGTCCTCGTGCGCCACAAACCGTTCAATCGCGTCGTGACGCGTCCGGAGCAATCGGATTACGTCGTCCGTCGAGCAATTACCCAACCGGATCCAGACCACTTTCGGTGGTGGCCCATACAGGACGGTAAGCCGATGAAAGTCTTCGTCCCTGCTCACGATCACGAGTCCATGGTCCCGAGCGTGGGTCCAAATTGCCCGGTCCGGCGCGGGCGCCAACCCAACGTCACTGACATGGACGGAACCGGGGTACAGATCAGCCAGCGCCACGACAAGACGCGCCGCGAGATTCTCGTCGAACAGCAGGCTGAGTGGCCGCTCAGGCAGCCGGGATACTCACGACCCGACGCTCGCGCTCAGCGGCGAACGCCAGGCAGGCGCGAATGTCATCGCGCGTGAGCTGCGGAAAGTCCGCGAGGATCTCGTCATCGCGCATCCCCGAGGCGAGGTAGGAAAGGACGTCTCCGACCGTGATGCGCGTGCCCCGCACGCACGGCTTCCCGAAGCGAATCTCCGGGTCGATGACGATCCGGTCCCGGTAGTCCATGGCGCAGATGATAGGCCGACCGTCCCGGCGAAGGCAAGGAGCAAGCTCCCGGAGTCGAGATCCTCTCGCCCTCCACCCGCCTGATCGACCACGAGCACGAGCTCGCGCTGTACGCCCGCTATCGCGGGCCTCACTACTGGATCGTGGACTCGCTCTTCCGGTAGGGGTGGCTCCTCGGAGCGGTCTCCAGCCGGCACCGCGCTCGGCTGTTTCCACCTTTGGGCATTGACTCGAGAGCGGCGAGTTCCTACAGTCGAAGCCGGGAACGACGATGGCGCCTGACAGCTCGGTCGTCCTGACCTATCGCGATTACGCGACGCTGCCCGATGACGGGCGGCGCTACGAGATCCATGACGGAGAGCTGTCGGTGACGCCGGCGCCGGGGAGCGCGCACCAGATGATCAGCGCGGACCTCTACGACGTCGTCAAGGCGCACGTGAAGGCGGGGAACCTCGGCCTCGTCCTGTACGCCCCGCTCGACGTCATCCTGAGCGACACGACCGTGGTCCAGCCGGACCTCGTGTACCTGGACGCGACGCGCGCAGGACTCCTGACCGCGCGCGGGATCGAGGGCCCGCCAACGCTAGTCGTCGAGATCCTGTCGGCGTCGACGCGCCGGATCGATCGCGAAAAGAAACTCCTGCTGTACGCGCGCTACCACGTGCCGAACTACTGGATCGTCGATCCGGAGGCGCGGGCCCTGGAAGCGTACGTCCTCGGCCCCGAGGGCTACACGCCGGCCCTGCGTGCGACCGGGGATGCGGCCGTGAGCCCGCCGCCGTTCGTTGGTCTCGCGCTCGTCCCTGCCGCCCTCTGGCCCACGCGCTGACCGCTGTCGCTGCCGTGGCACCGAGCCCGCCGGGGTGCGCGAATCACCGGCGCATCTTCGCCCTGCTCTGGCGAGGCGGGTATCCGGTCATGCTACTCTTCAGCCTCGTGGCGAGTGGGCAAATCACGTTGCGCCGGATCGACGGCTGGCGGAAGATCGCCGCTGTGCTCAGCCAGCACACGGCGGTCGCGACATGACGCTTTGCGCGCGATGACCATTCAAGGAGGGATGAGCTGGTGAAGATGCGAGTCATCACGACGGGGCTGTTCTGCCTGGCCATGTCGTGGGCAGAGGACTCGGCCGCTCAACCGAAGGCTCCCACCTCGAAGCTTATCGCCCGCGGCCAGTATCTGGTGAAGATCATGGACTGCGGCGGGTGCCACACGCCCGGCGCGTTGACCGGCAAGCCCGACGACAGCCGCCGTCTGGCAGGTTCCGAGGTCGGGTTCGCTGGGCCCTGGGGTGTGGTCTATCCGAAGAACCTCACCCCGGACCGCGAGACGGGGCTTGGGGCGTGGACCGAGGCGGAGATCGTCCGGGCGGTCCGCCAGGGACAGAGCCGCGACGGTCGAGTCCTCGCCCCCGTCATGCCGTGGCCTTCCTACGCCATTCTCACCGAGCAGGACGCGCGGGCCATCGCCGCCTACCTCCGGAGCCTTCCGGCGGTCAAGCTCGAGGTCCCGAAGAACGCGAAGGCGGGCGACAAGCCTCCGGCTCCCTATCTCGACGTCGTCGTGCCGAAGTGATCCAGACGAGAGAGGACCCATGGAACTCGACCCCCGCGACCTGAGCCACACCGCCATGTACAAGCTGCTCATCGGGTGCGTCGTGCCCAGGCCGATCGCCTGGGTCTCGACCGTCGGCGAGGACGGCGTGCACAACCTGGCGCCGTTCAGCTTCTTCATGGGCGTCTGTCCCGATCCGCCCACGATCGCCTTCTCCTCGGGCCCGCGGGACGGCGCCAAGAAGGACACGGTGCGCAACCTCGAGCACACCGGGGACTTCGTCGTCAACGTGGTGGACGACGCGCACGCCGAGCAGATGAACGTGACGTCGGGCGAGTATCCGCCGGGCGTGGACGAGTTCACGCTGGCCGGGCTCCAGGCGGCGCCCGGCGTGCGGGTGCGGGCGCCCCGGCTGGCGAGCGCGCCGATCAGCCTCGAGTGTCGCGTGGCGCAGATCTTCCGGGTCGGGCGGGGGCCGCACAGCCTCGTGCTCGGCGAGATCGTCCACCTGCACGTGCGGGACGACCTCTACGACGGCGCGACGGGGCGGATCGACGTGCGGCGCCTCGGGCCCGTCGGGCGGCTCGCCGGCAACCTCTACACCCACGTCCACGACATCTTCGAGATGAAGCGGCCCAACCCCGACTACAGGGGCTGAGGCGCCGGCGCCGTCCTGGGCTCCTCCGCAGCGGGCGTCCTCTCTCGTGGACGCTGGTCCATGTTATTCCGGTCTGAGTCTGGTCTGATTGGAGGGAGCCATGAGGACGGTCGGCGTGTACGAGGCGAAGACCAAGCTCCCGCGCTTGCTGCACCCGCTTCGTCGAGTTGCTCGGGGAGCTCCCCGTCGAGGCCGCCGCCCACGGCGGGGTGCGGGGCATCGGAGCCGTGGCCGGACTCGGCCGGGAGCTGGCTCTTTCGGCGTACGACGCCGCCTACGTGCATCTGGCTCGCCGGGAGCGGGTTCCGCTGGCGACACGTGATCGGCAGGTGAGAGCGGTGCTGGCACGGGCCGGAGTCGCCTATTACGACGCCGCGTAGATCGTTGACTTGCGGCGCGGGTCCGCGCGCTCGTGCCCGACGCCCTCCGGGCGTAGCCCGGCCGGCCCGCCCGTCGACGGGCTACCCGCTCTCGCCGGGTTGCCGCCCGCCCGTCGGGAGCTGGCTGGGCCGGTCGTGGAAGCGCGCGGCGCAATTCCGGCACTGATAGACGCGGCGGCCGCGCAGCGGCACGAGGGTACGCTCGAGGACGCCCCGGGGCCGGCGGCGCTCGACGGCGTGGCTCCCGCAGTCCGGGCAGGTGTGGGGGAACAAAGGAGCCATGGATGTATGGTACAGGGCCCCGACGCTCCGGGCGGCACAATGGTTTGCGGGCCTCGCAGCCCGACCTCAACGACGTCCTCAGGGCGCACGTGAGTGGTCGAGATTCTCTCGCCGTCGACACGCGCGATCGACCGTGACGCCAAGCTCCTCTTATATGCGCGCCACCGTGTGCCGCACTACTGGATCGTCGATCCCGAGGCCCGCGCTGTGGAGGCGTACGTGCTCGGTCCCGACGGCTACGCGCTCGCGCTGCGCGCCACCGGGGACGCGCCCGTGAGTCCGCCGCCCTTCGAGAGTCTCGCCCTCATCCCCGCCGCGCTCTGGCCGGCGTCCTGAACGCGGGCACGTTCCGGGTCGCGATCGAGCTCGGTGATCCCACCGGCACGCGCTGGCAGGCGGTCGAGGCGCTGCTCCGCCTCGCGGCTGATCCGGTGGGCCGCCGGCTCGTGCCGGTGCCCGGCCTCCTGCTCACGGCATAGCCTCGCGGCGATTCCGGAAAGCGGATCGCGGGACGCCGTCCCGGCGCGGGCCCTCTGTATAATGTCTGCGTGATCGATTCCTCCGGCGCGCGGCGAGGCTGCGTCGTCTGGCTGACGGGCCTGCCGAGCGCGGGCAAGAGCACGATCGCGGAGGCCCTGGAAGCCGCGCTGGTGCGCCGCGGCGTGCGGGTCCAGCGGCTCGACGGCGACGAGATCCGGACGAACCTCAGCCGCGGACTCGGCTTCAGCAAGGACGACAGGGACGAGCAGGTCCGCCGGGTCGGCTACGTCGCGGGGCTGCTCGAGCGTCACGGCGTCGTGGCCATCTCGGCGCTCGTCTCGCCCTACCGCGAGGCGCGCGACGCCGTGCGGGCGTCGGCGGAAAATTTCGTGGAGGTGTACGTCAAGTGTAGCCTCGAAGAATGCATCCGGCGCGACGTGAAGGGGCTCTACCGGCGGGCGCGGGGGGGCGAGATCGCGAACTTCACGGGGATCTCCGATCCCTACGAGCCGCCCCTCCACCCCGAGGTGGTCGTCGAGACCGACCGCGAGCGCCTCGACGACAGCGTGAAGAAGATCCTGGACGTGCTGGCAGGGAAGGGATGCGTGCATGGATAGCCTGACGGACCTCGAGCAGGAGAGCATCTACATCCTCCGCGAGGCGTACGCGAAGATCGACCGGCTGGGCATGCTCTGGTCGATGGGCAAGGACTCGACGGTGCTCCTGCGGCTCACGCAGAAGGCGTTCTTCGGCCACGTGCCGTACCCGGTGATCCACATCGACACCAGCTACAAGATCAAGGAGATGATCGAGTTCCGCGACCGGGTCGCGCGCGAGGTCGGGTTCGAGCTGATCATCGGCCAGAACGTCGAGGCGCTCGCCCAGGGCATGAACCACACGCGGGGCCGGCTGGTCTGCTGCACCGCGCTCAAGACGGACGGCCTGCAGCAGGTGATCGACCAGCACCGCTTCAAGGCGATCATCGTCGGCATCCGGCGCGACGAGGAAGGCTCGCGCGGCAAGGAGCGCTTCTTCAGCCAGCGCAGCCAGAGCTCGGCGTGGGACGTGACCGACCAGCCGCCGGAGTTCTGGAACCAGTACCGCACGGACTTCCCGCCGGGCGAGCACGTGCGCGTGCACCCGATCCTGCACTGGACCGAGGTCGACGTGTGGCGCTACATCGAGCGCGAGCAGATCCCGCTGATCGACCTCTACTTCGCGCGGGGCGGGCGGCGGTACCGGAGCCTCGGGTGCGCGCCGTGCACCGGCACGTGCGAGTCGAACGCCACGTCGGTGCCGGAGATCATCCAGGAGCTCCTGGCGAGCAAGGTGGGCGAGCGCTCGGGCCGCGCCCAGGACCAGGAAGACTCGCACGCGATGGAGAAGCTGCGCTCGAAGGGGTACATGTAGTGCAGCGCCTGTCGTTCGTCGTCGTCGGCCACGTCGATCACGGCAAGTCGACCCTCGTCGGCCGGCTGCTCGCCGACACGGGCTCGGTGCCGGAGGACCGGATCGAGCGCGTGCGGCGCATCTGCGAGGAGCAGCGCAAGCCCTTCGAGTACGCGTTCCTGCTCGACGCGCTCGAGCAGGAACAGCTCCAGGGCGTCACCATCGACGTGACGGAGGTCCGGTTCCGCTGGAAGGAGCGCGAGTACCTGATCATCGACGCGCCCGGGCACAAGGAGTTCATCAAGAACATGATCAGCGGCGCGGCGCACGCCGACGCCGCCTTCCTCCTCATCGACGCGCTCGAGGGCGTGCAGGAGCAGTCGCGCCGCCACGCCTGGCTGCTCCGCTTCCTCGGCACGAAGAGCGTCGCCGTGATCGTCAGCAAGATGGACCGGGTCGACTACCGCCAGGAGGTGTTCGAGAGCCTCCGCGCCGCGTATACCGACTTTCTGCAGGGGATCGACGTCCGGCCGCTCGCGTTCCTGCCGGTGTCGGCGGCGGCGGGCGACAACGTCAGCCGCCGCTCCGAGCGGATGCCGTGGTACGGCGGGCCGTCGTTCCTCGAGTTCCTCGAGCAGCTCGAGCTGAGCGCCGGCGTGAGCGGCAAGGCGCTGCGGTTGCCCGTGCAGGACGTCTACAAGTTCGACGAGCGCCGGATCATCGCCGGCCGGATCGAGAGCGGCACGCTGGCGGTCGGCGACGAGATCCAGGTGTGGCCCTCCGGGCACACGGCGCGCGTCAAGTCGATCGAGGCCTGGCCCGTGGCGCCGGAGGCGCCGGCGAGCTGCGGCGCGGGGCAGTCGGTCGGCCTCACGCTCGACTTCCAGCTCTTCGTCCAGCGCGGCGACGTGCTCGCCGACGCGGCGTCGCCGCCCCGCGTCTCGAGCTTCCTGACCGGCAGCGTGTTCTGGCTCGGCCGCCAGCCGCTGGAGCCCAACCGGCGGTACCGGCTGAAGATGGCCACCCAGGAGCGCGAGGTAGAGGTCTTCAGCATCACGCAGACGATCGATGCGGCGTCCATGGACGTCTCGTCCGAGGGCGGGGCGATCAAGCAGAACGAGGCGGGCGAGGTGGTGTTCCGCGCGGTGCGCCCGCTGGTCTTCGACGAGGCCGTGCAGATCCCGAGCACGGGCCGGTTCGTGGTGCTCGACGGCTACGACGTGGTCGGCGGCGGGATCGTGCTCGAGGCCGAAGACCTCTACCATCGCGCTTACCGGACCGGGCTGCCGAAGAGCAGCAGCATCTCGCCGGTGCACGCCGCGCTGACGAGCGCCGACCGCGCGCTCGCCTACGGGCACGCGAGCCACGTCATCTGGCTGACGGGCGTGCCGGGCGCCGGCAAGAGCACCGTCGCCCGCCGCCTGGAGCGCGAGCTGTTCAACCGGGACATCAAGACGTTCGTGCTGGACGGCGAGAACCTCCGCTTCGGCCTGAGCGCCGACCTCGGCTTCGCGGACCAGGACCGGTCGGAGCAGGCGCGGCGGGCGGCCGAGGTCGCCCGCCTGCTGCAGCACGCCGGGCTCGTGGTGATCGTCGCGCTCGTCAGCCCCTTCGTGGCCGACCGGCAGTATGCGCGCGCGCTGGTCGGCGAGGAGCACTTCACGCTCGTGCACCTGCACGCCCCGCTCGAGGTCCTGCACCGGCGGGACCCGCACGGGCTCTACGCGCGCGCCGCCCGCGACGAGCGGATCCACATTCCCGGGCTCAACGCGCCGTTCGAGCTGCCCGGGGCGGACTGCCTGGCCTTCGACACGTCCAGCGTCGGCGTGGACGGGGTCTGCGACGAGATCCTGAGGAGAGTCCTGAAGTCCATCGGGTGATGTGGTTCCTCCTCGCCCTGGCCGCGACGCTCTTCCAGGTCCTCCGCAACACCGCCATGAAGCGGCTCGGCCACGCGCTCGACGAGTACATCAACGTGTGGGGCCGCTTCACCTTCCTGCTGCCGTTCGCCGGCCTGCCGATCCTCGTCACCGGCTGGCCGCGGCTCGGCCCGGGCTTCGTCGCCTGGTGCGCGGCCTTCGGCGTGTCCCAGACCCTGTCGACGCTGGCGCTCTCGAAGGCGCTCAAGCACTCGCAGATCTCGCTCGTGACGCCGCTCTGGAAGATCAGCCTCCTGGTGCTGCTCGGGATGGCGTGGGTGACGATCGGCGAGACGCCGAGCCCGCTCGGCGTCGCCGGCGTCCTGCTGAGCGCGCTCGGCGTGTACCTGCTGAACGTCCAGCGGGCGCGGATCTCGTTCTGGCAGCCGCTCGTCGTGCTGGTGACGGACCCGGGGCAGCGCTACACGCTGCTGGCCGCGCTCTTCTACGCGCCGAGCGTCATCACGATCAAGCAGGCCATCCTCAGCTCGGACACGGCCACGGGCACCTTCGGCGGCTACCTCGCGGGCAGCCTCATCATGACGCCGCTCGCGCTCCGCACCTCGGCGCGCCACTTCCGCGCGGTGCCGCGCTACTGGAAAGAGTTCGTGGCGCTCGGCCTTTTCGCGGCGCTCACGACGCTCTCCCAGGGCAAGGCCTACACGCTGACGCTCTCGTCCTACGTCGAGGCGGTGAAGCAGCTCGAGATCCTCTTCGCGATGGCGATCGGCGTGCTCTGGTTCGGGGAGGCCCAGCGGGTGCGCGAGTCCGCGCTCGGCGCCGTCGTGATGCTCCTGGGGACGGTCCTGCTCGCGCTGGCGAAGTGAGCGGGCCGGGTCAGCGGGGCCAGTCGGGGGGCCCGCGGGGCCAGTCGGGGGGCCCGCGGGGCCAGTCGGGGGGCCTGGGGGGCCCTTCGAGGCCCCCCATATCAGTAGATGTCGGTGGCCGTCTCGTCCAGGCCCGCGACGAGGCCCTCGACGGCCGGGACGAGCCACACCACGATGCTCGTGAGCGCCCACGTCACGCCGATCGCGAACGCCACGGCGGCGAGCCGGCGGAGCGCGTGGCGGCCCTCGGCGGGCGCGGGCGGCGGCTCGCGCGCGGCGAGCGTGTCGAGCGCCCAGACCACGAGCACGGCGGCGATGCCCGCGGCGAGCCCGGCGAGCAGCGTCAGCTCACGGTCGTCCCAGCGGCGGCTCAGGAGGATGATGCCGTTGACCCCGAGCCCGGCGAGCCAGACGACCGGCCGGCTGCCCAGGTAGCGCCCGGCGCGGGGGAAGACACCCTCCGCCACGGGACTACAGCTCCGGGCGCTTCCCGTACGTCGCGCGCACCTCGGTCTTGATGCCGCCGCGCACGTTGAAGTCGCCGATCACCTCGGCCCAGCGCGGCCGCGCGGCGCCGACGAAGTCGTCGAGGATGCGGTTGGTCACATCCTCGTGGAACGCGCCCTCCTGCCGGTACGACCAGAGGTAGAGCTTCAGCGATTTCAGCTCGACCAGGTGCTGGTCCGGCACGTAGCGGATGCGGATCGTGGCGAAGTCGGGCTGGCCCGTCATGGGGCAGAGGCAGGTGAACTCGGGCGCCGTCATCTGGACCTCGTAGTCGCGGTCCGGGTGCGGATTCGGGACCACCTCGAGCTGCTTCGCGGGCCGGCTCGGCATGCGCCAGTATACCCTCCGCGTCCGGGGCGTATCGATTCGTCGGCATTGACGGGCTCGCGCCTGCCCGCTCCGGTGCGCGCAGGATGCCTGCCGACAGTCGGTGGCTCGTCGCTGATAGAATCGAAGGAGGACGGCGATGCTCGTGCAGCCGACGAAGCGCTTGTTCACGGCCGAGGAGTACCACCGCATGGGGGAGGCCGGCATCCTCCATGACGACGATCGCGTCGAGCTGATCGAGGGCGAGATCGTCCAGATGGCGCCGATCGGCAGCCGCCACTTCCACGCGGTGACCACGCTCAACCACGCGCTCGTGAAGGCGGTCGGCGAGCGCGCGCTGGTCTCGATCCAGGGCCCCCTGCGCCTCAGCGAGCGCACCGAGCCCCAGCCGGACGTCGTGCTGCTCCGCCGCCGCGCCGACTACCGCGCGCGCGGCCCGCACGCCGAGGACGCCCTCCTGGTCGTGGAGGTCGCCGACACGACGCTCGGCTACGATCGCGGGACGAAGCTCCGGCTCTACGCGCGCGCGGCGATCCCCGAGGCCTGGATCGTGGACATCGAGGGTGAGGCGGTGGAGACCTACCGCCGGCCGGAGGCGGGACGGTACCTCGTGGCCGACCGCGTGGGGCGCGGCGGCCACGTGAGCCCGGCGGCCTTCCCCGATTTCGTCCTCGCCGTGGACGACATCCTGTAGCGACGTCCGCTTCAGCGCCCCTGGTCAGCGGCTCGTGAGACCGATCCCGACGGCGACGGCGACGCTCGCGGCGAGCAGGTCCAGGGTGAGGGGATCGCCGACGACGAGCGCGGCGGCGAGCACGCCGAAGATCGGCTGCGAGAGGAAGAACCCGGCGAGCGCGCTCGGCCGATACCGCTGCAGCAGCCACAGGTTCACGATGAAATTGAAGCCGGCGACCACGAGGCCCTGGTAGGCGATGGTCAGACCCAGCCCGAGCGTCCACCGCGTGGCCGCGGGCTCCAGCAACCACGAGAGCGCGACGAAGGCGACCACGCCGACCCCGATCTGGGAGAGGAGGACCATCACGGGGTCCAGGCGCTGGACGATGCGGGCCATGTAGACGGTGCGCAGGCCGAGCGCGAGCGAGCTCAGCACCATGATGGCGTCGCCGACGAGCGTCGGCGCGCCCACGCTCAGCTGGCGTCCGAACAGGAAGACGATGCCGCTGTAGGCGACGAGCGCGCCCGCGACCTTGCGGACGGTGAGCCGGTCGCCCGGGATCATGAAGTGGGCGAGCACGACGGTGTGGACGCCGTAGAGGTTCAGCAGGATCGCCGAGTGGGCGGCGCTCGTCAGATGAGTCCCGACGTTCAGCGTGGCGACCTGCACGATGAAGAGGAAGCCGACCACGGCCAGGGGGCGGCCGTCGCCCCGTGCGATGCGCAGGCCGGCCAGACGCCCGGTCGCCCCCGCCCAGAGCGCGACGGCGGCGCCGCCCAGGATGAAGCGCAGCGCCGCCAGCCGGAGCGGCGGCGCGTCGCGCAGGCCGAGCTTGATCGCCACGGGGTTGCCGCCCCAGAAAAGCGAGATCAGCAGCGCGAGCGCCGCGCCCTTGAGATCGACGGGTCTCGCGGGATGAGTCACGGACGTGTCTGCATTCTGTGGCATTGACCCGCGCCGGGGCGAGAGTTTAGCGTGCCCGAGCGGTGCGCGCTACAATGCCCCTCGGAGGACAGCCGTGTCGGTTCAGCCCGCTCGCCGCCTGTTCGACGTCGAGGAATATCACCGGATGGGACAAGTGGGGATCCTCGGCCCCGAGGACCGCGTGGAGCTCATCGAGGGCGAGATCGTCCGGATGAGCGCGATCGGCCGCGGTCACGCCTTCACCGTGATGATGCTGACCAACCTGCTCGTCAAGGCCGTGGGCGATCGGGCCCTCGTCTCGCCCGGGAACCCCGTGCGCCTCACGCGCCACACCGAGCCCCAGCCGGACCTCATGCTGCTGCGGCCCGACGCCGACTATCGCCACGAGGCGTTCGTCGGTCCCGGGCACGTGCTCCTGGTGGTCGAGGTGGCCGAGTCCTCGCTCACCTGGGACCGCGGCGTCAAGCTCCGCCTCTACGCGCGGGCTGCCATCCCCGAGGTCTGGATCGTGGACGTCGAGCACGAGCGCGTCGAGGTTCATCGCGATCCCGCGGGCGGCGTGTACCGCGCCGTCGAGGTCGTCCCCCGCGGGGGCCGGCTCGGCCCCGCCGCGCTCCCCGGCGTCGAGATCGCCGCCGCCGCCGTCCTGTAGGGCGCCCCGCATGAAGATCGGGCTGATCGGCCTCCCCAAGTCCGGCAAGACGACGCTCTTCAACCTGCTGACGGGCGCCAACGTCGCGACCGCCCGCTACGACACGGGGCGCGCGGAATTGCACACGGGCGTCGCCCGGGTGCCCGACCCGCGGGTCGACACGCTGGCGCGGCTGTTCAAGCCGAAGAAGACGACGTACGCGAGCTTCGAGGTGGTGGACCTCGCGGGCATCGCCAAGGGCGAGCGCGCCGGGCTCGAGACCAAGGAGTTCAGGAACGCGGACGCGCTGCTGCACGTGGTGCGCGCCTTTCCCGACGACGCCCTCGGCGCCCCCGACCCGCGCCGCGACGTCGTCGACCTCGAGACCGAGCTGCTCCTGGCCGACCTCGAGGTGGTCGACCGGCGCCTCGAGCGGCTCGCGGTGTCGATCAAGCGGCAGCGGAAGGACGCCGAGGTCCACGAGCAGGAGATCCTGGTGCGGCTCAAGGCGGAGCTCGAGGCGGAGACGCCGCTGCGCGCCGTGGCGCTGACGGCGGACGAGGCGAAGGTGGTGCGCGGCTTCACCTTCCTCTCGCAGAAGCCGATCCTCCACTGCGTGAACGTGGCCGAGAAAGACCTCGCCGAGGGCCCGCGCGTGGCGGAGCGCTACGGGCTGGGCGACATCGCCACCCGGCCGCGAACGCGGGTGGGGTGGGTGTCAGCGGTGATCGAGATGGAGGTGGCGCAGCTCGCGGGCGACGAGCAGCAGGCGTTCCTGGCCGATCTTGGGCTCGAGGAACCTGCGATCAACCGCGTCTTAAGTGACTGTTTTACCTTGCTCGGATTGATCTCCTTCTTCACCGTTGGCGAGGACGAAGTCCGTGCCTGGCCGATCCCGGACGGCACGCGAGCCCAGGATGCCGCCGGCACCGTTCACTCGGACATCGCCCGCGGCTTCATCCGGGCGGAGGTCAACACCTACGGCGAGCTCGTCGCCGTCGACGGCTCTTTCGCGGACCTCCGGGCCCGGGGCCAGCTCCGGCTCGAGGGCAAGGAGTACGTGGTTCGGGACGGCGAGGTCTGCCACTTCCGGTTCAACATCGGCCGCTGACCGCTGTCGAAAAACATTCCACTTCGCCCGACCCCGTGCGCCGGCGGACACGGAAGTCGGGATTTTCTCGACGGTCCGCACCTGGCACGGCCGATGCTTTGTCCGATAGACATGGACTGGACATGGGTCGCGACGTGGGGCGGGCTGGCCACCGCGACGGCCTGCGCCGCCGCAGCCTGGGACTGGCTGGAGGCGCGCGCGGAGGCGCGCCGGCGCGCCGAGCGGCTCTTCCGGAAGGTCGCTCGCTAGACGAGTCTAGGCGACTCCGGGAATCTTCTTCAGCGGGCCGCCGAGCGCCTGGACCACGGCCGCCACGTTGGCGTCCGGCGTGTTCATGGGGAGCACGCAGCCGGGCCCGACGATCAGCCCCACTCCGTCCGTCTGGGCGATCGCGTTCTTCGCCTCCGCCGCCGCCTGCTCCGGCGTGCCGTCCCGCAACGTCCGCCACTGGTCGAGGCCGCCGATGACCGCGCCCGGCACGCTCGCCTTGCCCTCGCCGAGCGCGGGCGGAGTCGCCCGGTCGTCCCAGTTCCAGGCGTGGCCGGGCAGCGCGGCCAGCCGGTCCCACAGGAGCTGGTCGCCGTGGCAGTGCACGATCGTCAGGCGCGAGGTGTCGCGCACGGCCTCGAGCACCCGCCGGTCGTAGGGCTCGCCGAAGCGCGCGTAGTCGGCCGCGGTGCAGACGCGCAGGCTCGCGGCCTGGATCGAGTAGAAGATGCCCGAGACGCCTTCGGCCAGGGCCGCCGTCGCGAACCGGAGCACCGTCTCGGTGATCGCCTCGAGGGCGTCCCCGACGAGACCGGGGTGCGCGCGAAGGTCGTGGGGCAGGCGGTCACCCGAGAGCTTGCGGGCGAGCGAGAGCGGCGAGAAGAGCGTCGGCAGCACCGGGGCGTCGCCGATCCGCCGGTCGAACCCCAGGCGGACGATCGTCTCCAGGTGCTCGACCCAGCCCGGCGCCGTCGTCGGGTCGAGAGGACGGATCTTCGTCCAGTCGTCGGCGTCGCGCACGGCGCAGACGGCGCAGGGGCGGTGGCCGTCCTCGCGCACGTCCTCGCCCTCGACGCAGCCCCAGGCCTCGACGGCGTAGCCGCCCCGCGGCGTGATCTTGAGGAAGTCCGAGCCGTAGCGCTCGTGGAAGCGGAGCGTGGACTGCGCCAGGCCCGCGGGCGAGCGGTCCACCGCGGGGAAGTGGCGCCAGACGGCGTAGGGCACGCGGTCCACGGGCTGGCGCGCGAGCGCGGCCTGGACGCGCTCGCGGCGGCTCATCTGCTTCACCGGTTCGGCTCCCGGGTCAGACAGACGACGTCGTACTCGCCGAGCCCCTCGGGGTACCGCTGCGCGACGCGCGCGAGCGCCCGCGTGACCGCGCCAACCTCGCCGCCGAAGCTGGCCGGGCACAGGATGATGCCGGCGTGAGGCCGGTGCTCACGGATTCCTCGGCGGCCGTGCTCGGCGAAATGCCGGACGTCGCACGTGACGACACACCGCCGCTCGCCGGTCGCGAAGGCGAGCTGGACCTGATCGGGCGCGCCGACCATCCCCACGTCGTGGGCGCTGATCGCGTCGAGCCCGAGCCTTCGCAGCGCCTGCCCGATCTGCGGCGACAGGTTCTCGTCCAGGTAGAACCTCACGCGCGGCGGACGAGGCCGGGGTACCTGGCCTCGAGCGCCTCGAAGCTCAACGAGTTCTCGGCGATGGCTTCGTCGATCTCCCGCGGATACTGCCGGTAGTACAGCAGCGCGGACTTCAGGCCGGCGGCGCCGACGTGCGGGAGCGTCTTGTGCAGTCTTTTCTCGCTCTCCTCGAGGACCTGGTACCGCTGGATGACCTCCCAGACGCCGAGCCCGGTACCGGCCACCTTGGCCTCGCGCCCCAGGATCTCGTCGGCGAAGTAGATGCCGGGGCACTGGCGCATCCGCAGCGCTTCCTCGAGCAGGTCCTGGGTGACCTCGGCGAACGACCGGCGCGTCCGCTTCGCGATCCGCTCGATCTCGGTGCGCAACTTCGGGCGCAACCGCAGGGTCTTGGTGGGGGTGGCCATCGTGAGACCTCCGTCGGGCACACTGTAACACACTGTGCTCCAGGCGGTCGGGCACGGCGCCACGTGGGGCGTTCAGTCGGCGGCGCGCACCACCCCGTCCCGCAGCACGGGCTCGCCGCGCGCGTCCACGGCGTCGAACGCGACGACGTGCCCCTCCCGCCCGCGGCAGCGGACGCCGAGGGTGGAGGGCAGGGCGACCATCCCCGCGAAGCGGGCCGCCACCTCGCGCACGCGCAGCGGATCGCCGCCCAGCTCGCGCCGGATCACCTGGGACACGGCGAGCGCGAGCGTGGCCGTGCCGTGCAGGATGAGCCCCGGCAGCCCCGCGGCCCGCGCGACCGCGAGGTCCGTGTGGATCGGGTTCCAGATGCGCGCGCACTCCGTGTAGACGTGCGCGACCTGGAGCGACACGGCCACGGACGCCGTCCAGCGGGGCTCGCCCGCGGCGGGCGCGGCCGGGCGGGGCAGGGGCTCGACGGCCGCCCGCGTCTCGCTCTCCGTGCCGACGCCCCGGTAGACCGAGCCGTAGTCGGTCGTCGTCACGGGCTGCCCGTTGCGGTTCACCGTCGAGAAGCGGCTGACGACCAGCGTGCCCGAGCGGGTCGGGCGCACGGCGATCACCTGGGCGCGCGTGAGCAGGCGGTCGCCGGCCTGCGGGACGCGGTGGATGACGGTGTGGTGGCTGGCGTGGACGCCGCGCGGGTGCAGCTCGGCGCGGATCGTCTTGGCGCGCAGGTTCAGGGCCGCCGTCCATTCGTAGCCCACGGGGAAGAGCGGGTGCGCCACCGGCCCTCCGGCCCGGGTGGTGTCGTAGTAGCGCGGATCCTCCTCGCCGAGGGCGGCCGCGTAGGCCATGAGCCAGCGGGCGTCGATGGTCTGGCTGACCGCCCCGATCTCGGTCCCGACGATCTTGGACGGGATAGTCATGCGGGCGCCGGAAAGTTCATCGAGTCCACGAAGAGCTGCTCGAAGTCCGGGTGCGCGGCGAGCGAGACGTGCTCGATCCGCGCCGCGATCTCGGCGGCGCGGGCGCGCTCCGTCTCGGAGAGCAGGCAGAGCTGCGCGCCCAGCGAGGCCGCGTTGCCGACGTAGCGGATGCGCTCGGCCGGCAGCGGGGGAACGAGCCCGATCCGGAGGGCGCTCGCGATCGAGATGTAGTTGCCGAACCCGCCGGCCAGGAGCAGCTCGGCCACGTCGGCGGCGGGAACGTCCGCGACCCGCTGGAGCATCCGGACGCCCGACGCGATGGCGCCCTTGGCGAGCTGGACCTGACGCACGTCGTCCTGGGTGAGGACGATCTCCTGCCGCGCGCCGGCCTCGCCGGGACGGCACACGACGACCACGCGCTCCTCGCCGCGCAGCGCCACGCGCGCGCGGAGCCCGGGCGGGAGCGCGTCGCGCGCGTCCACCTGGATGAGCCCGGTCCAGTCGATGACGCCGGCCTCGAGGAGGCCGGCGAGCAGGTCGACGAGCCCCGAGCCGCAGATCCCGAGGGCCGGGGCCTCGCCGATCGTGTGCACGCGGACGTCGTCGGTCACCGTGACGCGATCGATCGCGCCGAGCGCGCCGCGCATGCCGTGGCGGATCTGGGCGCCCTCGAGCGCCGGCCCCGCGGGCGCCGAGCACGCCCAGAGGCGGTCGCGCGAGCCCAGGATGACCTCGCCGTTCGTGCCGATGTCCACCGCGATCCTGATCGGCCCGCTCTCCCAGAGGCGCGTCGCGAGCGTCACGGCGACGGCGTCGGCGCCGACGAAGCCGGCGACGAGCGGCAAGAGACACACGCGCGCCTCGGGCGCGACCTTCAGGAACAGCTCCCGCGCCGGCCGCACGAGGGCGTGGCGCATCACCGGGGCGTACGGCGCCAGGCCCACGTGCGACGGGTCGATGCCGAGCAGCAGGTGGTGCATGCAGGTGTTGCCGACGACCACCACCTTGTAGATCCACTTCGCGAGCACGCCGGACTCGCGGCACACCTGCGCGATGTGCTGGTTGAGCAGCCCCACGATGCGCGTGTGGAGCTTGCGGAGGTTGCCCGGGTCGAACTGCGCGAAGGCGATCCGCGACATGAGGTCGCCGCCGTAGACGGCCTGCGGATTGAGGCTCGACACGGCGCCGAGCCGCTCGCCCGAGGCCAGCTCGAGCAGCGTCGTCACGACGCTCGTGGTGCCGATGTCCACGGCGAGGCCGAACTTCATGCCGGCGGTGTCGCCGCGCTCGACGGCGAGCACGCGCCCGGCGAAGGTGGTCACGGTGGCGCCGGCCGGGTCGTCGCGCAGCGCCTGCGGCAGCCCCGGCAGCACCGCCATGCCGACGTCGTCGGGCGCCACGCCGACCGCCTGGCAGAGCTGTTCGAGGTCCGAGGTCTGGTGGTGCTCCTCGCGCGGGAGCGTCACCTTGACGAGCTGCTTGGCGACGCCGGAGTCGAGCGCCACGCGCCCCAGGCGCGTGAGGCCGTCGGGCCGGTCCGCGAGGATCTGGAAGGCGCGCTCCTCGAGCGGCGGCGCGACCTGGACGGCGACGGGCTCCTCGAGCAGGCACTGGCAGGCGAGGCGGTAGCCCTCGCGGACGAGGTCGTCGCCGAGCTGCAGCTCGTCCATCACGGTGGGCGGCGGGATGGCGCCCTCCAGGAACTTCACGCGGCACGAGGTGCAGCGACCGCGCCCCCCGCACGTCGCCGTGATGTCGACGCCCCCGGCGTGGGCCGCCTTGAGGATAGAGGCGCCCGGCGGGGCGAGAAGCGTCCGGCGCGTCGCGGGGTCGCGCGGGTCGCCGACGATCGTGAGGGCCACGGCCATGCCCCCACATTCTAGTGGTATGCTCCCGCACATGGAAATAACCCTGGACACGCTGAAGCGGCTGACCCGCCTCGCCGGATTCGAGTGGGAGGACGCCGAGCTCGAGGCGCTGCGTCCGCTCGCCGAGCGGAGCCTCGACCTGCTGGCGCGCCTCGACGCCGTGGACCTCGGCGAGACCGAGCCGGCCACGCAGTACCGGGTGCTCTGAGATGGACGCCCTGCACTGGATCCCGGCCGCCGACCTGGCGCGGATGATCGCGCAGAAGCAGGTCTCGCCCGTGGAGGTCGTCCGCGCGCACCTCGAGCGGATCACCGCGCTCGACGGCAAGCTCAAGGCGTTCATCACCGTGTGCGCCGACACGGCGCTCGCGGCGGCGCGCGCCGCCGAGGCCGCGGTGATGGCCGGGGGGCCGCTCGGGCCGCTGCACGGCGTGCCCTACGGGCCCAAGGACCTGTACGCCACGAAGGGCATCAAGACCACGGGCGGCTCGACGATCCTCGCCGACTTCGTCCCCGACGCGGACGCGACCGTCGTCGCGCGCCTCGCCGCCGCGGGGATGCTGGTGCTCGGCAAGACCAACATGCACGAGTTCGCCTACGGTCCCGAGGGCCTGAACGGTCACTACGGCGACGCCTGGAATCCCTGGGACGCGGGCACCCACCGCGTGGCCGGCGGCTCGTCGTCCGGCTCGGGCGCGGCCGTGGCGGCCGGCCTCTGCCCGGCCGCGCTCGGCTCGGACACCGGGGGCTCGATCCGCATCCCGTCGTCGCTCTGCGGGATCACGGGCATCAAGCCGACCTACGGGCGCGTGAGCCGAAGCGGCGTCTTGCCGCTGGCGTGGTCGATGGACCACTGCGGCCCGATGGCGCGCACCGCGCGCGACTGCGCGCTGATGCTCGGCGCGATGGCCGGTTACGACCCCGCCGACCCGTCGACGAGCGTGCTGCCCGTGCCCGACTACACCGCGGCGCTCACCGGTGACGTGAAGGGCCTCCGGGTGGGCATCCTCCGCGCGCACTTCACCGACGTCGCGGCGCCCGAGGTGCGGGCCGCCGTCGAGGCGGCGGCGCGCGCGCTCGAGCAGGCCGGCGCCAGGCTCGACGACGTGAACCTCGAGCACGTCGCGCTGGTGCCCGCGGCCTCGTTCGCGGTCGTCGGCGCCGAGGCGCTGGCGTATCACGCGGGCTGGCTCCGCACGCGCAACGCGGACTACCAGCCGGACGTCCGCGAGCGCCTGAAGCTCGGCGTGCTGGTGTCGAGCAATCACTACCTGCGCGCCCAGGCGCTGCGCGCGCGCGTGCGCCAGGAGGTGGACGCGGTGCTCGCGCGGCGCGACGTGCTGCTCGCGCCGGCGACGCCGATTCCGGCGCCGGCGCTCGGCCAGAAGGACGCCCGGCTCGGCGACGGGGCCTCGGACGTCCGCTCGGCGCTGATCCGCTTCACGCGGCCGTTCAACTTCTCAGGCCATCCGGCGATCTCGCTGCCGTGCGGATTCACGCCCGCGGGGCTGCCGGTCGGGCTCCAGCTCGTCGGGCGGCTGTTCGACGAGGCGACGGTGCTGCGCGCCGCGGACGCCTACCAGCGCCTGACCGACTGGCACACGCGGCGGCCTGAGGAGATGGGGGGCTCCGGGCGCCCCCCAAGCCCCCCGGGCGCTTGAGCACATGGGGGGCTCCGGGCGCCCCCCAAGCCCCCCGGGCCTTCCGGGCGCGCGGGAGTCGGGCTTGTTCGCGGGCCCTGAGCCCGCGCGGAGGAGACATGGCGGAGCAGACTCCGGATCAGCGGCTCGCGGCGCTCGAGGCCCGGCTCGGCCGGCTCGAGGGCCTGCTCGCGAGCGTCAACGACAAGCTCGAGCGCTCGGCGCCCGCCCTCGAGGCCGCCAAGCGCGGCATCCAGGAGTGGGTGACCGAGTACGTGTCGGTGCGCCTGCGGCAACTCGTCCCCGAGACGTGCGAGCACCCCGAGCGCGAGGACGAGGCGGCGGTGGCCGAGGGCCCGGTGCTCCCCGGCACGCGCATCCGCTGTACCGAGGAGGTCATCCATCGCCTCGGTCGGATCCCGATCCCCTTCGTGCGGCAGATGGTGACCCAGCGGGTGGCCGAGACCGCGCGCGCCGAGCGCGTCGCGCTGGTCGACGTCCCCTTCTTCGAGCGCGCCGCGACGTTCTGACAGTGCAAGCTCTCGGGGGAGGATCTCCTGAGCCAGCAGCACTGGCAGCAGCACGTGATGGGAGGGCTCCGGCTGTAACCGGCGAGGACGAGCCCGTCCGGATTCCGATCGAGGACGCGCTCGATCTCCACACGTTCGCCCCGCGCGACGTCGCCGCCGTCGTCCGCGACTACCTCGAGGCTGCCCGCGCCGCCGGCTTCGCCGAGGTGCGGCTGATCCACGGTCGCGGCATCGGCGTCCAGCGCGAGATCGTCCGCTCGGTGCTCGCGACGCACCCGCTCGTCGCCTCGTTCGCCGACGCGCCGCCGGCGCGCGGCGGCTGGGGCGCCACGGTCGTCCGGCTGCGTCCCCGAAATTGATCCGAACGCCTCATTGTGCCGGACAGCGGCGCTGACTAAGTTCACCGCGTCGGCACGGCGTTTCACCATTTCGGAACAATTCCCGGCGCCCGCCCGACCGGCGCCGGGCCCGCGGGACGGAGGAGGGGACCGGCGTGGACGGCGCTCGGACGGAAGCTCCCGCGGCGCGCGCGCTGCTCTGGCGCGAGCATACGGGCCCCCTCGCCGGCGTACGCGTCGTCGACGTGTCGTCGGTGGTCGCCGGGCCCTTCGCCACCAACCTGCTGGCCGACTTCGGCGCCGAGGTGATCAAGGTCGAACAGCCGGGTGCGGGTGACGCCGCGCGGAGCATGGGCCCGTTCGCGCACGGCGAGGCCGTCCGGTTCCCGAGCCTCAACCGCAACAAGAAGAGCATCACGCTGAACCTGGGGCACCCGCGCGGCACGGCGCTGTTCCGGCGGCTCTGCGCGGATGCGGACCTCCTCGTCGAGAACTACCGGCCGGGCGTGATGGAGCGCTTCGGCCTCGGGCCCGAGGATCTCCGGGCGGTGAACCCTCGCCTGATCTTCGTCCGCATCTCGGGCTACGGCCAGACGGGACCGTCCCGCGACAAGGCCGGTTTCGGGACGCCGGCGACCGCGTTCGCGGGCCTCACGCGCCTCTTCGGGTATCCCGACCGCCCGCCGCTCAACGTCCCGATCGCGCTGGCGGACCTGCTCGCGGGGATGTACGGCGCGCTCGCCGCGCTGATGGCGCTCTACTGGCGCGACACCGGGGGCGGGGAGGGGCAGGTCGCGGACGTGTCGCTCTACGAGTCCGTGTTCCGGCTGCTCGACGCCCTCGTCGCCGAGTACAGCGTGACGGGCCGCGTGCGCGAGCGGACGGGCGACCTCTCCGGCGGCGCCTCACCGGCGGGCACCTACCGGACCGGCGACGGCCGCTGGGTGGTGCTCGTGTGCAGCACCGACCGCACGTTCAACCGCCTCGCAGAAACGATGGGGCGGCGCGACATGATCACCGACCCGCGCTACTCGACCAACGCGCGGCGCGTGGAGCATCGCGAGGAGGTGGACGCTGTCGTCGGCGCATGGCTCGCGGGGCGGTCGCTCGAGGAGAGCCAGCGCCTCCTCGACGCGGTCGGGTGCCCGATGAGCCCGGTCAACTCGATCGCGGACATCTTCGCGGACCCGCAGTACCGGGCGCGCGAGGACATCGTCGAGGTCGATCATCCCCGGTTCGGCAAGGTCGCGATGCCGGGGCCGGTCCCGCTCCTCTCGCGCACCCCCGGCCGCGTCGTGCACGCGGGTCCGGACCCCGGAACCCACAACGACGCCGTGCTCGGCGACCTGCTCGGGCTCTCCGCCGACCAGATCGCGTCACTGCGTCAGGAAGGAGTGCTCTGATGCAGGCGCTGCCGAGGCGAGTCGAGATCGTCGAGATGGGCACGCGCGACGGGTTCCAGATGGAGCAGCGATGGATCCCCACCGAGGTCAAGGCGGAGGTCGTCGACGCGATCGCGCGCGCGGGCGTCAGGATCATCCAGGTCACGTCGTTCGTGCACCCCAGAGCGGTGCCGCAGCTCCGTGACGCCGAGGAGGTGATGGCGAAGATCGAGCGCCGGCCCGGCGTCATCTACGAGGCGCTGGTGCCGAACATCAAGGGCGCGGAGCGGGCGATCGCGGCGAAGGCCGACAAGGTCAACCTGATGCTCTCGGTCACCGATTCGCGCCCTTG